>Ga0302250_1001586_pt1 | contig 16569 bp, 11 predicted proteins | sample AAG_RA_Asp_MG_FD_193536 | JGI IMG/M metagenome (GOLD analysis project Ga0302250, IMG submission 193536) | Enriched activated sludge microbial communities from anaerobic digester in WTTP, New Holstein, Wisconsin, United States - AAG_RA_Asp | ecosystem: Engineered > Bioreactor > Anaerobic >... | reverse complement strand
GCATCGTGGAGGCCCGGGCCACCTCCCGCCCGTCGGCCATCCGGAAGACGAAGTCCCCGTATCCCAGTTCGGTGACCAGGAAGTCCCGCAACTCGGCCTTCAGACGGGGGGATCGCTTGTGGACGAACCGGGCCCCCAGGGCCCAGGCCCGGGAGGCGTTGGCGTCGTCCATCGACTGGACCAGCACCGGCAGGGTCCGCTCCTCCCCCCGGACCAATTCCAGGAAGCGCAGCCCCGCCTCGTCGTCGAGCCGGCCGACCCGCTGGAACTGCATGTCGGTGATCACGCAGGCCACATAGTCCCGGTAGTTGCGCCAGATCGCCTCGGCCGACTGGAAGTCGTGCACCAGGGCCACCTTGGGCCGGGTCCGCATCCGCAGCCGCCGGTTCGCCTCCGTCATCTCCTCCGAGAGCAGCATCTGGGTCTGGCGCACCAGGACCTGGTAGAGGATGGGCAGGAAGGTCGAGTAGTGGGGGACGCTGTCCTCCACGACCAGCAGCACCCGCACCAGGCCGTTCCGGGTGTCCTCGGGGAGGTTCAGGCGGTCCTCGATCACCTTGATCATCGCCAGGAAGACCGCCGAGTCGCCGCTCCAGAGGAAGACGTCGTCCAGGGCCGACAGGTCCATGCCCTCGACCAGGCGTTCCTCGGCCGGGTTCGTCAGCAGCAGCACCACGGGGATCTTCGGCCGGACCGCCTTCATGGCCCTGGCCAGTTCCTGGGGCGTGGTGCCCTGGACCCTCAGCGTCAGGATCACCAGGTCCAGCCGCCGGTTGCGGACCAGGTCCAGGGCGTCCTCTCCCCTCGTGGCGTGGGTGACCCGGGGCGGGGAGGAGAGGTTCAACTCCCCGTAGTGGCCGATCAGCATTTCCGACAGCACGCCGTCCTGCTCGAACACGAAGGCCTCGTAGAACGAGGACACCAGCAGGATTTCCTGGACGCGGTGGCGGAACAGTTCGAAGGAGGCGTCCTCCTGGGCCCGGAACCGGTTGTAGGAGGACCAGAGGTCGTCGGTCGGCTGCAAGGTCGTCTCCCGCTCCTCCACGATGATCTAGCACGAAACCGGGGGGAAGGGGCCCGAACGGGGGCTCTGGAGGCCCGCCAGGAGGGACGGATCCCGATGCGGGACCGACCGGGGCGACGTGCCGGTGGCGCGGGCCGGATCGATCCGGCCGCGCCGCGTGGCGGGGGATCGGGTCCCTCCCTTTTCCCGGAGGATTCGGGGAGATCGTTTGATCTTGACTTCCCCCGGGGCGTGGACTACGGAAGGCGACGGAACGCCGGGCCGGCGGCTCGGATGTGCTGCGGGAAGGCCCCGTCGCCTCCATCCCGCCCTGCCCCCCGGACCAGACTGGTGGAGGTACGTGCGATGACTCGGCAGGAATTTCTGGACCAGGTGGCTGCCCGGAACCCCGCGCAGCCGGAGTTTCTGCAGGCGGTGCAGGAGGTGGTGGAGACCATCTGGGACGTCTACGAGGCGAATCCCCGGTTCCAGCGGGCCAACATCCTGCCCCGGCTGGTGGAGCCCGAGGCGGTCCACCTCTTCCGGGTGGCCTGGGTCAACGACCGGGGCGAGGTGGAGGTGAACCGGGGCTACCGGGTCCAGTACAACAGCGCCCTGGGGCCCTACAAGGGCGGGCTCCGGTTCCACCCCAGCGTGAACCTGTCAATCCTGAAGTTCCTGGGGTTCGAGCAGATCTTCAAGAACGCCCTGACCACGCTGCCGATGGGCGGCGGCAAGGGCGGGTCGGACTTCAACGCGAAGGGGCGCTCCGAGAACGAGATCATGCGCTTCTGCCAGGCGTTCATGACCGAACTGTTCCGCTACATCGGCCCGGACACCGACGTGCCGGCCGGGGACATCGGGGTCGGGGGCCGGGAGATCGGCTACCTGTTCGGCCAGTGGAAGAAACTGACCCGGGAGTTCAACGGCGTGCTGACGGGCAAGGGGCTGGAGTGGGGCGGAAGCCTGATGCGCCCCGAGGCCACGGGGTACGGGGTGGTCTACTTCACCGAGGCGATGCTGAAGACCCGGGGCCAGTCCCTGGAGGGGAAGAAGGTCGCCGTGTCGGGCTTCGGCAACGTGGCCTGGGGCGCCTGCAAGAAGGTGGACCAGCTGGGGGGCCGGGTGGTCACGCTGTCGGGTCCCGACGGTTACATCCATGACCCCGATGGCGTGCGGGGGGAGAAGATCGACTTCCTGCTGGAGATGCGGGCCTCCAACAACGACCGGGTCCAGGACTACGCCGACCGGTTCCACGTGAAGTTCGTGCCCGGACGGCGGCCCTGGGAAATCCCCTGCGACGTGGCCCTTCCCTGCGCCACCCAGAACGAGCTGGACGACCAGGACGCCGACCGCCTGCTGCACAACGGCTGCACCTGCGTCTGCGAGGGGGCCAACATGCCCTCGACCCTCGAGGCCACCCGGAAGTTCCTGGACGCGGGCATCCTGTTCGCCCCCGGCAAGGCCTCCAACGCCGGCGGCGTGGCCACCTCGGGCCTCGAGATGAGCCAGAACAGCATGCGGCTGCGGTGGCCCGCCGAGGAGGTGGACCGGCGCCTGCACGAGATCATGTTGCGTATCCACGAGTCCTGCGTGGAGTTTGGCAAGGACGCCTCGGGCCGCGTGAACTATGTGAAGGGCGCCAACATCGCCGGCTTCCTCCGGGTCGCCAACGCGATGTTGGACCAGGGCGTCGTCTGAACCGGGGGGCTTCCTCCCTCTTCCACTCCACCGCCGGTTCCCGGACCTTCCGTCGTTCCTCCCTGCCCGCAACATTCGCCCGTTCCCGAAGACGGGGCCGCTTGATTTCCCGGCCCCTCGGGAGTCACAATCGGCCCCGCTTCGGGAGGACCCCATGAGCGACGTCTCCTGCATCCTGGACCACATCGGCAACACGCCGCTGGTGGCCATCCGGCACCTGGCCCCGGGCCCGGTGCTGGCCAAGGCGGAGTTCCTGAACCCCGGAGGCAGCATCAAGGACCGCATCGCCCTGCACATCCTGCGCCGGGCCCGGGAGCGGGGCGACCTCCGGGAGGGCGACGTGATCGCCGAGGCCACCTCGGGCAACACCGGCATCGGCATCGCCCTGGTGGGGCGCCAGATGGGCTTCCGGGTGATCATCGTGATGCCCGAGAACATGTCCGAGGAGCGCAAGAAGATCATCCGGGCACTCGGGGCGGACCTGGAACTGACCCCGGCCGAGAAGAGCCTGTCGGGATGCCTGGAGCGGCTGGAGCAGATCCGCGCCGAGCACCCGAGGGTCTTCGTGCCGGGGCAGTTCACCAACCCCGACAACCCCGAGGCCCACTACCTGACCACCGGTCCCGAGATCTGGCGGCAGGCGGACGGCCAGGTGGACGTCTTCGTCGCCGGCATCGGCAGCGGCGGCACCCTGATGGGGGTGGGGCGCTATCTCCGGGAACGGAATCCCCGGGTGCAGATCGTCGCGGTCGAGCCCCGGAACTCCTCGGCCCTCCTGGGCCGGGAGCCGGGGCTCCACGTGATCCAGGGGATCGGCGACGGCTTCGTGCCCCCGGTGGTGGACCGCCACCTGATCGACATGGTGATGACGGTCAGCGACGAGGACGCGGTGGAGACCACCCGGCGCCTGGCCCGGGACTGTGGCTTGCTGGTGGGGACGTCCTCGGGGGCCAACGCCTGGTGCGCGGCCCACTTCGCCGACGGCCGCCGCAGCGTCGTGACCGTGCTTCCCGACCGGGCCGAGCGGTACTTCAGCACCGCGCTGCTGTAGGCCTCACGGACCGGCAGGCGAAGGGTTCCCCTGGGCGGGGACGCCCCGCTGGCGGGCCCGGACGGGCCAGGTGGTCGGGTCGGAGACGATCCACGGCAGTGCGAACCGAGGTTCCTCCGGCAGGCTCGTCTCGACGAGCAGGACCCCCTCGGACGTCTCCGGCGCCTGCTGGGCCACCACCCGGATCAGCCACCCGTCCCCCTCGGGGGCCACCGCCCCCCGGAGCACTCCCGCAGGGTCGCGGACCCGCACCAGGCGGAAGGGTCGTCCCCCGGGCGAGAAGACCCGGAGGGTGATCTCCGGGGGAGGCTGCCCCGGCTCAAACGGGGAGAGGACCGCGGCCGGAGGGATGACGCGGAGCAGCCTGGGGGCCGACGGGGCGGACTCCTGGGGGGCCGGGGCGGTCTCCTCCCGGGGACCCACCTTCCCGGTGCACGCCCCGAGGGCGAGGACCAGGGCGGCCCAGCAGAACCCCCTCCGGAGGGAGAGTCGCGGCAGGACTTCCCCGTTCCCCGTCCGGTCCGCGTCCCGGGCCACCGTCATCGGCTGCTTTCCCCGCCCGGCTGGAAGGACCGGAGGATCCGTCCGCAGGCGGCGAACTCCGCCTCGGTCTTCGCCTCCTTCGCGGCCCTCCGGGCGGACCGGCAGTCCTCGGGGCTGGTTCCCTCGGTCTTGCAGGTCAATTCGGCCAGGCGCTGGCAGTCGTTCTTCGGGCCGCAGGCCCAGAGGGCCAACAGGGCCGTCCCGATCAGCCATCGCCACCTCGTGGTTCGCACCATCGTCCTCCTCCCGACCGGGCCGGCGGAATGGTATCCCCTTCTCGACGCCATTGCACGTCGCATCCCCAGGCGGATGGGGATTCGGTGGTTGACCTTCTCGCCTCCTGGAGTAGCATCGGGCGACTCGGTTCCTACCTCGGGGAGGAGAGATGCGCTTCTACCGTTACTCAGGGATCCTGGCCGTCCTGTGTTGCGTTCCGGTGCTGGCCCGGGCGGGCGAGGCCGAAGGGGCGGGAACCCCGCAAACCTTCTCGGACAGGGTCCTCCCGGTGCTGCAGCGGGGGGCTGCCCGCTTCGAGGCGGGGCCCTTCGAGGCGAGCCTCCATGGCCGCCTGAACGTCTGGACCGGCTGGGTGGGATCCGATGCCCTGCTGTCCGAAGGGGACCCGATGCAGGAGTACGGGTTCCGGATGCGCCGGGTCCGGTTCGGCGTGGACGGGAGCCTGTTCCAGACCGTGACCTTCGGGATCGAGATGGACCTCTTCGATTCCGAGAAGCAGGGCGGACCCCTCTACGACGCCTGGGTGGACTGGACCCCGACCCACTGGTTCGGCTTCCAGGTGGGCTTCCAGAAGTTCCCCTTCGTGAAGACCGAGATGAACTCCTCCGCCGGGACCGCCCACCTGGACCGGGCCCTGGGGGTCAAGGCGATGGCGCCCGCCAACACGCTGGGCCTGGCGATCCACTCGGACCTCTGGAAGGACCACCTGCGCCTGACCCTCGGCGTCTTCAACGGGCTCCAGCGCAACGCCTCCTTCTGGGAGGGCTACGAGGGGGTCGGCGTGAGCCTCGGGAGCCGCTTCCAGCGCCTGGCCTACGTGGGCCGCCTGGACATCGAGCCCCTGGCCCGGCTGGGTTCCGGCGAGCCGGACCTCCAGGGCGGGCCGGTCCGCCTGGGCTTCGGCGGCGGCGGGTTCTACAGCGACGGCAAGACCGACGAGATCTTCGGCGCCTCGGGCTACCTGCACCTGAAGGCCTACGGCTTCCACTTCCTGGGCGAGGCCGTCTGGGACCGGGCTCGGCCCCAGAAGCAGCCCACCACGGTCACCACGACCCCGGCCGAGGTGGACCGGGTGACCGCCCAGGGGTCCCTGGGGTATTTCATCCGCCCGATCACGACGGGCCTGGCGGTCCGGACCGAGTACATCGACAACCACATGGACCAGAAGGACGAGGGGGACCAGGTCGTCGTCGCGGCGACGCTGACTCACTACGTCGTGCAGCACTACCTGAAGGCGATGTTCGAGTACCAGACCCGGATCGAGCTGCACGGGCGCAAACTGAAGAACGACTCGGCCATCCTGGGCATCCAGCTGGCCTTCTAGTCTCCCCGGGAGGGCACGATGAGCGCTCGGATCTTCTGGCGAGGGGCCCTCTGGGGGCTTGCTTCGTTGCTGTGGTGGTCGGCCTGCACCGACGGACGGGGGTTGCGGGCCAAGCGGGTCGAGTCCCAGGACGAGTTGATCGGAGGTCCCACGGCCAAGGGCAAGGTGGGCGACTACCTGCTGGAAAACGACCGCATCCGGGTCGTGATCAGCGGGCCCGGTCCGACCTTCACCGCGGGCCTGTTCGGGGGCACCGTGCTGGACGTGGACCTCCAGCGCACCCGATCCCAGGACGTCCAGGGGCGGGGATTCGACGCCTTCGCCGAGGCCTTCCCCCTGGCCAACCTCCTGATCGTGAACCCAATGAATCCCACCCGGGCCATGCGCCTCTCCGACGCCGGGGTCCGGGCCGAGGACGTCCAGGGGGCCGTCTCGGTCCTGAAGGACGGCAGCGACGGCCAGGAGGCGGTGATCCGGGTGACCGGGCATTCCGCCTACATCTTCGACGTGCTGAAGATGCTGAACCGGGACTTCCTGGAGGGGATGCTGAACCCCCTGAAGGTGGCGGGCATGGAGCTGGACATGTACCAGCTGGCCGACCTGCTGCCGGCCCTGGTGGGGGAGCCGGACCTGAACCTGTTCGGGCTGCTCAACCGCCTCCAGATCTCCTTCGACTTCCAGACGGACTACATCCTGCGCCCCGGGGAGCCCTTCCTGCGCCAGGTGACCCGGGTGACCCTGGCGCCCCAGTCGGATCGGCTGCTCCAGGGATGCCCGCCGACCCCCTGCGACAAGACCTGCGAGTTCGGGTACGCGGTGGCGGAACTGTCCGAGACGGTTGCCGGCGCCTCGACGCCCTACAAGCGGATGTGTCCGGTCTGCCAGTGCGCCCGGGAGCCCGGGGAGATGGCCACCTTCAACGAGAGCCGGGACTTCTTCCAGGTGCTGCTGGGCACCCTGGAGGGCTGGGTGGATCCCCTCTGGAAGGGCGGCGTCGTGACGGGCGACTTCCTCTTCTTCGGGGCCGACGCGCCCCCCTTCGCCCCGGGCTTCGGTTTCGACATCGACCGGAAGGTGTACGAGGACCTCTGGCAGGGCGTCGGGACGATGGGAAGCCCCATCGCCGCCGAGTGGGTCGCCGGCGTGGGCGAGAACGTGTCCTACGCCTGGGCCACCGTGAATCCGAAGGAACGGAAGGGGTTCGACTGTCCCGGTCACCGCCTCGCCATCGTCCGGGTCGATCCGTCCAGGGAAGAGGCCCTGGCCCAGGCCCTGACGGGACAGGGGGACCTGGATCTCGCCCGGAACCTGGCCTCCCGGGACGCCGCGGCCCGGGTGCGCCAGGCGATCGTGGATCGCCGCCCGATCCCCGTCCTTTCGGTCCCGACCGACCGGGCGTCGGACCCGGGGGACCAGGCCGATCCCGCGCTGCGGGAACAGGCCTATCACCAGTGGGTGTCCGGGGTGCTGGCCCAGGCGGGGCAGACCCTGGCGGCCCGGTTCGGGGACGGCGTGGAACTGGGCCTCCTCCCGGCCCACGACTGCATGCCCTCCCGGGTGCTGGTGCCCCTCTTCACCACCAGCGCCACCGCGGTGCTGACCCATTTCGCCGAGGGCGACCGGCTGGAGCCCGCCGGCCAGGACGGGCCTCTGGTGGACGACCGCCGCTCCTACACCTTCACTCGTTACCTGAGCGTCGGGGAGGGGGACGTGGCCACGGCCGTGGCGCCCTTGTACCAGCTCCGGGGCACTGCGACCGGGACCCTGGAGGGCGTGGTCTTCGAGGACCCCTCCCGCCGGCCCCTGTCCCACATCGACGTCTTCCTGCTCCAGGATCCCCGGGAGAAGCCCGAGGACCCGGTGCCGGCGTCTTTTGCCGCCTACCGGCGGATGGCCATCGATCGGTTCGGCCACTCGGGCATCGTGACCCATTTCCAGAGCGACGTGGGACTTCGGGCCGAAACGGACCCCTCGGGGTCCTTCGAGGGTCCGGTGCCTCCGGGACGCTACCTGGCGATGGCCCACGACCCCGACCGGGGGTCCTCGCCGCTGGAGCCCGTGGAGGTTCGGGACGGGAGCCGTTCCCAGGTGCTGCTGTTCCTCCAGGCGCCCGGGAAGGTGGCCTACCGGGTGACGGACCAGGCGGGAAACCGGATTCCCGCGCGCCTGTCCTTCCAGGCCCTCGACGATTCGGGCAGGCCCCTGGATTGGGACGGCACCAACGACCCCGAACTGGGCGACCACCGGTACGACCACGGGGTCCGGAAGGCCGAACACTCGGGCCACGGGGAGGGGACGATCCGCCTGGCCCCCGGGCGCTACCGGGTGCTGGTGTCCCGGGGCATGGAGTACTCCGTCGCCCAGGTGGAGGACCTGGAGGTGGCCCCGGCGAAGACGGTGCCCCTGCAGGTGACGCTGGTCCGGGAGGTGGACACCACCGGCTGGCTGGCCGGGGATTTCCACGTCCACGCGGTGGCCTCCGTGGACTCCTCGCTGCCGATGGAGACCCGGATCCGGGCCGCGGTGGCCGAGGGCCTGGAGGTGGTCGCCGCCACGGACCACGACCACATCGTGGACTACGGCCCCTGGATCCGCCGGGAAGGCCTCGAGAACTTCCTGAAATACGAGGTCGCGGCCGAGGTGTCCCCGCTGGAATACGGGCACTTCAACGCCTTCCCGATGCGCTACGACGACACGGCCGGGTTCGTCCACGGGGCGCCGGGGTGGCACGGGCTGACGATGCGGCAGATCTTCGACCGGATGCGGGACATGCGCGAAGGCCCCGAGGACGCCTTCGTGATGGAGGCGAACCATCCCCGGGACGGGTTCATGGGATACCTCGCCCAGCTGGGGGTGAAGGGCTACGACATGACCCGCAAGCGGCCGGGCATGGAGATGTGCAACCAGGTGATGAGCGAGGCCCCCTGCGACTTCGACTCCTTCGAGATCCAGAACGGCAAGAACCTCCAGTACCTCCACACCCCGACGGTCGGCGAGGCCGAGCGCCACAACCGCTGCTACCGGGAGATCCTGGACCTGCGGGATGCCGGGCGCCTGGCCTTCCGGGCCGGGACCTCGACCTGCGCCTGGCTGCTGGCGGACCCGGTGGCCGACTGCGACCGGGCGGCGGCAGCGGCCCGGGACCCGGCCCTCGGGGAGGCGGAGCGCCTGGCCTGGGCGGCCACCCGGGACCACTGCGCCTGGCACCGGGAGGCCCGGGAGGCCTTTGACGCGGCCTCGAAGGCCGACGGGCTGATCGCCGCGAAGCGCCAGGCCCTGGAGGCCCTGAAGGCACTGAGCCTCCGGTACCAGTTGGAGCGGACGGACCTGGAGAACGACGCCTTCTACAACACGACCTCCGAGGAGCAGGCCGCCCGGGACCCGACGAAGTTCGCCGACGTGGGCTGCTCCCAGCAGAAGGCCTGCGAGGCCTGCGTCGGGAAGAGGCATCCCGAGTGCGCGAAGAAGGTCTCCGACGGCGGGACCGGCTGGACCAGCGCCTGCGTGATCTGGTGCCGGGACGAGTGCCCGGAGCATGACGCCCGGCCCTGCACCGATCGCTTCGAGGTCCTGGAGGACTGGTTCCACTTCCTGGACATCGGCTTCGACAAGGTCGGAGTCGCCAATTCCGACAGCCATGGGACCGCGAAGGAGATCGGCCATCCCCGGACCTACGTCCGGGCGGACACCGATTCCCCGGCCGCGGCGGACATCCGGGACGTGAACCGGGCGATGAAGGCCGGCCGGGTGACGCTGTCCTCGGGGGCGTTCATCGACTTCTCGCTGCGCCAGGAAGGGACGCCGGGACGGGCGGAAATCGGCGACGTCCTGCCCGCGACCGGCGAAGGGGACCTGCTGGCCCACGTCCGCGTCCAGACCCCCTCCTGGTACCGGGTCGAGCGGATCGAGATCTGGAGCAACAGCCGGCGGGTCAAGCAGATCCCCGTGGATCCCCCGAAGGAGGCCATCCAGGACTTCGATGCCGAAGTGCGCCTTCCCCGCCCGGAGATCGACTCCTGGTACCTGGTCATCGCCTACGGCACCTCCGGGGACGCCTCCATGTCCCCCGTGTACAAGCGGGAGCCCTACGGGAACATCCTGATCTCCACCGTCATCGCCCTGGCGGCGGACCAGCTGCTGGCATCCTTCTCGTCGCTGCTGGACAAGGTCTCGGCCCTGGGACTCGACGTGTCCTCGCTCCTCGGATCCCTGGAACTGCCCGATTCCTATCCGTCGTTCGCCTGGGGCGCCACCAACCCGATCCGGGTGGACGTCGATGGGGGAGGCTTCCGCCCGCCCAGGGCGGTGGACAGCAACGGCGACGGCGTGTGGGACCTTCCCTCCTTCTGCTCCGTGCCCTGCGACCCCTCGAAGGGCCAGGCGGCCTGTCCCGAGGGCCAGGCCTGCCTGCCGCGCATCGGCACCTCCGGGGCCGATGCCGTCCATCTCTGCCAGTCCCCGACCCCGGACTACTGCGTGGGCCTCCAGAAGGTGAGCCCCTGACGGTCCGCCGGAGGAGTCCCGAGTGCGCCAGCGGCGGCTTTCCTGCATGGCGGGTCCCGGATCCCGCCCCCTGCTTTCGGCCCTGGCGTGCGCCTGGCTGCTGGTCCTTCCCGGGGAGGCGATCGCCCGGGTGCTGCCTCCACGGGCTGCCGAAGTGGTCACCCGGACCTTCCAGGGGCTGGACCCGGCCTGGCGCATCCAGGGGGTGGCCATCGAGTCGTCCCGGGTCCTGGCGACCTTGTGTCCGAACCCTTCCGGCGACTGCATCGAGGTCCGCCTGACGGATCCCGAGGAGGGCTGTCCGGAGGGGGACCGCCTGGGCCCCTGGTGCCTGTTCCTTCCTCCCGGGGACCCCTCGGGCCGGTTGCGGGAGGTCCTGGTGCCCCTGCTGTCGGCGACACCTCCCGGTTCCATCTGGGAGGATCCAGGCAGGGATCGGAGGGTCCAGCCGGCGCCGGAAGAGCCCCCCTTCGAGGCGGGGGATTCGGCCTCGACCGGGGAAACCCCCGGGTCGCGCTGGTGGGCCACCTTCGGGTTTCTGGCGATCCTGACGATCGGGTTCCTGCCGGGGTTCGGACTGGCCCTCGGGATCCGGGCCCGCTTTCCAGGGGCCGAGGGCCGCCGGGGACGGATGGCCGCACTGGCCATCTCGGGGCTTGCGATACTGATGGGGGCGGGCCTGGCCTGGCTGCCCTGGAAGGCCTGGGGGATCCTGCTGGGAGGCGGGGTCTGGGCGGGCACGGGATTCCTGGCGGGCATCGCGTGGCCCGGGCCCCCCACGCGGGCCTTCCGGCGATCGGCATGGGTCTGGGGAATCCTGGTGGCCCACGGCCTCGGGGCCGAGTTCGTGATGGCCCGGGGAACCGGACAGGGGCGGGCAGATCCCGACCTCCAGGCCCGCCCGGCCCTCCGGGACCGGTCCGCGATGCTGGGGGCCACCTGCGCGGCCCTGTTTCCCGAGGAACCGCCCTCCCCGGAGGCCTACCGGGAGATGCGCCGGGCGTTGCGGCAGACGCCCCCGCCCCGCCTGTGGCTCCACCTGGGAAGCGACCTCGTCCAGGAGGAGCCCGCAGGCCTGCCCCTCCCGGCCCTCGTCGGGACCTTTCGCCCCGGGGAGGTCCACTGGGACGGGGGCCTGCCCGGGACCCCGACGGACGTGCATCTGCGCCAGGCCCTGTCCTGGACCCGCCGCGATCCTCCTCCGTCCGGGATCGTCCTGTACCTGAATCCCGCGACCGACGTCCCCGCCCTGGGCGAGCGCAACGCCTGCTGTGGCGCCGGGCCTCTCTTCGCGTTTGCCGGGGGGGAACCGCGCATTTCCTGCGAACGGACCGACCTCCGGGGCCGCTGGCGGGTGCTGCTGGGGCAGGTCCCTCCGCCGCCTGGCGTGGAGGCGCTGGGGGCCTCCCGCCTCGCCCGGCAGTTCGGCGAGGCCTGGCGGGCCGCCTTCGGCCGGCTGCTGGCGGGGCCGGACGAGCGGGCCGCGGCGTTGAGCCGCCTCCGGGTGCTGCTGCCCTTCGTGCGGGATCGGCTGGAGGAACGGGGTGTTCGGCTCCTGCTGGTCCTGGTGCCTTCCCCCGGGGACCTGGTCCGGGACGACGGGACGAGCCCGGGATCCCGGGAGTGGGTCCAGACCATGGAGATCTGCCGGGTGCTGGACCTCCCGTGTCGAAATGCCCGGGAAGCCTGGGTTCCGCCGCGGGGGGAGGAGGCCCGTTTCGAGCCGTTCCTCCCGGGGACCGGACACCTGTCTCCCGCCGGCGAGCGGCGCCTGGCCCGGTGGGTTGCGGAACACTTGGCATCATTGGAGGATCCCCCGGAATAGGCCGGGGGCAGGAGGCGACATGGCACATCCCCTTGCAGGAAGACCCGCTCCCCGGGAGGCCCGGATCGACCCCGAGGCGCTGGTGGCGGCCTATCATCATCGGCGGCCCGACCCCTCGGACCCGGTGCAGCGGGTCACCTTCGGGACCTCGGGCCACCGGGGCAGTTCCCTCCGGGGGTCCTTCCAGGAGGACCACATCCTGGCCATCGCCCAGGCGCTTTGCGAGCACCGGCGGGACCGGCGGGTCACCGGGCCCCTCTACCTGGCTCCCGACACCCATGCTCTGTCCCTTCCGGCGCTTCGGACGGCCCTCCAGGTCTTCGCGGCCAACGGGGTCCGGGTGGTGCTGCCGGTGGACCTGACCCCGATGCCGACCCCGGTGATCTCCCGGGCCATCGTGGTCCACAACCGGGATGCCGCCCGGGACCCGGCCGACGGGGTGGTGGTCACGCCATCCCACAACCCGCCCGAGGACGGGGGGTTCAAGTACAACCCCCCCCACGGGGGCCCCGCCGAGTCGGTCATCACCGACGCGATCCAGCAGCGGGCCAACCGGATCCTGGAGGAGGGCCTCCGGGAGGTCCGGACGGTCCCCCTGGCCCAGGCCCTCTCGGCGGACACCACCGCCTACGAGGACCTGGTGGACCCCTACGTCCGGGACCTGCCGGCCCTGGTCCGGCTGGATGCCATCGCCGCCGCGGGGGTCCGGATCGGGGTGGACCCCCTGGGAGGGACCTCGCTGTACCTCTGGGACCGGATCGCCGATCGTCACGGTCTCTCCCTGGAGGTGGTCCAGCGGACCGTGGACCCCGCCTTCGCCTTCATGCCCCTGGACCATGACGGGCGGATCCGGATGGACTGCTCCTCTCCCTGGGCGATGTCCGGCCTGATCGCCTGGAAGGACCGCTTCGACGTCGCCTTCGGGTGCGACCCCGACGCGGACCGCCACGGCATCGTCACGCCCCGGGGCGGCCTGATGAATCCCAACGCCTTCCTGGCCGTGGCGGTCGATCACCTCCTCCGCCATCGCCCGGAATGGTCCGCGACGATCCAGGTCGGCAAGACCGTCGTGACGTCCTCGCTGCTGGATCGAGTCGCCCGGTCGATGGGCCGGGAGGTGGTGGAAGTCCCGGTGGGATTCAAGTGGTTCGTGCCGGGTCTGTCCTCTGGCCGCCTGGCATTCGCTGGGGAGGAAAGCGCCGGCGCGGTGTTCCTGTGCCGGGACGGCTCCCCCTGGACCACCGACAAGGACGGCCTGGCGATGGGGCTCCTGGCCGCGGAGGTCCCTGCCCTGACCGGCCAGGACCCCTTCGGGCGCTACGAGGACCTGGTGGCCGCCCATGGGCGCCCCTGGTACTCCCGGGTCGATGCCCAGGCGGACACGGTCCAGCGCCAGCGCCTGTCCCGCCTATCCCCCTCGGACCTGAAGGCCACGATGCTGGCCGGGGAGCCCATCCGGGAGACCCTGACCCGGGCCCCGGGAAACGGGGCCCCCATCGGCGGCCTGAAGGTGGCCACGGACAACGGGTGGTTCGCGGCCCGGCCCTCGGGCACCGAGGACGTGTACAAGATCTACGCCGAGTCGTTCCTGGGGCCGGACCACCTGTCCCGCCTGGTGGAGGAGGCCCGGGACCTCGTGAACAGCGTGCTCCAGGAGGCGTAGTCCCGGCCCCGACCGCGGCGTTGCGTGGTCCGGGACAGAGCCCCCCGCGCCGGCGAACCGGCTCGAAGAAGGAATCCGGGGGCTTTCGGAGGCCCGGAAGGGGAGGCCGTGGGTACCGGTGGTCAGCCCTGGCAGTCCTGGGCGCTGTCGTCCAGGTTCTGCTGGTCCGGGTACAGGGAATTGCAGGCCTCGGAGTCGCAGTAGCCGTCCCCGATGTACCCGCAGGGGTCCGCCGCGGCGCAGGTGCAGGGGGTCAGAACTTCGGCCTGGCATTGATTCTGGACTTTCACCGGGTCCTCGCAGGTCCAGTCCTGGCAGTTGCAGAAGGACGTCCCCCAGAAGGTGGTGCAGCGCTCGTCGGTCCGGACGACCGCTCCCTGGTCCGCGCAGTAGGAATCACAGGGGATCGAGACCTGGTTCCCGTCGGCTCCGCACCGGCACGGGTTGCCGTCCAGGTCGCAGTACTCCGAGAACTCTTCCGGATTGCAGGCGCCCCCGCAGGTGCAGTCGGCGGTGTCCACGAAGTGGTCTTCGGGGAACGAGGTGGCGCAGTCCGCGTCACAGAAGTCGTCCCCGATCCAGCCGCAGGGGTCCGCCGAGGCGCAAGTGCACGGGGTGTAGTACAACTGGTCGCACTGGGTGGCCACCAGGTCCGGCTGGCCGCAGTCGAAGGAGCAGTCGCAGGTGTATCTGCCCTCCTGCCCCAGGACGCACGCGGTGCCGACCATCCCGTTGGCCGTGCACACCTCCCCGCAGGCATGGGGTTCCCAGTTCCCGCTGTCGGGATTGCAGTAGCAGATCGTCAGGCCGTCGGGCATGCACTGGAGCGACTGGGTGTCCGGGTCGCAGGGACCGGTGCACTCGAAGGGGGGCACGTCCGCGGCCGGCAGATCCGCTGCCGGCAGGTCCCCGGTGGACGGGACGTCCTGGGAACCGGGATCCACCGGACCGGGGTCGTCGATGCCAGGGTCTCCGACGCCCGGGTCAGCCGGGCTGGTATCCGTGGGGCCGGGGTCGATCGGCACCGTGTCCTGCGTGCCGGGGTCTCCGACGCCCGGGTCGGCCGGGCTGGTATCCGTGGAGCCGGGGTCGATCGGCACCGTGTCCTGCGTGCCGGGGTCGGCCGGAGACGGGTCCCGGTGGGTGTCCACGTCCTGGGGAGGGGCCTGATCGGAAGCGCCTGGATCCGCCGGGATGATCACGTCCGTACCCGGGCGGACGTCCTGGCCGGAATCGCTGCCTTCGCAGGCGGCGAGGGCCATCGCGATCACCAGAAGCAGCCGGACAGGAACGTTCATCGGATTCTCCCTGGTAGAAGATGCCCCGATGCTAGACGGAGACTCCGGGATTCGCAAGCCGCTTCTCTTCCGCTGGACATGTCCCAGGGGAATGGCATAACATGCCAGCGTTCACAGGAGACGACGGGATGGCGGAAGTGGATTTGTGGAATGCCCCTGTCTTCCGGGGGATGACCCCCGACGATCTGGAAGTCCTGAAGAAGGTCGGCCGGGTGATGCCCTTCGTGGCCGGCGAGACCCTCTGCGCGGGGCGTGCTCGGACGGGCATGCTGTTCGTGATTGCCCGGGGGATTGCCTCGGTGATGCTCCCGGACCCGGAAACCGGGGAGGAAAAACCCCTGGTCTCCTTGAAGGCCGGGGACTCCTTCGGGGAAACCTCCCTGCTCGACGGACTGCCCAGGATCGCCCGCATCGTCGCGAAGGGGTCCGGCACTTGCTGGACCCTGGACCACGCGGGACTGGCGCGGTTGAAGCAGGAGGCCCCCGGCACCGCCGCGGTGCTGCTGGCCAACCTGTCCGAGGGGATGGCGGATCGCCTGTGCCGGTCGGCGGAGCAGATCGTCCGGCTCCAGGACCGGAAGCGGCAGGCGTCCGACGATCGGCAACGGCGGGTCGGGGAACAGGCCGCCCGGTCCCTGTGGTCCCGCTGGTTCGGGGGGAAGCGCGATGAGTGATGCCAGAACGCAACAGGTCCTGTCGTGGCTGAGGACGCTTCCCTTCTTCCAGGAGATGCCCCAGGATCACCTGGTCGCCCTGCTCCCGCGCCTGCGCACCCGCCGCCTGGCGGACCAGGAGGAACTCTGCCGGACCGGCGACCCGCCGGGCTGCCTCTGGCTGGTGGTCCGGGGGGCGCTCCAGGTCCGGTCGCCCAAGGGGCGGGACGTGACCCGGATCGAGACCGGCGATGCCTTCGGGGTAGGGACCCTTCTCAGTCACAGGCCCCGGATCTTCGGGGCCGTCGCCATCGGGGAGACCTGGCTGCTGCAGCTGGATCGGACGACCTGGGACGACCTGATTGCCCGGCGAGACGCCCATTCCCTGGTCCTGGCGGACCGCCTCGCGGTGCTGCTGGCGTCCCAGATGCGCCATGCCGACGACATCCTCCGGCGGCTCCTTCCCTCGCCGAAGCCGGCCGTGGCCGGTTCCTCCGAAGGGGAGGTCGCACAGAAAGAATCCCCGGCCTCCTCCCGTCGCCCATCCGGCCCTGCCGAGGACCCGGCCGGACGACCGGTCCGGCCTTCCGTTCCTGGGTCGGTGGCCCCGGGTCGCCGGGCCGCCACCCGGATTTCCGAGCAGGACCTGGACACCTTCCTATCCGAAATGGAGACGAAGGTCGGACTCGACGGCCAGACGAACATCCGCGTCGTCCACTCGGCCGAGAAGCCCGTCCGTCCCAAGACCCCCGGTTTCTGACCCCCCCT
>Ga0302250_1001584_pt1 | contig 16572 bp, 14 predicted proteins | sample AAG_RA_Asp_MG_FD_193536 | JGI IMG/M metagenome (GOLD analysis project Ga0302250, IMG submission 193536) | Enriched activated sludge microbial communities from anaerobic digester in WTTP, New Holstein, Wisconsin, United States - AAG_RA_Asp | ecosystem: Engineered > Bioreactor > Anaerobic >... | reverse complement strand
CTTTCTGGGCGCCCCGCAGGCGCTGACCGAGCCACTTCGGCGGAAAACCCCGCGGCGCCCATGCAAATCATCCTGCCGCGCCTGCTGACCCTCATAGCGATTGCGTTTCCACACAGCCTCGACCCTTAGCTGACAGTGAATTAGTCAATCGCGTAATGCCCGCTATCAGAGTAGACCAGTCGTCTGCGCGGCTGGCTAGGCCGTTCCTAATCTCCGCATTTTGGCTAAGCATGCAAAAAAGCCCACCAGGATTTCACCTTGGTGGGCAAAGGACTCTCATGGAGCCCTAAGAAATCCGACCATGAGGCGCAAGAATCACTTCTTGGGTAAAGAAACCTCTTGGTTCGTCACTATGAAGCGTTCCCAGAAGTCGGTGGCGTCGCTGATCCATCCTTCCGCGCTTGTTCCCGTGCCGATGCCAAAACCATGGCCGACGTTGGGATATCTGTGATATTCGACCGCGGTACCTGCCCGAGTCAGCGTGGCGACCCGATGTTCCATGATTGACGGAGGCGCAATTCCGTCACGATCGCCGACGACGACGAAGGTCGGGGGCTCTTTCGCGGAATGGTCAGAATGCCCGGTATAGGCCATCACGACGGTTGCCGGCTTGGCGAGATATTTGCCGCCAAATGCGGCGACCCCGTGAGATCCGATCGAAGCGACCATTCTTGCACCCGCCGAACTGCCCCACACGGAATAGTCCCGGGCGCTGACGCCCAGAGCCTTTGCGTTGTCGACGATGTAAGTGATGGCGGCCGCCAGATCCTGCGTCGCCACATCGCCGCCGTGACCCGCTCGATATTTCAGAACGAACGCGTTATAGCCCTGCTTGTTGATTTCAACCGCATAGGGAAATCCTTCGTGCACGGAACCGACGTAGGAAAAACCACCGCCCGGCGCAATGATCGCAAATGGCGCACCGGGTTTCCCCCGAAAAAAGAGCAGTCCGGTGTGGCGTTTTGAGGCATCCGCCCGTTTTTGTGATTCCGTGTAGAAGTCGAAGAAAACGTGCTTTCCACTGTTGGCATCATCGATCATCCGATTTAGCGCACCTACCACAACCTCGGGAACCACATGACTGTGATACGGCAACAGCGAGCCGATGTCATCCAGCGGCATCTCGCCATCGTATGAACGGTCATCCCACGGGAGCAGCAGCCTGGAGAAACCGGCGAACGCCGGGTGATTCAGCATCTCCGAGATACGACTGGCGGTCGTCAGGTGCAGGCTTTGCGGTCCTGCGCTCTGCTGCGCCGCAACGTTCCTATCGACGCGACCAGACGACAACGTTTCGCTATTCCCCGCTTCTGACACAGAAGTAGACAAGGCCAAAAGCAGCGACAAACCGGTAGATTTAAACTTATCCACTTAGTGCTCCACTTGCAGACAACGCATGGACGCCGGGCACGTTTCCGGGGCTGCCAAACGCTAAGCCGGAAACGCGCCTTGGTTCATGCGACGGTCAGTCCAGATGGTTTTCGGCCAGGAACTTGGACATCAGATCCGCGATCTGCACGTTGTTGAGGTCAGAGAACGGGAAGTGTGTGTTCCCCCGGAGACCTATCTCCGGCAGATGTACCACCTTTGCATCGCCGCCGTGGCGGTTGATGGTTTCGGCCCACAGCCTTGCCATGGCGAGGCGGACACGCCACCCGTCCTGCCCCGGATTGGCCACGGGCTCCTTCGGAATAAAATCACCGTAGTAAATGATGATCGGGATCTTGGTGAGTTTCATGAATTCCGCTCGCGGGATTGCCACTGGTTCCAGCATTCCGGCCGAGCTAGCCATCGCCGGCGGAACTTCGCCCTCCGGGAATACAAAGCCGCTCCCCGGTTCGTACGACACGATGGCGCGAATGCGCGGATTTTTCATCGCTGCCAGCCAGCCTTGGCCGCCGCTATGGGAATGCGTTACCAGAATGCCGGGACCAATCTTGTTGAACAAGGCGGAAACCGCATCGCTGTTGACTTGGGGGTCGATCGGGCCCGTGTCGGGCGTCATGGAACGGAAGTATTGCTCAAGCGCTTCCTTGGAGCGGGAAAACTGTACTCCCGGGAAATAGTCGGGCCAGATGCCAACCCGGAAGGTGTTGAACCAGCGCTGATCGTCTGGTGTGGCACTGACTGTTCCACCCACTGTGCCGCGACCTGCCGTGCCGCGACGTGGCTGATCAATCAGGTAGGTGGCGAATTGCCTCCGCAGAAAGAGATTCTGGTAGCCCTCGCGGCCGTCCGCAGTCGTCTCCCAGGTTTTGGAAAACTGCCCGAAGCCATGCCACATCACCAGCGGCAGCTTTCTGGCATTGACCGGCACCTGATAGAACACGCGCGCGTGGTCCCCGTGGAGTGTCTGTCCGCCGGAGGATGGATTGGCCGTGTCAAAAGTACCGGGGCTTTGAATGACGGTACCGCCGACGGCAAAACTACCCTGCTCCTGAATCATCAGAGGTTTTGTGGCAACGTCCTGCGCGGCATGGGTCAACGGCGACGCCGAAAGTGCGGCAAACGCAAACCCGACGAGCAGTCGAGCACTATGACGTTTGAGGTTCATGTTCATGTAATTTCCTTCATTTCACCTTCTTGAGCGGGCGGAAAGTCGGCGGGCGACATCCGCAAACGCTATGACATTACTTCGGGGGGGCTTCAACACCACTGTACGCGAGGACTGCCGGCGGTAGCCGTTCGCCCTGGATCGTGATGCCGGCCAATGCCGTGTTCAGTTCTGCAAGCTCCGCGGCACTGAAAATGACGTCGGCCGCGCCGATGTTGTCGAGCATGTGGGCCATCTGGGTCGTGCCGGGAATCGGGACGATCCAGGGCTTCTGCGCCAGAACCCAGGCCAGTGCGACACGGGCCGGTGTGGTCTGCTTGCGTTCGGCCCAGGTCTTCACGAGTTGCACGAGCGCCAGATTGTTCGCCCGGTTCACGGACGAAAAGCGGGTTTCGGTCTTGCGAAAATCGCCATCGGCGAAGTTCGTCCGTTGATCGATGGCACCAGTGAGAAACCCCACACCGAGCGGGCTCCATGGCACGAAGCCAATGCCCAGTTCCTCGCACAGGGGCAGAACGTCCTTCTCGGGACCGCGCCAGAGCATCGAATATTCACTCTGGACGGCCGTGACGGGCAGTTCGGCATGGGCACGACGCAACGTCTGAAGCCCCATCTCCGACAGACCCCAATGCAATACCTTGCCTTGGGTCATCAATTCCCTGATGGCGCCGGCGACGTCCTCGATCGGCACCTGTGGGTCGACGCGATGCTGATAGAGCAGATCGATCCGGTCGGTGCGCAGGCGCTTGAGCGAGCCTTCGACGGCCAGCTTGATGTGGTCCGGACGGCTGATCAGCCCCGGGCCACGCGCGCCGGTCTTGAGGTCGATGTTCCAGCCGAACTTGCTGGTGATCACGATCTTGTCGCGGAACGGCGCAATGGCTTCGCCGAGAATCCGCTCGCACTCATGCGGGCCATAGGCTTCGGCGGTGTCGAAGAAGGTGACGCCGTGTTCATACGCCGTACGGATGATGTCGATCATCTCGGGGCGGGCGGGAACGGTTGTCTGGTAGGTGCGATGCATGTTCTGGACGCCGAGGCCGACACTGGAGACCTCCAGTTGCCCAAGCTTGCGCCGTGCGCTGATCTGCGCGGAGGCAGCCGGATTAGCGGAACCCGTCGCCCCGGTTGCCGCCTGCGCTTGCGTGGCCCCCAGAAGCCCGGAACCGGCGACTGCGGCACCGGACGCGACCGCTACGGACGTGCTGATGAATTTGCGTCTTTGTTGGTCAAATGTGGTATTGGCCATCACTCACCCCTTCTTCCCATGGATTTCACACAACGGGGCGCCGGATGCGGACGCCCCGAGAATCGTCTCAGAGCGTCCTGCCGTAGAACTGGCCCAGCTTTTCCACCGCCTGATTCACGTAGGGTTGCTTCCAGTAGGTTTCGATGTGCGTCGCACCGTCGAGCTTGAACAATTCCTTGTCCTTCGTGCCGGTTGCCTTGGCGAACGCATCCTCAGTCATGTACAGGCTGTCGGCCTTGCTGCCGGCGATCATCAGCAACGGCTTGTCGATCAGTTCGATCTGGTCGGTGGCATCGAAACGCATCAGATCCATCAGGCTGCTCACTGTGTACCGGAAGGTTGAATTCGGATGGGCGTGCGTCTTGCCGTAATAGCCAAAACCTTCCCGGTACAGATCGAACGGCAACTTGGCAATCTGTTCCTCGGTCAGCTTCGCGTCGCCGGTATAGATGATCTCGCCCCCTGCTGCTTGTTGGGCACGAGCATCCGAGGCCTGCTGCAAGCGTTTCTGGATCGTATCCAGTGCCGAATCAACGTAGCCATTGCGGCGAACGCGCCCGGAGTTGAACATGCTGATCGTCGCGATCGACTTGAAGCGCTTGTCGGTTTGCGCCGCCGCCAGCGAATAGCCGCCGCCACCGCAAATGCCGAGCAAACCGAGCCGAGCGGTGTCGACGCCCGCGTACTGGCTGATGAAGTCGGCCATGCCGTGGATGTCCTCGATGCGGTTGGCCGGCTTATCGACGTTGCGCGGCTGGCCGCCGCTGGCACCTTGATACGCTGCGTCAGCCGACACGATGATGTACCCCTGTTCCGCCAGTCGCTGTGCATACAGACCCGCGACCTGCTCCTTCACGCCGCCGTTCGGGTGAGCGACGACAAGCGCCGGATACTTCTTGCTCGCATCGTAGTTCGCCGGGGTATAGACGTTGGCCGAAATGTCGATGCCGTTCAGCTTGTACGTCACCGGGTGGATATTGACCTTGCCCTTGACGTTCTCGGTGATCGCGCCTTCATAGGTCAAGGTGAAGGGGTTTTGCTTGTAGTCGGCGGCCATTGCTGCTCCTGATACCGCGCTCAACGTCGCGGCGAAAAATACGGATTTAACAAATTGGACATTCATTCAAATTGCTCCTGTAAAGAACTTGTTGGGTCATGATTACTTGGGTTGGAGAACTTCTTTGGCGAGGGTGGCCGCTGTAACGCTGCTCGGCCAGCCGGAATAGAACGCGAGATGCGTTATGGCTTCGGCCAATTCTTCGCGCGTCAGGCCGTTCCGACTCGCCAGTCCGAGGTGCGAGCGCAGCTGGTCCGGACGATTCATCGCGACCAGCGCGCTGACGGTGATCAGGCTCCGGTCACGCTTCGAGAGCCCCTGGCGTTCCCACACGTCGGCGTAAAGCACGTCGTCGGTGAGCTCGGCAAACTTGGGGGCGATTTCGCCGAACAGCTGTTGGGCACGCGTATTCTTCTTGGGCCCCGGTGGCGTCGCCGGGGCGGCAGCGACGACGCCATACTGTTCGTCCGAGACTTTCTCGAACCACTCGGAGGTCTTGCCGTCGAGTTGTTCCTGAACGGAGATATGCGTCATCGGCGTTCCCGGCGCCGCGCCGTGCCAGTGCTTCTGGCCAGGCGGAATCCAGACGACGTCGCCGGGCTTTATCTCCTGGATCGGCCCTCCCCAGAACTGCACGCGTCCCGTTCCGGCGGTGACGATCAGCGTTTGCCCCATCGGATGCGTATGCCAGGCCGTGCGCGCACCGGCGTCGAACGTGACCTGACCGCCCGACGCCTTGGCCGGTGCATTCGCAGGAAACAGATAGACGATGCGGACATTGCCGGTGAAGCGTTCCTCGGGACCCTTGCTGGAGGTACGGGTTGCTTCACGGCTGATGCTCGCCGACGGGGCTTGGGTCGCGTCCTGGGGAGATGCGCTCCAAGAAGAGGATGCAATCGCGGACAAAATGAGGGGCAAAGCGAGTCGTTTCATCTATCTTCCTTAAGGAGTCACCGTGCTGCTGGTTACGTGATCGGGTTGAACTCTGGATCGGCTACCCGCCCGCGCTGATCTGGTAACGAGAAGAACTCATGAATCTCGTGGCCATTCAACGCGATCAATGGTAGATTGATGCGAACATCTCAACAATGCGCGAATCTTTTCACGATCTTTTAAACAAAATGCAATTATGTTGCGTACCGGCCTGACCGAACTGGTTGCCTTCATCACCATCGCCGAGAAGCGCAGCTTCAGCGTCGCGGCACGCGCGCTTGGCGTATCTCCTTCCGCGCTGAGCTACACAGTGAAAAACCTCGAAAAGAGTCTCAACGTGCGCTTATTCAATCGCACGACGAGGTCGGTCGCGCTGACCGATGCCGGCGAGCAGTTCCTGCGGCGGGTCGGACCGGCGATCGTCGACCTCCAGAACGCGGAGAATGAAATGCTCTCCGAGCGCAATCGTCCCTCAGGGTCGATCCGCATCAGCGCCGCGGAGGCCGGGGCCAGGCCGCTCATCCGTCATGTCCTGCCCGATTTTCTCGCCACCTACCCGGACATCCATGTCGACATCGTCGTCGATACGCGGATGGTGGATATCGTGGCTGACGGCTTTGACGCGGGGATTCGGGTTTTCGAGGACGTACCGCGCGACATGGTCGCCGTTCGTTTCGGACCGGACATGCGATTCGCCGCCGTGGCCTCGCCGGCCTATCTTTCGCGGCATGCTCTGCCAAAAACACCGCAGGATCTGTTTCAGCATCGATGCCTGCGCTTCCGGTTCACCAGCGGAAAACTCTTCCACTGGAACCTTGAACATGGCGGAACCAGCGTGAGTTTCGACGCGCAAGGGCCGATGACGCTCGACAACACGAACCTGATGGTCGAAGCCGCCCTGGCCGGGATCGGCATCGCCTGGGTTCCGGAATACCATGTGGCCGATCATTTGGCCGCTGGGCGACTGGTCCATCTACTCCCGGAATGGAGCCCATCCTTCCCCGGCCTGAGTCTCTACTATCCCGCCAATCGTCATCCCCCGACGGCGCTTCGATTGTTCATCCTCGCCGTACGGCAATGGGCTGAGCGTCAAGCAGGCAAAGCGGGCGGAGAACTTGTCTGAACCAAGCACTATCCATCGGGTAACCCGTAATCCAAAGTGGCCTGATGAACGTCATTGGGATTGACGTCCCGTGTTTGTTCAGGATGTCATTTCCAGCCGCTCAAGGGCACAGCGCTCCCATTCCTCTGGCGTTAATTTGCGCCAGTTCCTCCTTGGTGAGGACGAACTCCGCGTTGTCCGTCAGCCGGTCGACCGCCAGGTCGATGAAGGCGCGCACGCGGGCGGGTTGCGCGGTCCGGCTGCCGTAGTAGAGGTAGAGGTTGTGAACGTCGCTCATGTGTTCGAGCAGCAGCGGGACCAGGCGGCCGGCGCGAATCAGCGACGCGGCGGTTGGTGCGGCGAGTTGCCCGATCACTTCGCCGGCGAGCACGGCATGTAGTTCGAATGCCTCGTCGTTGGTGCAGAAGGCCGGGGTGACGTGCTGGTCCTGCATGGTCTCGCCGACCCGGACACGCCAGGGGACGATGTGGCCGCGGTTGGGGGGGCGGAAGGCGCTGCAGCGATGCGCGCCGAGATCGGCGAGATTTCTCGGGCAGCCGTACTTGCGCAGGTAGCTCGGGGCGGCGCAGATGATGAGTTGCAGGGGGAAGAGGCGCCGGGCGATCAGCCCCTCCTGCGGCGCGTGGCCGAGGCGGAAACCGACGTCGACCCGGTCTTCGACCCAGTTGCCGATCCGGTCGTCGAGCTGCACGTCGGGCTGGACTTCCGGGTAGAGCCGGCAGTACTCGTCGAGCACTGGCCCGATGATCGGCTGCAGCACCGTGCGCGGGCCGACGATGCGCAACGGCCCGGCGATGTCTTCCCGCGTCTTTTTCGCTCCTTGCAACGCCTGCTGCAATCCGAACAGGGCGGGCTGGGCCGCTTCCAGAAAGCGCTGGCCTTCTTCGGTCAGCGACATGCTGCGCGTGGTGCGGTGAAAGAGACGCACGCCCAGATACTTCTCCAGTTGCCCCAATGCCTTGCTTGCCGCTTGCGGCGAGATGTTCTGGGCTGCAGCGGCCTTGCTCAGGCTGCCGAGTTCGACGGTGCGGACGAAAGTGGTGATGGAGCGCAGTTCGTTGATCGACATGGTTGGTCTCAGGCTGATTTGTATTTTTAGGTTGTAAATCATTCAACGGTTATCTGTCTAGTTGGATGATTATCGCCGCGCTAAAGTTCGACCCGTCATCTCGTAAAAGGAACAGCAAGTGGATAATTTCACCTTTTTCAACCCGACCCGGATCGAATTCGGCAAGGACAAGGAACAACTGATCGGCCAGATCCTCGCCGAGCACGGCATCACGAAAGTGCTGCTCACCTACGGCAGCGACCGCATCAAGCGCGACGGCCTGTTCGCCTCGGTCGCGAAGAGTCTCGAAGCCAAGGGTATCGCCTTCGTCGAATGCGGCGGTATCGTCAGCAACCCGGTGATCTCGAAGGTGCGCGAAGCGATCGCGACGGCGCGCGAACAGCAGGTCGACGCGGTACTCAGCATCGGCGGCGGCTCGGTGCTGGACAGTTCCAAGGCCATCGCCGCCGGCACGCGCTATGAAGGCGACGTGTGGGACCTGTTCATCGGCAAGGGCCAGATCGAAGCCGCGCTGCCGATTTTCGCCATCCTCACGCTGGCGGCCACCGGAAGCGAGATGAACAGCGGCGCCGTGGTGACCAACGAGGCGACCAAGGAGAAGTTCGCGATCGGCTCGGTCCATACCTTCCCCAAGGTCTCCATCGTCAATCCGGCGCTGATGCAAACCGTGTCGCGCGACTACCTCGTGTACTCCGCCGCCGACATCATCGCGCACTCGATCGAGGGCTATATCACCGCCACGGTACAGCCGAAGATCCAGTCGCGGCTGGTTGAATCGGTGATCGCGACGGTGATTGAGACGACCGAGACGCTGCTCGCCGATCCGCACGACTACAGCGCCCGCGCCGAATTCGCCTGGGCCGCGACACTGGCGCTCAACGGCATCACCTACGCCGGCACCTCGGGCTTTGGCTACCCGAACCACATGATCGAACACTCGTTGTCGGCCTTGTTCAACGTGCCGCACGGCGCCGGGCTGTCGGTGGTGATGCCGGCGTGGATGAAGTGGTTCCACGGGCGTAATCCCGGGCAGTTCGAGCGCTTTGCCCGACAGGTGTTCGGCCTGAAGACAGCGGAAGAAGGCATCGCCGCGCTGGAGAAGTGGTTCGACAGGATCGGCACGCCGACGCGCCTTTCGCAGCTCAACATCACCGCCGCCGCCCTGCCGGCGATCTTGGAGAACCTGCAAGGCAACGCGCGTTGGTTCGGGCTGGCCGAAACCTATACGCAGGACGTACTGGCCGAGATTCTGATGAAGGCGCTGTAAGGCGGAGTTCAATCCTTCGAATCTCATCACATACGACACCTGAAACATGACTCACACACCACGTAAGGGCACGGTCCTCGCCATCATCATGGCGAGTTACCTGATGCTGGTGATAGACATTTCCATCGTGCTTACCGGCCTGCCGCGCATCCAGACCGCGCTGGGCTTCACGCCAGCCGGGCTGTCGTGGATCCAGAACGCCTACACGCTCGCGTTCGGCGGTTTCCTGCTGCTCGGCGCGCGGGCGGGCGACATCCTCGGCCGGCGGCGCATGTTCATCGTCGGGCTGGTGATCTTCACGCTCGCCTCGCTGGCCATCGGCGCGGCTACTTCGCCCGCCTGGATGATTGTCTTCCGGGCCGTGCAAGGCTTCGGCGCCGCCGTGCTCGCGCCCTCGACGCTGGCGCTGATCACCACGCATTTCGAGAAAGGCCATGAGCGCAATCGCGCGCTCGCCTGGTATGCGGCGGCGGCCGGTATCGGCGCCACGCTGGGGCTGGTGCTGGGTGGTCTGCTGGCGGACCTGATTTCGTGGCGTGCCGGCTTCTTCATCAACCTGCCGATCGGGGTACTGCTGATCATCGGCACGCTTCGCCATATCCACGAGACCGAGCGCCACAGCGGGCGCTTCGACCTGGCCGGCTCGTTCACGTCCACGCTCGGCATGTGTGCGCTGGTGTTCGGCATCGTTGAGGCCGCTGAAGCGGGCTGGGCATCGCCGCTCACGCAGGGTTCGCTCGTGGCCGGCGTGATCCTGCTCGCCGCCTTCCTGTGGCTCGAACGGCACGCCAGCCAGCCGCTGCTGCCGCCCGGGATGCTCACCGACGCGCAACGCAACGGCGCCTACGCCGCGCGGCTGTTGTTCCTCTCCGGCATGGCGGGCTTCTGGTTCTTCACCGCGCAGTACCTGCAGCGGGCGCTCGGCTTTTCGCCGATGCAGGCCGGCCTGGCCTTCATCCCGGTGACGGTGCCGCAGTTCTTTGCCTCGGTCAGCGTGCCGCGCGCAACACGCCGCTTCGGGCAGCGCCGAGTGCTGCTCACCGGGCTGACGCTGTGCGTGCTGGGCCTCGCCTGGCTGAGCGTGACCGAGGTGCAGATGTCCTATCTCGGTGGCGTCGTCGGGCCGATGCTGCTGCTGGGTCTGGGCCAGGGCTGGGTACTGGCGCCGCTGACGGTCGCCGGTGTCGCCGGCGTCGACAGCCGCAACGCCGGCGCGGCCTCCGGCCTGGTCAATGTCGCCCACCAGCTCGGTGCTTCGCTGGGGCTGGCGGTGCTGGTCGTGGCGTATGCCGGAGGCCAGACACCCGTGTTCGACGCGGCAGGCATCGCACGACACACCGGCATCACGATGGAGGTCGCGGCCGTGCTGTTGTTCGCGGCGCTCATCGTGTCGGTCCGGTTTGTCCGTTTCGACGCCGTTCAATCGCAAGACCGGCTCACAGCACAGCTCGTGCAAGACAGCAACGCGAGCTAAAGAGCACCTTCTTCGACCACCGCGATCCGGCCATCGTGAAGTGGCTGGGCGAAGCGGTGCGCATCATCTGATTCAACGAACAGAAAGGAAACCCTCATGCAGAAACGCAAACTCGGCACCACCGGACTGGAGGTCTCGGCCCTCGGGCTGGGCTGCATGGGCCTGAGCTTTGGCTATGGCCCGGCGACCGACAAGGCGCAGGCGATCGAACTGATCCGCCGCGCCCATGATCTGGGTGTAACCTTCTTCGATACCGCCGAAGCCTACGGCCCCGGTGCCAACGAGGAACTGCTCGGCGAGGCGCTAGCCCCCTTCCGCGACAAGGTAGTGGTCGCCACCAAGTTCGGCTTTCGCAATGGCATCGTGGCCGATGGCCTGGACAGCCGTCCGGAAAATATCCGCGCGGTGGCGGAAGCCTCGCTGCGCCGTCTGAAAACCGACGTCATCGATCTCTTCTACCAGCATCGCGTCGACCCGGAGGTGCCGATGGAAGACGTGGCTGGCGCGGTCAAGGACCTGATCGCGCAAGGCAAGGTGCGCCACTTCGGAATGTCTGAAGCCGGTGCCGAATCGATCCGCCGGGCGCACACGGTGCAGCCGGTGGCGGCGCTGCAGAGCGAGTATTCGTTGTGGTGGCGCGAACCTGAAACGGAAATCCTGTCGCTGCTCGAAGAACTGGGTATCGGCTTCGTGCCCTTCAGCCCGCTCGGAAAGGGCTTCCTGACCGGCGCGATCAATGCCGACACGAAGTTCGACGCGAGCGATTTCCGCAACATCGTGCCGCGCTTTGCCGAAGCCGCTCGCCAGGCCAATCAGCGGCTGGTTGAGGTGCTCGGCGACATCGCCACAGCCAAGGGCGCAACGCGCGCGCAGATCGCACTCGCCTGGTTGCTGGCGCAAAAACCGTGGATCGCGCCGATTCCCGGCACAACCAAGCTGCACCGGCTGGAAGAGAACCTCGCGGCAGCGTCCGTGGCGCTGAGCGCTGCCGATCTGCAGGATATCGAGGCCGCACTCGCCGGCATCAAGGTCGAAGGCGAGCGCTACCCGCAGCATCTACAGAAACTCGTCAAACGCTGAGCCTGGATGAATGAAATGAACAAGGAAACATTGAATCCAGAGTCTGCAGACAGGCTTCTGCCGCCCGACATGGCAGGGCGGCGGAAGCTGATCCGACTCGCTGCGGGACTGATTGCCGGCGGTACCCTTTCCGGGTTGCCTTTTGTGCCGCCGGCTGTGGCCCAGCCGGCGGGCGAGCGGCGCATCCTGATCGCCTACTACTCGCGCAGGGGAACCACGCGTGAAGTGGCGAAACAGATCCAGGAAATCGCGGGCGGCGACCTTTTCGAGTTGCGCACGGCTCACCGCTATCCGGCCGAATACCGCGCCACGACCGAGCAGGCCAAACGCGAACTGAACGAGGGCTTCCGTCCAGAACTCACGACGCGGGTAACCGACATGGCGGGATACGACATCGTGTTCGTCGGTTTTCCGAACTGGTGGGGAACGCTGCCCATGGCGTTCTTCAGCTTCCTCGAGCAGTACCGGCTCGACGGCAAGACGGTGATTCCGTTCTGTACGCATGAAGGCAGCCGTTTTGGCCGCAGCCTGGACGACCTTCGCGCCAACTGTGGCAGCGCGCGGCTTCTCGACGGGCTGGCCTTGCGTGGCGGCGGGGTCGAACGGGTGGCGCGGGAGTCCGTGCGAACGGAAATCGCCGAGTGGCTGCGCGGCGTCGGCCTGGGAGCTGGTGCGGCGGCATGAGCGGGAGCGGGCGCCTGTCAAAGAAGCTCGCGCTGGACGGCGTGATGCTCGCGCTGATTCTGGCCGAGTTCGCCTATGGCCTGACCGGCAGCACGGTGCATGAACTGCTCGGCCTGGGGTTGGTCGGACTTTTCGTTCTGCACGGCGGCTGGAACTGGCGCTGGTTCGCCGGGCTGGGCAAGGGGCGCTATCGCGGGGTACGGCTCACGACGCTGGCGATCAACGCGTCGTTGCTGGTTTCGGTGGTGCTGATGATGGTCAGCGGAATCGTCAATTCGGAGTTGTTGTTTCGCGCGACCGGCATCGAACGTGATTGGATTCCGCGCGCGCTGCACACCGCCTCGGCGCACTGGTTCCTCGTCCTGGCGTCGATCCATCTGGGGCTGCATTGGACGCAGATCATGGCCGAAGCGCGGCGGTTATCTCCGGTGTTTCTCCGCCTTTCGCCGCCGTGGGGCGTTCTGGCAACCGTGGTCATCGCCACTTTTGGTCTCCATGCCGCGCTGGATCGTTCCCTGTACGCGCGGATGATGGCGTACTACTCCTTCGGCGACTGGAATTTTGCGGAATCCATTGCCGGTTTTTTTGTCCAGTATCTGGCGATCGTCGCGTTTCATGCGAGCGTCGCGTACTACGCGTTGCGTTTCGGCAGATCGTTACGTACGCGAACCGCGGGCGCCGAATCGCTCATCGAACAGGGTTGACCCATGCAGCAGGAAATCGCACTTGAACTTGAAGTCCCTGTCCGTCGCCGCTCCGGACGATGGAAAATCATGGCCGTTCTGACCGGAGTCGTGATCATGAGTGTTTTTGCCTGGGCGATGCGCTTTCAGCCGCCCGCCTATGACCTGTCGCCACAGTTTCGTGACGGCCGTTTCCACAATACCGTGCCGCGGCCGGCGCGCAGTTTTCTTGCGGGCGTGTCGATCTGGTACACCTTCCTCTTCGACAAGCCAGCCGGCACGACGCCCGATCGGGTCATTCCGGTGCGTACGCTGACGCAGTCCGAACTGCTCGCCGCGCCCGACAACAGTGTCTGGCGTCTCGGGCATTCCAGCCTCCTGCTCAAGCTGCACGACAAGTTCTGGCTGACCGACCCGATCTTCAGCGAACGTTCCGCGCCGGTACAGTGGTTCGGCCCGCAGCGCTTTCACGCGCCGCCCATCACGCTGGACGAGCTGCCGCCGATCGAGGCGGCGATCATCTCGCACAATCACTACGACCATCTCGACCACGCGACCGTCATGGTGCTGCATGAGCGCGTCAAGCAGTTCATTGCGCCGCTGGGGGTCGGTGCCACGCTGGTATCCTGGGGCGTGCCGGCCGGCAAGGTGCAGGAACTGGACTGGTGGGAGCGAACCAGCGTCGACGGCATTCGCGTCGTCGCCACCCCGGCCCGGCACTTCTCCGGGCGCGGTACGGGCGACGCCGACCGGACGCTCTGGGCCTCATGGGTCATCACCGGGAACGGCTTCAATCTCTTCTTCAGCGGCGACAGCGGCTACTTCGACGGCTTCAAAGAGATCGGCCGCAGGTTCGGCCCCTTCGATGTGGCCTTCCTGGAAACGGGCGCCTACGACACCCGCTGGGAAGCGGTGCATATGTTGCCGGAGCAAACCGTGCAGGCCTGCGGTGACCTCGGCGGGAAGTGGCTGGTGCCGATCCACAACGGCACCTTCGATCTGGCCATGCATGCCTGGGATGACCCGATGGAGCGGGTGACTCGCCTGGCTTCGGAGCTGGAAGTGGCGGTATCGACCCCCGAAATGGGTGAGCGCATCGGGCTGCTTTCTCCCCATGCCGGACAGGCGTGGTGGCACGAGTGAGGTTGCGTCCTTATCCGGATGCGCTTGAAATCGTGTTAACGCTGAGTTTAGAAAGCTCACGGTCAACTGCTGGCCGGCGGTTCGCCTCTCCAGAGAGGCACCCATTCACCGGGTCGTGCTACTCGGGATACCCAATCGACGCTCCGCCCATTCTCTTGCGGCATCGATAAATAGCCGGTGTGCGGTCAGCGGGTAGCGGTTGGTCGGGCAATAAAGGCTCAGGCCAGGGAAGGACGGACTCCATTGCGGGAGAAGGAGAACCAGCCGTCCGGCTGGTTCCGGAGCCGAGCAGCCCCTTGAATGACCATAAGGTGAGAATGACGAAAGGCGGCTTGTGGCCAACTGCCGGAGATCGCGAACGGCTGCTTCGTGGAAGCGAAACACGAGAATCCCTTAGCTGAACGTCGGGCCGCTTTGGAGAAACTCGACGGACGGGATTGGGTCGGGAGCACCAGTTCGCAAAATGAAGAAGCTGTGGTTCGAGGACCTCAACGGCTGAAGGACCGCTTACCGACCTACTGCCGCCCTCGATAGCCATTCAGACCAATGGCGGGATTGGCCGATTATGCATAGTCGCCGATTATGGAAAGTGGTCGAAGCGTGCGGCAATGCAAGGCAGGTGAGGCCGTGGTTGGCAGCTACAAGCCAGCCCGCTGACTCGACATAATCTTGACGGTAATCTGAAGTAACGGCTCCACTTCAGGAGACCGTTATGGCCCAAACAACGATGAGCGGGGATGCGTCGAATGCCCCGGAAGCCTCGACATATTCGGCATACATCACTGAGGAATTGCGTCGCTACGACGAACATCTGCGGGATGTTCGTGGGCTGGCAGTCAGTACGCGCAAACACCGGCTACGCATCATTGGCTGGCTGTTGGAAGGCAAGTTCAAGCATCGTGAGGTCGTATTTGCCCAGATGCGACCTAACGATATCCGGCAATTCCTGGCGCGGCGATTGGCCAAGCAACAGTCGGCCGCCTATGCATCACATCATGCAACGGCACTGCGGAGCTACCTGCGATACCGGGCTACCTGTGGCGATCGGGTCGGCAAGCTTGCAACCGTCATTGCCAACCCCGTCCATTGGCGGCTCGCGACCCTGCCAAAGGCATTGAACGTCGAGGACGCCGACCGATTACTGGATTCTGCTGCTGAAGCACGCAAGACACCCAAGCGTGCGTATGCGATTGTGCGCTTGGCGCTGGACTTGGGGTTGCGCTCTGGGGAGATCGCCAACCTGAACCTCGATGATGTTGACTGGCGGTCCGGCACGCTCATCCTGCGTGGTACCAAGTCGCAGCGGCAGGATGTAGTTCCACTTCCCGAGCAAACTGGCAAGGCGCTTGCCGACTATATCGAGCACGAGCGATCTGCAATCCGTCACCCGGCTATCTTTGTTCGGCAGATTGCCGGTCGAACTACGCCGATCACATCTTGTGCGGTACAGAAGGTCATCAAATGTGCGTGCCGTCGGATCGGGTTGCCAGATGCCAGCGCCCATGCCTTGCGCCATACCGTGGCGTGTCGCCTCGTTGAACGTGGCAGTTCGCTCAAGGAGGTGGCCGACCTGCTGCGCCACCGCTCGCTGAACAGCACCCTGATCTACGCCAAACTCGATACGCCCAAGTTGGCAGCAGTTGCGTTGCCTTGGCCGGGGAGCATGGCATGAACGCACACGTCAGCTTGCAGCAGCGAATCGACGACTATCTCGCTGAACGGCAACGCCTCGGTTTCGTAATGCATTCGCGAGGTACGTTGTTGGCCACATTCGTTCGGTATGTTGCCAGTCGGCATCATCGCGGACCACTGACTGCCGACCTCATGATCGAGTGGGCCCGGCAGGATAAATGGCAACGCGGTACGCCGTCGACCTGGGCCGCTCGGCTTGCGCGCATTCGTCATTTCGCGCGTTATCTGAAACAGTTCGAGCCGGAAACCGAAGTTCCAGAGGAACTGACCTTCGGGCCAGAGCCAGGTCGTGTCGCGCCACACATCTTTCATGATCAGGAAGTCATTGACCTGCTGGCGGCGGCTCGGCAGATTGGACCATCCGGCAGCATTCGCCCCGCCACCTACGAAACCCTGTTCGGCCTGATGGCCTCGGCCGGCCTGCGCGTCTCCGAGGCATTGCACCTGCGTGATGCCGATGTCGACCTGAAACGTGGGCTCCTGACGATCCGGCAGACCAAGTTTGCCAAATCGCGATTGCTGCCGGTCCACCCGACCACGGTCACCGCATTGGCGAAATACCGC
>Ga0302250_1001580_pt1 | contig 16584 bp, 7 predicted proteins | sample AAG_RA_Asp_MG_FD_193536 | JGI IMG/M metagenome (GOLD analysis project Ga0302250, IMG submission 193536) | Enriched activated sludge microbial communities from anaerobic digester in WTTP, New Holstein, Wisconsin, United States - AAG_RA_Asp | ecosystem: Engineered > Bioreactor > Anaerobic >... | reverse complement strand
CCCGACGCCCTCCCGGACCCATCCCAGGACCCCGGGGACGCTGGCCCCGCGGGCTGCCCCGAAGAGCCCATGCTCCAGGGGAAGTGCATCGCTCCCCTCCGGTGCGAGTACGGACAGGAGTGCTGCTGCGGCCAGTGCTTCCCGTCGCTGGTCTGCAACTGCCTGGACGGGACCTGGGGATGCTACGCGACCGACGCCTGCATGATCCCCGGGTGCCCGGACGCCCTGGAGGACCTGCCCCCCTCGGACGTCGCCGAGGACCCGGGACCCGACCTGCCCCCGCTCCCCGAGAACCGCTGCCGGGACCGGGAGGACTGCCCCGAGCCCATGGCCTTCTGCCTGCCGCCGGGGGCGCCGATGACCTGCGGCATCTGCTTCCGGGTCGAGCACCCCTGCGCCAGCGACGCGGACTGCACGGACGTCGCCGGGGCCCCGGTCTGCGCCCCGAGTCCCAGACCCTGCCTCTGCGAACCGGGGGCGTGGGAGTGCCAGCCCCGGTGCGACGACCCCGGATCCCCGACCACCTGCGACCCCGTGACGGGCCGGTGCGACCCGGAAACGGGACACTGCGAGCCCCGGTTCTGCCGGGGCCCCGAGGACTGCCCGGTGAACCACCGCTGCCCCCCGGGAGACGCCCCCCAGTGCCGGCGCCTCGCCTGCCGCACCGACGAGGACTGCGACGTCGGCTTCTGCGTGGTGGGACAGTGCCACGCGGAGCCGGGAACCTGCGACTTCCCGAAGCCCTGACCGGAGAGATCCCGCCCTCATGCACGGACGCTCCCCCAGCCTGCCCGCCTTTCTCCGGAGCCGGGCCCGAGCCCTGGGACCCAAGCCCGCCCTGGTCGTCTCGTCCCCCCAGGGGGATTTGGTCTGGACCTTCACGGACCTGTGGGCCGAGATCCGGCGCCAGGCCACGACGCTGCTCGACCGGGGCCTGTCGCCCCGGAGCCCCGTGTTGCTGGCGGGAGCGCCCTCCCCGGAGACCCTGGTGACCGAACTGGCCCTCCAGGCCATCCAGTGCTTCGCGATCCGGATGGCACCCGACCTCCCGGCGGATCGGCTGGCCGATGGAGCCCGGGCGGCCGAGGTCGCCCTGGTGATGCACCGAGGCATCCCCCCGGACCGCCTGGAGGCCCTTGCCCGGGACCTTCCGGACGTGCCCGTCCTCCCGGTCCCGGAGCCGGTTCTCCCGGAAGGCCGTCCCCTGGAGGGGCCCGAGGATCCCCGTCTGGAGGACCTCGTGCCCTCGGGCCCCGACGGGGAGGCGGTGGCGGTGCTGCCCGAGGGGTCCGCGGACCTGGTGCTGGCCCGCCTGCTGACCCAGCGCAACCTGCTGCTGCTGGGGGAGCGGGTGGGCATGGAACTGGGGGGAACCGAGCAGGACGTCTGGTGGATTCCCGTTCCCGGCTACGAAGCGGCACCCTACACCGCGGGCCTGGCCGCCGCATGGCTGAGCGGCGGGATCGTCGGGCTGGTTCCGGGCGCGTCGGACCCGATGGAGGGGCTCTGGAGGATCCGCCCCACGGTCATGGTGATCCGGGCCCGGGAGGCCGAACGGCTGGCCGAGCGGCTGGCCGGGGAGGTGGCCCAGGCCGCCGGCTGGAACGGCCGCCTGGCCCGGTGGGCGTTCCGGGCCGCCACGGGCCCCGGGCGGTCCGATCCGTTCGTCGCGGCCGTCGATGCCCTGGTGGGTCATTCGGGGAGGGCCGTGCTGAAGACCCTCGTCGGGGGGAACCTCGACCGCCTGGTCGTGCTGGGGGAACTCTCGGCCCCGGCCACGGAGACCTTCGCCGCCTTCCAGGTGACGACCTTCCTGGCCCGGGGGCCCCTGGTGGCCGCGGATCTGTGGACCTTCGATCGTCTCCCCCTTCCCCGGCCGGGAGGGGTCCTGGTGCCGGGCACCGAGGTGCGCATCGACGCCGAGGGACGCCTGGAGGTCCGGGGCGCCTCGGCGACCCGGCGGCTTTCCCTGAAAGGCTGGCGGTCCCCCGAGCGGACCGAGGACTGGCAGCCGACCTACTGCCCCGGAACCCTCGAGGATCGGCATGTGTGCTGGTCCCCGCCCTCGAATCTCCTTCCGTCCCGTTCCAGGGAAACTCTTTGACTTCCTTGCTTTCATCAGGTACCGTCATCCCGGTGTCTCACGAAGAGGAGGTTTCCCATGCACCACGACCATCGCCACGATTTCGGACCCCACGGCCACCGGGATCACCGGGACCATCATGACCGGCGGGACCACGGCCGCTGCTGCGGGCCCGACTGCGACTGCGGTCCGGACTGCGACTGCGGCCCGGAATGCCATTGCGGCCCGGACTGCGACTGCGGGCCCGACTGCTCCTGCCGTCGCCGGGAACCGGACTTCGGCTTCCGGCGCCAGTTCGTCAGCAAGGCCGAGATGCTCGAGGCCCTGGAGTGGTACCTCTCGGAACTGCAGAACGAGGCCCAGGGGGTCCGGGAGGCCATCGCCGATCTGAAGGAGGAGATCGCCGAGGAGCAGGGCGCTCCCGCCCAGGCGACGCCACCGGACGGCAAGGGAAGGTCCCGCCGGACCCGGAAGGACAGCGAGGCCCCCAGGCGCAAGCGCGGCCGGCCCCGGAAGGCCCCGGCCTCCCCCCCCGCCGAGGAGCCCCAGTCCTGACCTGACGATTCGCGCGGAGCGGCCGCCGCGGATGCCCGGAGGGCCGCCGGCAGAATAGGCCCCTCCCCCTACCAGTCCTCCAGGAACTGGTCCTGGTAGAGCGCCTCCAGGCGCGCCTTGTGGCGGCGTTCCTCCTCCACGAGCCCGTCCAGCAGGGGCTCCAGGTCCGTCCCCGCATGGAGGGAAGCCCAGGCCGAGTAGAGGTCGATGGCGTTCTGCTCGGTGCGGATGGCATGGATCAGGACGTCCTGGGGGGTGCTCTCGGGACCCGGCAGAGCCGTCACCAGGTACTCCTCCAGGTGGAGGTCCGGGGGCACCTCCCCCCGGGCCAGTTCCCCGAAGTCCTTGCGCTCCCGGATCCGCCGGAACAACGCCTCGTGGTCCTCCTCGTCCCGGGCCAGTTCGGCCAGCAGCCGAGCCGCGCCCGGGTGGGTGATCCGGGCCGCCCAGTCCAGGTAGAACTGCCTTTCCTGGCGTTCCATCTCGATGGCGATCTGAAGGATCTCCTCGGCGATCCTGCTCCCGTCGGCCATCCCGTTCCTCCCCGCCTTGGGTGTTCTCTTCTACCCCAAGGCCCCGGCAGCGGTCAACGCGCCCCCTGGCCTCGGCCCTCACCCCGGTCCCCGGTTTGACGCCCGGGAAGGCCTCCCCTTACACTCCCGACGTGGAACGGCAGGAATCCCCGGTGGAACTCCCCCGATCCGGCCCCCGTCTCCCGGAACGTGCCTCCTTCGGGATCCTGCTGCTGCTGGCCGCCGCGTTGCGGGCCGCCTACCTGCTGGCCTACCGGCAGGAGGTCCCCTTCCTCTCCTTCCCCATCTCCGATTCGGCCTACTACCACGCCTGGGCGATGCGGGTCGCCTCGGGGGAGGGATACGGCCCGGCCCCCTTCTACATGGCTCCCCTGTATCCCTGGCTCCTGGGATGGTTCTACCGCCTGGCGGGGCCCCGGCCGGAATGGGTTCCGCTGGTCCAGAGCCTGCTGGGGATCGCCAACGTGGCGATGGTCTATCGCCTCGGGCGGCGCTGGTTCGGCGTCCCGGCTGCGTGGGTCGGAGCGCTCCTGCTGTCGCTCCATGCCCCGATGATCTTCCTGGAGACGAAGATCCTGACCGAAACCCTCTCGGTCTCCCTGGTGCTCGCCGCGATGCTGCTGGCGGGCCGGGCCCTGGAACGGCCCGATCGGCCCCTCCGGTTCGCCGCGGCGGGGATTGCCCTGGGCCTGGCCTGCCTGGCGCGGCCGAACTTCCTGGCCCTGGCCGGGATCGGGGGGGCCTGGGCGATCGGGCGCACGCTTTGGCGACGGCCCCTGGCGCCTGCCCGATCCCTGCTGCTGGGAGCGGCCGCCTTCCTGCTGACCCTCGCCCCCGTGACGCTGCGCAACGCGGTGGTCGGGAGGGATCGGGTGCTGATCTCCTCCAACGGAGGCATCGTCTTCGCCCAGGGAAACCACCCCGATGCCGATGGTGTCAGCACGATCCTCCCGGGCTTCACGCCCCGGATCGAGGAACAGCAGCAGCAGGAGATCCGGGTCGCCTCGGAGGCCCTGGGGCGCGAGGTCCGCCCCTCGGAGTCCTCCGCCTGGTGGTTCCGCCAGGGACTCCGGTTCGCCCGGGACCAGCCCCTCCAGTTCGCCTCCCTCTGGGGCCGGAAGGTCCTCTGGACCCTCCACGGCCGGGAGGCCCGAGACGTGTACAACCTCTACCAGGAGGCCGAACTGGTGCCGTTGCTGCGCCTTCTGTTCGTGCCCTTCCCCCTGGTCCTGGGGTTGGCCCTCTTCGCGGCGTGGCGCCGCCTCCGGTCCCTCCGGGACGATGCCCGCCTGGGCCTGCTGGCGGCCGCGTCGATCCTGCTCGCCCTGGTGGTCTTCTCGGTCTCCTTCCGCTACCGCTTTCCGGCGACCCCGCTCCTGGCTCCCTTCGCCGGCCAGGGCCTCCTGGATCTGTGGGAGGATGCGAGAGGCCGCCGGTGGCGTTCCCTGGCCGGCGCGGCCCTGCTGCTTGGCGCCCTGGGTTCCGTCTCGGCGATCCCCTATCCCCTGCCCCCGATCACCGCCGAGGCCCCGGCGAACCTGGGAGCCGCCTGGCTGGCCCGGGGCGACCTCGACCGTGCCATCGCCTGGAGTGTCCGGGCCCTCCGGATGAACCCCGATCTCGCCTCGGCCCACTACAACCTCGGCCTGGCCCTCCGACGGGCCGGGGACCGGGAACGGGCCGTGCGTTCCCTCAGGGCCGCCGTGCGCCTGGCCCCCGGGGACGCCGCGGCCCAGAACGACCTCGCGGTGACGCTGGACGAGATGGGCCGCACCGCCGAGGCGGTCGAACACTACCGGGCCGCCCTGGAGGCCCGTTCCGACGGGCGCACGGCCTACAACCTGGCCCTGGCGCTCCATGCCCTGGGCCGCCGGAAGGAAGCCCTGGAGGCCCTGGACCAGGCCCTCCGCCTGGGAGTCTCCCCGGATCCAAGGTTCGTCGAGGCCCTCCGGGGGCCTCCCGAAAGGCCGCCGGGCACCCCGCCTTGACTTTGGCCCGGCAACGGGGCATCCATCAACGTTCCCACCGGGAGAGGACCCGATGGCCCTGACCGACCCGAGCCAGTTCGTCCCGAAGTGGATCGCCTGGGAGACCACCCGACGCTGCAACCTCCGGTGCGTTCACTGCCGGTGCTCCTCCGACGCCACCTCCCCCCAGGGGGCCTTCGACACCCCCCGGGCCCTCGCCCTGATGGACGACATTGCCTCCTTCGTGAAGCCGGTGCTGGTCCTGTCCGGGGGCGAACCCCTGATGCGCCCAGACGTCTTCGACCTGGCCGCCTACGGCACCTCCCTGGGCTTCCGGATGTGCATGGCCACCAACGGGTCCCTGGTCACCGACGAGACCTGCCGCCGGATGGTCGAGACGGGCATCCAGATGGTCTCCCTGTCCCTGGACGGCCCCAACGCCGCGATCCACGACGATTTCCGCCGGATGCCCGGGGCCTTCGAGGCGACCCTTCAGGCGGCCCACCGGTTCCGGGAGCACGGGATCCCCTTCCTGTTCAACTCCTCCTTCACGAAGCGCAACCAGGCCTGGATCGGGGACACCTTCCGGCTGGCCAAGGACCTGGGGGCGAAGGCCTGGTACATGTTCCTGATCGTCCCCACGGGCCGGGGCAGGGAACTCTTCGACGAGTTGATCGACCCGGCCCACTACGACCTGATCCTCGAGTGGCACTACCAGCAGGAGCAGCGGGAGACGGACATCCTGATGCGCCCCACCTGCGCGCCCCACTACTACCGCCTCGTGCCCCAGTGGGCCGCCCGGGACGGTTCCCGCTTCAAGCGGAGGGACCTGTCCTTCAGCACCGGCGCCGGGAAAGGCTGCGTGGCCGGCCAGACCATCTGCATGATCGACGCCTTCGGGGAGGTCCATCCCTGCTCCTACATGGAGCAGTCCGCCGGCAACGTCCTCCAGACCCCCTTCCGCCAGATCTGGGAGGAATCGCCCCTGATGAAGGCCATGCGGGACTTCGACGGCTACCATGGCCGCTGCGGCGCCTGCGAGTTCCGGAAGGTCTGCGGGGGCTGCCGGGCCCGGGCCTACGCGATGACCGGGGACGTGCTGGACGAGGAGCCCTTCTGCAACTACGTCCCCCTGCGGATACGCCACGCCCCCTGACCCGGCCTTCCTTCCCTTCCACCGGCCCTACCGGGTCAGCCAGCGGTTCGACCGGACCGTCACCGCGGCCGCCGGGTAGATCCACTGGAGCGTCAGCAGCGAGAACACCCCGTAGAGGATCGCCCAGGCTCCCTCCAGGCCCCGCTCGGACCGGAAGGTCACCAGGGCCGGCAGCAGGGAGGCCAGCATCGCCGACAGCACCGCCGGGGCCAGCACCTCCGGATGGGCCAGGGTCACCAGCCAGGAGAGGGGCAGCAGGTACAGGCGCAGGGGGATTTGCACGAACAGCGCCACCGCGTCGATCACGGCCGCCAGGCGGCGGGGGTCCCGGGCGATCCGGGGCGCGAAGGCCAGGTAGCGCAGGCTTTCCCGGAGGTTGCTCCGGGCCCACCGGAGGTACATCCGGGCCAGTCCCCCGTAGGTGGACGGGACCCGGGTGAAGGCCACCGCGTCCCCCTGGTACACCGTCCGGAGGCCCCGGGCCAGGACCCCGTTGGTCTGGGCATGGTCGTCGCCGTTTCGGCACTCCCGCCCCAGGAACCGCTGGTGCCGCCAGGCCTCCAGGCCGGGACGGATGGCGTCCATGCGCCAGGCGGACAGGGCCCCCGGGCACACCAGCACGCCCCCGATCATCGACTGGTAGGCCCGGACGAAGTCGAACCCGTACCGGTACCGGACCCCCAGCATCCGGGTCAGCCAGTTCTGCCGGCGATTCCAGGCCTCGATGCGCCCGGCGACCGCCCCGACCCGTTCGTCCCGGACCAGGGGCCCCACCAGCCGCCACAGGGCCTTGGGATCCAGCACGGTATCCGAGTCCACCGTGACCGCGATCGGGGTCCGGACCCTCCGGAAGGCCTCGTAGAGCGCCGCCCGCTTGCCCCGGTTCTCCGGAAAGCCCGCCACCTCCACCCGGTCGTCCTCCCGGGCCACCGCCTCCAGGTGCCTCCAGGTATCGTCCCGGGACCCGTCATCCACCGCGATCACCCGCAGCCGGTCCCGGGGATACCGGGATGCCAGGATGGACCTCAGGCAGTCGCCCGCGGTGGCCCCTTCCTGGTAGGCCGGCACCACCACCGTCAGGGGCGGCAGCGACTCCTCGTCCACCGGTTTCCCGGGGCGGTAGAGGGCCCAGAGGACCAGCCTCCAGGCCGTCGAGACGGCGACGACCAGCCCCATCGCCACGGCCGGCCAGACCAGCCAGGGCATCATCCATTCCTGGCGGATCGTACCCAGGCGTCCGGTGCCCACGGGAATCCGGGAGACGCCGTAGAGGACCCCCCAGGCCGCAAGGATCCACAGCCAGGATCCCATGCGTCTGATCCGGGAAGGCATCGGCGTTCCGACTCCGGAAAGACCGGGCTGGGACGATCCGGAAGATCTCGTTATTTCGCCGAAACGGAACCCGGCGGAAGCCCCGCAGGACTCCCGCCGGGCACCGGGCCGGCTACTGGCAGCGGCTCGTGACCCCCTGGACCACGCAGGAGTTGCTCAGGCAGTCCGAATTGCCCCGGCATTCCTTGCCCGACGCGCACTTCTTGCAGGTCGGGCCACCGCAGTCCACGTCGGTCTCGTCCACGTTCCGCACGCTGTCGTGGCAGTACACCGGGACCGTGGACCCGGCCAGGAAGCCCGTGTCCACGATGCGGTTGACGCCGCCGGTGCGTCCCACCGGGGAGGGCTGGCCCACCGAGTCCAGCACCGCGGTCCCGTCGGGCAGGAAGTACCCGCCGTTCTTGCTGTCATGGCCCGCCGAGGCGAAGTTCAGCACCGCCGTGTCCACCCTGCACCCGTTGCAGCATCCGCCGGCGTCGCAGCAGAAGTGGATCTGGCAGTAGTTGCTGACGCAGTCGCTGGGCTCGTCGCAGAACTCGTTGTTGGACAGGTCCGCCTGACAGATGCTGTTGATCTGATTCGGCAGGTTCCGGTCCGGGTCGCAGTGGGCGTTCGCGTCACAGGCGTCGTCGTTCTCGACCCCTCCGGCCAGGCAGGTCGTCGGGCAGGTCGGCGGCGTCTGGTCCGCCTGGCCGTTGCAGAAGATGGGCTTGTAGTAGCCGCACTCGTTGGCCGGGTTGTTCAGGTCGTAGACGCAGGCCCGGTCGTCGTCCACGTTGGTGGTGCCGCAGACGAAGGACCCGGAGCAGACCGGGTCCACCCGGTGCCCCTGGCAGGTGGCGGTGTTGTCGCAGGCCGGGGGATTCGTGTAGCCCGCCGGGCAGTCCGAGGCCTGGGCGCAGCAGTCGCCGTAGTCGCAGCAGAACCCGTTCTGGCAGTGCCCGCCGCCGGCCAGGTAGAGCTTGTTCGCGCAGTCGCTGGCCTCGTCGCAGGGATAGCCGTTCGGGGCGTTGCCGATGCAGACGGAATCGACCCCCTTCTGGGCCGGCGTGCAGAGGCCCCGGTCCACGGCGTCCTGGTCGCAGGGATCGCACCGGGCGACGTCGTCGCACTTGGAATCGTCCTCCACGCCGTTGGTCAGGCAGGAGGTCAGGCACTGGGGATCGCCCGCCTCGAAGGTGCCGCCCCCGACGGGGGTCGCCGGGCAGGTGCCCGACAGCGGCAGTCCGCAGTACACCGGGATGAAGAATCCGCAGTTGTCCGACAGGTTGCCGCTGCACGCGCAGTCGTCCCGGACCAGCACCTGGCCGCACTGGTTGTTCGTGCAGACCGGGTCCTTCCGGTACCCCTCGCAGGTGGTCACATCACTGCACCAGGGGGTCGTGTAGTACGACGAGGGGCAGGTCAGCGCCCCGGGCACGTCCTCCGTGGGGCAGCAGTCCCCGGAGTTGCAGCAGAACCCGTTCTGGCAGTGGTTGCTGACGCAGTCGGAGTCCTCGTTGCAGGTGGCCCCGTTGACCCGGTCCTCCTGGCAGGTCATCGTGAAGGGAGGCACCGTCTGGTCCGGATCCGTGGCCACCGCCGGGTCGCAGTGCGCCTGCGGGTCGCAGTCCGCGTCCTGCCCGCAGGACGTCGGGCAGGCCGGCTTCACCTGGGCGCCCGGCACGAAGGGCCCGGTGTCCCCGCAGTACTCGGAGATGTAGAGGCCACAGGGGTCGGCCTGGACCGACTCGTCGCAGGCCGTGTCGTCGTCCACCCGCGTCTTCACGCAGACGTGGCTGACGCAGTTGGCGTCGTACCGCTGCCCCTGGCACTCGTTGACCCCGCCGACGCTCGGATTGCAGTAGGCATCCTCCTTGTACTGGGCCGGGCAGACGTCGTTGGCCGAGATCCAGTCGGGGTCCGACCGGATCAGGTAGGGGTTGGACCCGTCGGGCGGCACGGGCCAGGCACCGCCGGGGCAGCAGTCGCCCGCCGAGCAGCAGTAGCCGTTCTGGCAGTGCATCGACAGGCAGTCCAGGTCCTGGGGACCCAGGTCCCCGACGCAGTCGGCGCCGTCGGGCAGCAGATCCTTGATCCGGATCTCGAACCGGAAGGTCCCGTAGTCATAGGGGCCGCCGGCCGTGTCCACCGACACGTAGTACACGCCGGGCTGGAGCTGCCGGTCGATCACCTCCGGCGGCCCGCCGGCCCCGTAGAGTTGCTGGCACTCCAGGGCCCCGGGCCCGCAGGTCCCGCCGACCTCCTGCTTCAGCGCCAGGATCAGGTCCCGGTCCGGCTGGAAGAGCCGGACGGTCACCCGGCGGGGCGCCGTCAGCGTGAACTTGTAGGTCCGGTCGGGCCCGAACTGGCCGCCGCACCCGCTGTCCGAGATGGCGTTCAGGGAGCACTCGGTGGTCCCGTCCACCGTCACCGTGGGCACCACCGGGTGGGTCCCCAGGTCGATGGCATCCTCGCACCGGTGGCCCTGGTTCAACGTCGCGCTGTTGCTCCCCCGGACGTAGAGCTTCCAGTCGTGGAGCACGCCTCCGTTGCCCGGGCCGGTGTCGCAGACCCGCAGGTACCAGGTCCCCGAGGCGGCCTCGCCCTTCAGGGAGCACATCGGCACGCCCGAGGTCGGGATCCCCGGATAGGGGACCGGGAAGGACAGGTCGAAGGTGTTCGCGAAGCCCTGGTTCGCCCCACCGATGTGGTTCCAGACCCGGTGGGCGTACCCCTGGGGATCGATCACGTCGATGGTCAGGTCCGCCAGGTAGCCGTGGTCCAGCCGGACCTTCGCCTCGATGGAATCGACGAACCCGTAGGCCGTCGAGAGGTTCACTGCCGACACGGTGCAGCCCAGGCGCTCGTCGATGGGGAGATCAACGGGCCCCGAGGCGGCCTGGACGCAGTTGGGCGCGATGCAGGTCGGCACGCAGGACCCGTTCGGGTAGCCCTGGATGCCGTTCTGGCAGGAGTCCTCCAGGCCGCAGTCGTCGTCGCCGGCGTCGAAGGCGTGCTCGCCGCCGCAGGGGCCGTTGCAGTTCTGCAGCACGGTATGCACGCAGAATCCCGCCTGGCACTTGTCATCCGTGCAGGGATTCGGCTCGTCGGTGCAGACGGTGCCGTCGGGCAGGGGCCCCTTCACGCAGACATGGCCGCCCCAGCCCACGTTCTGGCAGACGCCGTCGTTGCAGTCGTCGGCCACCGCGGAGCAGTTCACGTTCTCCTTGAAGCCGCACGTCCCGGCCGTGCAATGGTCGATCGTGCACCCGGCTCCGTCCTTCTCACAGAGGGTGCCGTCGACCTTCGGCTGGGCCTCGCAGGCGTCGGTCGCCTCGTTGCAGACGCCGGTCCGGCACTCCTCGTCCAGACCCGTGCAGTCCCGGGCCGCGCCGGGCTTGCAGACGCCCGTCAGGCAGTAGTCCGCGACGGTGCAGTACGCCCCGTCCTCGCAGGGCATGTAGTTCAGGTCCGTCTGGGTCCGGCAGACGCCGTCGAAGGGATCGCAGACCTTCTTCACGCACTGGACGCCCGAGTCCGGGCAGACGACCGGTCCGTCCACCAGTTCGCACAACTTCTGGGCGTTGCACCGCCACTGGGTCCCATTGCACTTGTTGCCGTCGTCCAGACACTCGTTGTCCCCGCCGCCGGGGCAGGAGCACAGCAACTGGGTCCCGGGCCGGCAGACCCCGGTCTGGCACTGGTCGCCGCCCGTGCAGACCTCGCCGTCGTTGCAGGCGGTGCCGTCCGGGGCCGTCTGGCGCACGCACTGGCGGAGCGTCTCGTTGCAGACGCCCAGCACGCAGGTGCCGTCCAGGAAGGAGCAGGACTTCGCCGGCCCCGCGGTGCAGACGCCGCCCTGGCAGGTGTCGTCCTCGGTGCAGAACAGCCCGTCCTCGCAGGCGGTGCCGTTCGGCTGGTTCACCAGTTCGCACTGGCCATTGGCCGGGTTGCAGACGTTGGCCCGGCAGGAGTCCGTGGTGGGCGCGCAGGTCACCGTGGTGTGCTCGCAGGTGCCCCCCGTGGACGGATTCTGGCAGGTGTCGGTGGTGCAGGGGTTGCCGTCATCGCAATCCGCCGCCTTGAAGCAGTCCGCCGCCTGCATGTAGATCACCATGCCCAGCAGCGACCCGGTGTCCCCGGCGATGTGGTCCGACACCGTCAGGGTCCAGGTGCCCGCGACGGCCAGCCGCCGGAAGTCGGCCAGGGTCCCCGGCCCGTCCACCGGGTCGAAGTCGTAGACGTCGTGGAAGCCGGCCACGGCACCCCCCCGGAGGTTCCTGAGGGTCACGCAGACGCCCAGATGGCACAGTCTCGCCCGGAGGTCGCCGACCGCCGTGTGGTCCGTCCGCAGCCGGACCTTCAGGGAGTTCACGTAGCCCGGGGCCGACAGCACCAGGGTCTTCTGGAGGCCGTTGGCATCGTTGTCCGGGATCGGCGCCGGGAGGCCGGCCGTGAGCCGGTAGGGCGTGCCGACCACCGGCGTGCACTGGCAGAGGATCTCGCCGGTCACCGGGTCCCGGTCTCCCACCGGATCGCAGGTCGCCGTCTCGGCCTCGTTCAGGCAGGCCTCGTCGGCGGGGCACTCGTCGTGGCGGATGCAGGCGCATCCCGATCCGGAAATCGGCTCATGGACGCACTGCTGGGTGTTCGGGTCGCAGTAGTCGATCGTGCAGTCCTTGCCGTCGTCGCAGTCCATCTGTGCATAGACGCATTCCTTGGCGCCGTTGCCGTCCTCGTCGAAGCAGGAGACCGAGGCGCACGGATCGACGGGGCACTCGCTGTCGTCCAGGCAGCCCAGGGGGCTGTGGGTCGCGTAGAGGTGGAAGCCCTCCAGCATGCCGTTGTAGATCGCCGGGTCCAGGTCCTCGGCGACCAGGGTCCAGGTCCCCTCCATGTGCTTGCCGTTGAAGGCGTTCAGGTCCCCCGCCGCCGGGACGCCGGCGTCGTAGGTGAAATAGACGTTCCGCTTCGCGTCGGCCGGGTTCTCCTGCTTCAGCAGCACCTCGTCGCCGCCCGGGCCCAGCAGGCGCAGCCGGACGTCCCCGCGGTACAGGTGGTTCACCTTCACCTTCACGTGGAGGTCGTCCAGGGAGGCCGGCTTGGTCACGTTGATCGTGCAGAAGGCCGAGGTCGGCCCCGACCCGAAGAACTTGCCGCAGGTGCCGGTCCCGAAGTCGAAGCGGTCCTCGTAGGGGATGTCCACGCAGTAGCCCAGGTCCCCCCGGCAGGCCTGGTTCAGGGGGCAGGCCAACGTCCCGTCCGGGCGGAACTGGTCGTCCTGGCACGCGATGCAGCCCGGCCGGGGCGCGTTCACGCACTGGCCGGCGGTGCAGGAGTCGTCGGTGCAGACCTCGTCGTCCTCGCACTGGGCCACCCGGGAGCACCCCGGATAGCCGTTTTCCAGGAAGTCCAGCAGCTTTCCCATCAACTGGACCGTCGTGGCCCCGCCGGGCTGCTCCTCAAGGGCCGCGAACAGCACCGAGGACCCGATGGTCCGGTAGACGTGCCCCTGGCCCGAGATCCCCTCGTAGGAGACCATCGAGGCGAAGGTGGAGGTCCCGGCGTTGCGCAGGATCTCGCGACCGCCGGCCTCGGGCGTGTGCACCAGACGGTCGTTCCAGGCATTCAGCCCCGCGGCCTGGCTGAGGGTGAAATCATAGCCGTCCAGGAAGTTGCGCCCGGCCAGGGGACCGTCCTGCTTCGCGACGCCGTCGGAGGTCGCCGTGATGCGGAAGTAGGGAACCAGCACCGGGTCCGTCTTCTGGGCCCAGAAGTACTCGCCGCCCTCCAGGTACACCCGGCCGCCGCCTTCCAGGTAGGCCGCCAGGCGGGCCGCCTCGGAGGCCGAGACCGGGTGGTTGTTCCCGTACACCCCCAGCGCCCCGATCACGCCGTCAAAGGGCGTCAGGTCGGGCACCATCGTCAGGTCCGGCACGATCTGGGCCTTCCTGCCGCTGGCCTGGATGGCGTCTCGGATGGCCACCGCCGCCGGATCCGTCCGGCCCTGGGGCGCCCAGACCAGGTAGCCGTCGGCCAGCAGCAGGAAGGTGTCGAACTTCACCTGGGTCTCGAAGGGGCTGTGGAGCGGAAGCGTGGGGTCGAACTCGTCCTTGACCACCAGGGCCGACTTCCAGGCCCCGGCCGCCGTGTCGGCGCACTGGGGCTTCACGTCGATTCCGCAGAAGAAGTAGCCCGGCACCGCCAGTGCCGGGACGCCGCAGACCGCCTGGACGAAGTTCGGGTTCGACTCGCAGCCGTTGGACTGGCCGACGTCGGGCGCCGAGAAGATGAAGGACGGGTGATCCATCGGGTCGCCGTCCAGGAACGACCCCGGGAATCCGAAGTAGTTCCAGGTGAAGTACCGGGCGTCGGGGTCCCACATGCAGAGGAAGATCCGGTGCCAGTCGCACACGCTGGCAGTCAGCAGCGGAATCGGATCCGGGGCCACCGCCTGGGACACCAGCGTTCCGTAGAGCTGATTGCAGGGACGGCCGTCCGTGGGGCACCGGTACACCATCGACTTGACGTACTGGTTGGCCCGGCCGGCGGCCACCTTCACGTCGTCGATCTGGAGGGAGTCCATCCGGAAGGTGCTGCCGTCTTCGGTGTCCACCAGGAAACCGATTTTCAGCGTCGGGCTGAACTTCAGGTTGTCCGGCAGTTCGACCGAGTAGAGGGTGTAGGGGATGTCCTCGTTGGTCCGGGCCTGCCACAGCACCGTGCCGCCCTGGAAGTCGCTGGTCGTCGTCCCGACCACCTTCAGGGTCACGTAGGCCGAGGGCTGGGAGTGCTTGTAGATCATGCGCCACTGGAGCGTGGTCTTCTTGTAGAAGTTGTAGCCGTCGTTCTGGGAGATCGTCGCGTTCAGGCCGGGGGAGTGGAGCACGCTCTGGACCAGCATCGTGGTCGGGGTCCAGGAGAACCGCACGTAACGGTCCGGACCGAGGCCCCCGGTCGTGCCCGAATCGATGGACCAGTGATCGGCCGCGGCGGTGCCGTAGTCCACGACCTTCCACCCGATCCCGTCGAAGTCCGACGTCTGCTCGAAGGGCTGCACGTAGGGCAGGTCGATGGAGCAGTTGGGCTTGTAGGGATGCTGGCACTCATAGCGACCGGTGCCGGCGTCCAGCACGCACCGCTCGTCGGTGCAGGGGTTGTTGTCGTTGGCGTAGGTCTGGCACCAGGCGTTGTCGTAGCAGCACTGGGTCGAGTTCCAGAAGAACCGACAGGAGTTGATCACGCACCGGTCGTCGGTGCAGGGATTGTTGTCGTTGCAGTTGGCGTCGGTCCGACAGCAGGTGGGGCTGATCTTCGGGTTGTAGCAGGTGTTGTTCCAGCACTGGTCGTAGGTGCAGGGGTCGCCGTCGTCGCACTCGTCCCCGGTGATGCAGCAGTCCGGCCGGGGCGGGTCGTAGTAGCAGCGGTTGGTGCCCTGGTCGCAGTGGTTCGCGGTGCAGATGTTCTTGTCGTCGCACTGGGCGTCCGCTTCCGCCTGGTCATTCGTCGCCGAGTAGCAGCAGCCCGGGACGATGTTGTAGGCGGAATGGACGCACTTGTTGAAGGAGCAGTAGTCGGCGTTGCAGGGGTTCGCGTCGATGCAGTCCGCGGCCGTGGTGCAGCAATCGGGAATGTCCTGGTAGGTGCAGGTGTGGGTGCCCTGGTCGCAGGTGTCCCGGGTGCAGGGCTTGCTGTCGTTGCAGTCCCCGTCCACCAGGCAGCACCCGGCCTTCCAGGCGTTCCGGCACAGGCTCTTTTCGCAGAGATCCCAGGTGCAGGCGTTGCCGTCATCGCAGGTCGGGTCCTCGACCTCCTGCCAGAGGGAGTTCCGGGCCCCGGGCGTCCCCTTGTCCCCCCCGGGGAGCAGGGTCGTGGACAGACCGAAGTTCAGGGCGCTCCAGGAGGCGGGGTTGTTCGGCGAGGATGGAATCGCCAGCGTGGCATGGGGCAGGTAGGGGTGGCGCAGTTCGATCGCGTAGCCCGTCGGGACCGTGCCGGTGTAGACCACCTCGTCGATGACCGTGCTGCAGGCGGAGTCCTGGCAGATCCGAATCGCGTCGCCGCCGGTGTTGACCATGCTGAAATTCGAGAACTGGTAGTTGCAGGTCACGCCGCCGTTCAGCGAGGGGTTGCTCTCCCGGCAGAGGACCGCGTAGCCCAGGGACGGCACCACCACCGACGAGACGATCTGGTGGCTGTTGGTCCCGTTGTCCTTCAGCCACATCCCCTGCATGTCGATGGGGGATCCCGTCGGGTTGTAGACCTCGATCCACTCCCCGTAGTTGTCCGGGACCGAGTTCGGGGGATTGCCGTTGGGGTCCGGCAGGAACTCGGTGATCACGAGGTTGTTGACCGGCTGGGTGCAGGCCTTCTCGAGGGCTGCCGACAGCCGACCGGTCGCGTCCCCTTCCGGCACCCCGGCGGCCTCCACGGCCGAGGCCGGGGACAGCGCGTCGCCCTCCTCCTCGGCGGGCTGACACCCCGCCCCCATCCAGAGAGACGCACAGGCCAGGACCCACAATCCCATCTGAGGACGGCGGAGATTCATGTCGCCTCCTTGACTGCGGATGACACCGGAAGTCGCAAACATTTCACACCCCAGCAGGCACCCGGGGCTTCCCTGGGCGCCTACCCCCTGGAAACTCCGGGGGTTATGTTTTCCCGGACCCGGTCGATCCGGCGGACACCAAGCCGCCAGGGTTCCTTCCAGCATGTTTTGTGCCAGACCCTGGAGATGGCCCGAACCGGCCCCGTCCGACCCTCCGTGGTGCCCGGTCCGCCGAAGGCCATGCTATACTGTCGGCCCCTGCACGGGAGGACGCCCATGGTCCGGTTCCTCGTTCCCCTGGCAACTCTGATCCTCGCCCTGGCGGCCTGCAGCAAGGCCCCGACCCCCGCGAAGCCCGAGGCCGCCCCCGCCCCGGCCGCCGGGACGAACGAGCCGAAGGCCACCGCCCCCGAGGCCCCGCCCCCCGC
>Ga0302250_1001579_pt1 | contig 16584 bp, 17 predicted proteins | sample AAG_RA_Asp_MG_FD_193536 | JGI IMG/M metagenome (GOLD analysis project Ga0302250, IMG submission 193536) | Enriched activated sludge microbial communities from anaerobic digester in WTTP, New Holstein, Wisconsin, United States - AAG_RA_Asp | ecosystem: Engineered > Bioreactor > Anaerobic >... | reverse complement strand
ATTACAGTAATCAAAATGGATACTACTCTCACCATATTTCTTTTCTAAAGAATTTAAGATGCCCCTAGTCCAATTACTTATCGGGTAATCAAATTCAACCTTGATTTCCTTATAATTAATCATTTATTCTTCTAATTTCCTTTTCTTAAAATTAATATTCTTCTTCTTTACATTTATAACCATCCCTAATCCTTTATATAAGCTATTATCAAGTTGTCAAGTAAAAAAATCCAAGGTAGTGTCTCAAAGGTTGGTGTGAAATAGGTAACGCCAGATGAAGAAAAAGGTTGAACCGAATCCCGCTCTTTGTTTTGTTTAAATCTAACGAACAAGGAGAAGATTATGACTCAACCAAAGAGAAAGCAAGAATGCAATAGTGAATTGCAAACTATATAATGCAATCGGGGAAAATGGGTTGGTAAATTCCAATGTGCTAAAGAATCAGAAGGTTTCTAAAGGAATTTATTTCTTTTTCATAAACCGAAACGGAATTCGGCAACTCATTTACTTCAACTGCATTGTGTATGTTTTAATTATAATAATGCGATAAAAAGCCAAGGTTAGAATTGTTTAGTTAAGAGATAATTATATAGTATGTTATCTTGTTAGTTGCTTTGATATTTAACAATTTAAATATAGATTCTTTACACATCCTCCTCTTTTTTCAAACAAATAGAATAAAAACGAAATGTCAAGCAGTTTTTCCTTGACAGATAACAAACTCCTGAATAATGATAGTTTAAATTTAGTTATCCTTTTAATCAGATAATCAGGAGTATTAAAAGATGGAAGTGGCAACAAAATTCAATATTGTGGAAAAATTATTTGGAAGTGGCACTGAATTACTACCAGGTGTAGATGAAATATTTGAACTTGAACTTGCATATATGGAATTTAATTTGCTATCCAAGGAAAACTTGTTGAAGAGATCTGCATATATTAAATCAATTAACAATGTTTATTCAAATCACTATCTAATGTTGAATAATTATTTACATAAAGACAAGGGAATAAATAATGCAGATGAACAAAACTACTTTTCAAGTGGCTATGCAAGCCATGGTTTATTCCCATATAGAGGAAAATTCCACCCCCAAATGATAAAAGCATTACTTAATGTTTCTGGTTTAAAAGAAGGAGATTGCGTTCTTGACCCAATGGCTGGAAGTGGAACAACAAATATTGAGGCAGCTCTTTCAGGAATTGATTCTTATGCAATAGATATCAGCCCTTTTTGTCAGTTTATGATACAAACAAAGTATGATGCACTAACTATAGATTCTGAAATATTAGAATATATACCGCGTTTTATGAATGAGCTCTTTGTATTTTTTAATAATCGTGATGCTTTCTTAAAGATAGAAAATATAGAAGATATTGAAAAGAGAAAGGTATATAATTTAGCTTTTTTAGCTTATCTTGATTCAATGGGATATGCTAAAAGAGTAATCAAGAATGATCATAAACAACTATTTCTGAAAGTGCTGAATAAATATTATGAGCTTATAAAAACATTTATTACTAATCCCTATTATGATAAAAATCAATTAGGCAAACTTTTTATCCTAAAGGATTCAAGTGCTACAGATATAAAAATTAAGGAGAATAGTGTTGATGGGATAATAACTTCTCCCCCTTATTCATTTGCTATTGATTATGTTGAAAATGACCGTGCTCAACTAAATTATCTGGGATATAGTCCAGATGATATCAAGGCAAATCTTATCGGACTTAAAGGAAATAATAAAGAAGAAAGATTAACACTGTATTTTGAAGATATGGACAAGGTGTGTGCTGAAGCTAATAAAGTATTAAAAAAGGGAAAATATTTTATAATGATAATTGGATCAAATACTATTCAGACAGGCGGTATCCGATTGGAACAGATAATTATTAAATCAGCCATTAACCACGGCTTTTCAATAACCAAAAGTATGTTAAAACCAATTAGAGGTATGAGAAATACGATGAAGGATGAATATATTCTATTTTTTCTAAAGGAGAAATAAGAAATGAGAAGTACTTCTGAAAAGTTCCAGACAGTTATCAATAATAACACATTTTATTATTTCAATAATAGCTTTGAAGATATTTCAACTGCATATATAAGCTCGCTCAGAGATTCTTTGTTATTACTCAAGGATGAATTATCAAACAAAATGAATATAGAAGAGATTATAGAAGTTCTTGTAAATCATATAATGAATAAAGATAATGGTCTAATTTCCATTTTAGCACTAAATGGTCTATCTCAGGAAACACTAAAAAGAATTATAACAATTATTAGAATAGTAGATGATAATGAATTAAACAATTTGGTTTTAAAGGACCAATGGATTAATTCTATTCCTGACCCAAAAGCTAAGGATAAGAATTTAGGAAAAGAATCTGACCATAATTCTGGTGTATCCGAATGGAGTTTTGAAAAAATTCAAAAACTTGTTATTACCAATAAAGATTTTGCAACAGGATTAATAAATCTGTTTTGTAAAGGTTCTACCGTTAGTTTTCTCTCTGGAATACTACCATCTTTTGAGCTGCAAAAATTATTTGTTAAAAAGCTTACTTTCGATATGGATGCAATGATAGAAACATTGGTAAAATATAAGGAAAAAGGTAGTAGAGCAAGTAAACATCATAACAATGCTGAAGAGGAAATAAAATTTATCTTAGAAAAAAAGCAAATTCCATATACTCAAGGTGATTTACCTTTGCTTTCTGAATTTGAAAATACTTTAAAAAGGACTATGGATTTTATTATTCCCGATAAAATTAACCCTTTACTTATTATTGAAAGTTCTTTCTTGGCTACAACATCTTCAGGCCAAGGTGATAAAGCAAAAACTGAATTAAACATTAGAACTCTAATTAAAAAACATTATCCTAATGCACATTTTATTGGATTTTTAGATGGAATTGGCTGGTATGTGAGAAAAAAAGATTTATCCAGAATGGTAGAGGCCTATGAGGATGTATTTACTTTTAGCGAAAATGAATTAACAAGATTTGATATCTTTCTTAATGATATTTGGAAAAAATAAGGAGATATTTTGTTACCTTATAATGAAATAATACAAGGAGATTGTCTGGAATTGTTAGCTCAAATACCTAATAATTCAATAGATGTAACTTTTGCAGACCCTCCTTTTAATTTAAAGAAAGAATATAATAGCTATAAGGATAGTCGTGAATTCAAAGAATACCTTACCTGGTGCAAATTATGGCTTGACGAAATGGTAAGGGTCACAAAGCCCACTGGCTCTATATTTGTTCATAATATTCCCAAATGGCTAATATATTATGCTAATATTTTATCTCAAAAAGCTTACTTCAAACATTGGATTGCTTGGGATGCACCTACATCTCCTATGGGACTATCATTACAACCGAGCCATTATGGTATTCTGTTTTATACGAAACAACAAAAGGGTACAAAAATATATGAATTGCGAATGAAACATAAAAGAGATAGAATAAACGGTTATCTTTTAAAAGATTATGGGGGCAAAAAAAAGAAGCTCCATCCTTTCGGTCCTTTAGTGTCCGATGTCTGGACTGATATCCATAGAATTAAACACAACTCAAGGAGAGACCTTCATCCTTGCCAATTACCTGTTCATTTAATGGATAGAATTATATTACTTTCTTCTGATGAAGGGGATACTATACTTGATCCCTTTTCTGGTACAGGGACAACAGCTCTTTCTGCAAAACGACTGAACAGAAATTATATTGGTTTTGAAATAGATAAAAACTATGTAGAAATATCTCAAAGTAAGTTAGCAAATTGTGATTTTGTTTTCAAAGTAGGTAATTCCTGGGTAAGTTTTTATCTAAATGATATAATAACCATTAGAGATAAGGATTGGGATGATCTTAAAGAATATTTTGATATACCTGAAAATATTAAAGAAATAGAAAAAAAAGAAATCAGATTAAAAGGTAAAATTAATATTCATCTGGATAATAGAGAGGAGTATAAAATAAAGGTAGGAACTTCTTTCTATGACCAGGCTAAAAAATTATCTAATACCAGCATATTGTCTTGATTAACCGAAATAACTTCTAAACACTGAGGAGAAAATATGGCAGTAACTGAATATGATGTTAAATGTTATGAATATATACTGGATTATCTGGAAACTGATGATTCCACAGATGAAATTGAAATATTATCCCGTATAATAATAGATAAAGAATGGGATTCCATATCTCCGGAACTGAAAAATCGCATTTTAGCTGTTGATAAAATTGTATTGGAAAAATATGCGGATTATTTTTCCTATGATTTGTGGAAAGTATATCTTGCTCTGATAAAAGCTCGCGTGGATAGTGAAGGTCTGGGTTGAAATAATATATTTGCTAAAATGAAAATCCCGTTTTCCTTCTTCTGTAAAACTGAGATACGGATAATACCCATAAATAAATGTATTTTCCCCTGAAAAACTATGTTTTTTCTTGGTAGAACCGGACTATTTTCTGTTCCAGTTCTGCCGGAACCATACCTTTTATACTTTCACCTTTTTTTATGCGTTGTCTGATTTCAGTAGCGGAAACAGAGCAAAGTTCAATATTTAATACAGTTGCTTTCAGTTGATTAATAACTTCCGGTAGAAGAGGATAGCCAGGACGGGGGATAATTATAAAATGCAATTCTTTAGCCAAATAAGGATAATCATACCACAGATGCAGCTGTTCCAGATTATCCGATCCGATAATAAAACTGAAATCTACATTCGGATACAGTTTAAAAAGCTTTTGCATTAAATGAGCTGTATAGCCGCTGCCTTCTTTATCAGTATCGGAAATGGCAAAACAAGGATTGTTTTGAATTGCTTTTTGGACTAAAGCATAGCGCTTTTCAAAAGGGAGAACAATCGTTGTCTTCTTAAAATGGTGATTTCCGCTTGGAACAAAAAGAACAGCATCTGCTGCTTTTTGTTGCAGGATTTGATTGGCAATATGCAGATGGCCTGAATGGACAGGATCAAAACTACCTCCCAAAACTGCAACTTTACCCTGCACTTTACTTTTCCAGCTTGGTGAATTTCTTGGCTAAACTCTTTGCCTCTTTGGAATCGGGATAGCGATTTTTCAGGCGTTCATAGCTGGCTTTGGCTTTGTCGTAGTTCTTTTGGTATAGATGCAGTTTTGCAGAATAATATAGTGACTTGCGGTCTAATTCATCTATATTTCCTAAAGAAACAATTTCGTCAAAATACATCAAAGCGCTGCTGTAGTCCTTCATTTTATAGTAGATATAACCGTTTAAGTATTGCTTTTCCAAAAGTTTATACTGGCATTTATGAATATATTCCACTGCTTTTTCATACCTTGGATCATTAGGATAGCGATCTATAAAGGTCTGGAATGCTTCAATACATTTTATGGTCTCGGTTTGATCATACTGTGGAGGCAGGGATTCTTCAAATAAACATACTCCTACCTGAAAATAGGCATCTGCAACATTTTCGTGATCCGGAAAGGAATTAATAAATTGTTCATATCTTGCACGCGCCTCGCTAAACTTGTTCATATTGAAATAACAATCTGCAACTTTCATAGTAGCATAAGCCGTAGCGGCTGATTTGCGTTCAAAGGAAATCTCTTCATAGATTACTGCAGCACGGGAATATTTCTTTTTGGCAAAAAGCTCATCGGCATTTTTCAACTTTGCTTCAGTGGAAAGTTGCGTTTTATTAGGGCTGCAGGAAACAAGGCAAAAAACGGCAATCAGCAAAAGAAAGATGTGGTTACGCACAATAAGTTCCTTTTTTTAATCAAAATTCCAGAGGAGAAAAATAAGGGAACCAATAGCTGCACCGGCAACTAAGGGCTCAAACCAACGAAAATGTAAAGAACCCGTTCCTGAACTATCCGGATTGGGACGCGGTAAACTGTAAGTGGAAATTTTAAGGATTTGTTGAGCAGGAAGTTGAATCTGCCTAATTTCAAAAATGTGGACAGGATACCGTTCAGTGCGGTAGGAGAAGAAACTGCTCTTTACGGTTTCCTGCCACACAATATTAAGATTTATTTGAACCAGCAAAGCTTTTTCCAATCCGGGGATGGAAAAATCGGGGACTTTTTCATCTTCAGGATATGCCTGAGCAATTTTGGTATCTGATAAGTTGTAACGCAAATCAGCACCTTTTTCTAAAAGCTCGGCACTTAATTTTTGGGTTAAAACAGGATTCCATTCTCCGCAATTTATATCTAAAAAAATGGGCTGCCCGATCTGAATCTCCGTTGCTATTTCCGATATGATTTGTCCAAGGGTGATAGGATCTTGGAATGAAAGGAGTTCGGATATGAGCAAAAGAAAACAGACGAGCAGCCAATATTTATTCATTATTTAATCAGCTTGTAAAAATGCCTTGTAACCAAGATAGGTGGAATATAAATCTGCCTTGGAACACAATTCATAAAGCGAATGCATTCCCATTAAACCCACTCCGCAATCTAAAACTTCAGCTCCCAAATTGGAAAGAAAGTAAGCAATAGTTCCACCGCCACCTTCATCTACTTTTCCCAGTTCTCCTGATTGCCAGAAAACTTTTTCCTGATTGAAAATGCGGATAACTTTGGCTACAAATTCGGCATTAGCATCATTGCAACTATATTTTCCTCCTCTTCCCGTAAATTTGGATATGCCGATACCATAATTGAAAATAACGGCATTCTGTTTTTCATGCACATTAGGATAATTGGGATCAATAGCAGCAGATACATCAGCGCTTAATATCTGACTGTTTATGAATGTCTTACGCAAGTTGACACTGCTGTTGTCTTCATTGTTGTGAGCCAGTAAATCGGCAATAAAATCCTGAATAAAAATGCTTTGGGCACCCGTATTTCCCTGACTGCCAACTTCTTCCTTATCGGAAAAATAGACCACCATTGTGCGTTTCGGCTTCTGGGAAAGATTATCTGTTAAAGCCATCAAAGCATTATAGGCACAAATACGATCATCCTGTCCATAACCAATTACCAGGGAATTATCAAAACCTGAATGACGCGCTTTAAAAGCTGGAACTAATTGCAATTCCGCACTTTGAAAATCAGCTTCGGAAATACCGTATTTTTCATTCAACCGTTTTAATGCATATTCCTTGATTGCTTCTTTTTTATCATTACCCGGTTCCTGCATACCTGAAAAAACAAGATTCATTTTACCGGCTTCTATTGCGTCAGCTAAATTCTTGGTATATTGTTCCTTACCTGCCAAATGAGGTAAAAGGTCGGGAATTACAAATACCGGTTCATCATCTTTTTCGCCAATTGAGATGTGCAAAACCGAGCCGTCATTTTTAATAATAACTCCATGTAAAGCCAGAGGAGTAGAAACCCACTGATATTTTTTAATTCCGCCATAATAGTGAGTCCGCATACAGCTTAAAGCACTATTGCTATCTTCATATAGAGGATTCTGTTTAAGGTCAACCCTGGGAGAATCAATATGAGCAGCTATCATATTAAATCCCCTGGAAATTGGTTCAGTTCCAATTACCGCCATTGCCATTGTTTTATTGTGAAAAACACTATAGACCTTACGGCTGCCTTTTTTACCAAAAGGTGTAAACTTATTATTCTTTAATATGTCCAGGGTATAGGCAATTGTCTCGCGTTCGGTTTTAGCTTTATTCAGAAATTCAATATAGGGTATTGCATAAGCCATTGCCTTCTTTTGTTCTTCAGGGTTGGCTTCTTTCCAGAAATTTCTGCGTTCGTAGGTAAGTTTTTCTTGTTTTGTTTTTTTCATTATATCTCCAGTTGTCTATTTAATTTCTCTTATCTTCAATTGTCTTTCTCCTATTGGAGCTTTAACGCTGGCTATTTCACCTATTTTTTTACTTAATAAAGCTTTGCCGATGGGGGAAACAATTGAGACCTCCTGAATGCCTTCCTCGTTGTAAAAATTCAGCTCTTCGGGACCAACCAGATGGTAACATATACATTCTTTCGTGTTGATATCTTCTGCTACACAATAAGTTCCGAAACGAACCATATCTTTGGGAAATTCATTAGTATCTATCACTTTCAAACTGGCACTGCGTCTTCTGAGATAGTCAATTTCACTATCAATAGCTCGTTGTCTTTCTTTGGCTGCTTTATATTCTGCATTTTCACTTAAGTCCCCGAATTCACGAGCAATAGCTACAGCTTTAAGAACTTCCGGGCGTTCGGCAAGCAGTTCATTTATTCTTTTTTGTAACCGTTGCATTCCGGTTTTGGTAATAAATTGGTTTAAATCCAAATCTTATTGGTCTCCTTTTTTCTTTTTCAAAGTTCGCTGAGCGGAAGTAGCAGCTTTTTTCAAACGGGCATTTCCGCTTTTTGTCCAAATCTCTACAGGACTTTCCAGCTCCGGAAAATAGTCCGTTATAGAAGCACAGAGCAATTCTACAATTTGAGGATCACGACTGAAACTGAATTCCTGCCATATTTTTAAGTAATATTCAGGATTTAGCTTTACAACCGTCTTCAGCATTGTAATATGATAAGGAACTGCTTCTCCTAAAGGAGATAACCATTGCCTGGTAAAAAAGGTCATAATTTGAGGAATAAGGTCTTCGCGTCTTTTCACCAGTTTTATTAATAAGTTTAAGGCGGACTTCTGTAAAGCGGGATTTGAACTATTGCTGTAATGAAAAACCTTATCCAGATATTTTTCAGGATACTTGCGTAAAAGAGGTAACATAACTTTATCAAATAAGGCATTGATTTCTGTCATAGTAGCAGTGGAAAGTGCTTCTTCCAAAAGAGGCAGATAAACAGAGGGTTTACGATTCAGCAGTTTGTTTAAAATCTGAGTAAAGGCAATTTTGCCGTATTCTCCTTTTTTATTCCATAAAACCCTGTAAAATGGAAGATAAGCATCATGCTTTTTTCCCAATTGTTGAACAATATTACTTGCTACCTGGGTAATAACTTCAGCGGGAATTTTTCCATTTACCCTTTCCGGATATGCAATAAAGATGATCTCAAAATCATAATCACCTTTCGGCAGTTTATTTTTCAGGAAATCAGCTGTATCTATATTCAGCCGTTCCTTCCAGTCAATGGTAAGCATTTTTTTCTCCCGCTTTTTACATTTTCTCTCTTGTTTATCCTTATGCCTGAAAATCCTTTTACCTGTCAATAGAAAAATATAACTGGCATAATATTATAGAAGTTAGCTCCTTCTAATCAGTGAAAAGAACACTCTCCAAAAGGAAGCTTCCTTTTTTCTAAAACTGGCTGGGATGGAAGGAGTTGAACCCTCACATACGGATCCAGAGTCCGCTGTCCTACCATTAGACGACATCCCAACAGGTTTTATGTTTTGGCTGGGCAGGAAGGATTCGAACCCTCGTATGGCAGGACCAAAACCTGCTGCCTTACCACTTGGCGACTGCCCAGCAATTTTTTTTTATAACTGGCGGAGAGGCAGGGATTTGAACCCTGGGTGGACTTTTAATCCACACACGCTTAGCAGGCGTGCACCTTAAGCCAACTCGGTCACCTCTCCTGATATATTTTGGTTTTTATTTTCTGGCGGAGGATGAGGGATTCGAACCCCCAAGGGCATAACCCGGCGGTTTTCAAGACCGCTGCCTTACCGATTAGGACTAATCCTCCCTTTATATTTTATACTTCACATTTTTAGAAGGGATTTTTGTCAAGCCATTTCTTGCCAGTTCTCTGAGAGCAGGAAATAGCATCTTTAGCAGACAGGTTTAGGACATCTATTATTTTTGTTGTTTCATCTCTGCCAAAGCGGAATCTGCAAGAATAATCATTTTTCCTTGACAGCAGATATAAGTGCAGAATATAAGTAAAATATGAATAATGAAGAATATAACGCTTTAGATGAATTTGAGCTGGAACCCGAAAACTGGGAACAAGCTGAAAGGACTGAAAGGACAGCTTTTTTGGCTGCTTTGGCAAATTCCACAGAGACGAAGAAAGACATTGAGGAATCGCTAAACGAACTGGAACGCCTGGCTGAAACAGCTGGAATCCAGGTTTTAGGAACTTACCATCAAAGAAGAAATGCTCCCGAAAGAGGAACTTACTTTGGTAAGGGTTTTTTGACCAATTTAAGCCAAAAAATGATGCAAGCACAGGCAGATATCCTAATAGTTAATGATGAACTGGGTCCTTCTCAGGCATATAATATTGAAAGGGACTATCAAATAAAAGTTATGGACCGCACTGAAGTGATTTTGGATATCTTTCATAAACATGCCAAAACACGGGAAGCCAAACTGCAAGTTCATCTTGCTGAACTGGAATATCAGTTGCCGCGTTTAAAAAGGATGTGGGAACATTTTGATAAAGAACGAGGGGGAGTGAGAAATACAGGTGGTTCTGCAACAAGAGGAATGGGAGAAAAACAGATTGAAATAGACAGACGGCTGATTAAAGATAAAATCCGCAAAATCAACAAAGCAATAGAAAACATCCAACATCAGAAAGAAACCCAACGTAAGCAACGCGAAAAAGCCCGCAAAATATGTTTGGCAGGTTATACTAATGCTGGTAAATCAACACTTTTTAATCTGTTAACTAATGCTAATGTGCTGGTGGAAGATAAACTTTTTGCCACCTTAGATTCCACTTCCAGACAGCTGAAACTTTCTACAGGAAATCCGGTTGTGCTATCGGATACGGTAGGTTTTATTTCCAAACTGCCTCATCATTTGGTTGCTTCTTTCAAGGCAACTTTAATGGAAGTGCAGGATGCCAATTTACTATTGCATATTGTAGATGTTTCCGATGAGCGCTTTGAATATTATATCCAGCAGGTGAATTCGGTTTTGCAACAAATTGGAGCTGAAACAATTCCGCAAATTGTTGTCTTCAATAAAATAGACAATGTGGATTCAATATGGGTGTCTGTATTGGAAAGCCGTTTCCCGGAAGGGGTTTTTATTTCCGCTATCCAAGGCATAAATATAGACAAATTGCTCGCTAAAGTGGAAGAAGTTCTTTTAGGAAACAAAATTTTACAGTTAAAAATACCTTATGAAAAAACAGCTCTTGTATCCAAACTACACGCTATTGCAGAAATTATCAGTGTGGCTTACAAAGAGGATGGAATCTATGTGGAAGTGGAAATCAGCCGGGATGACAGGTATTTAGTGGAAGAATATATGGTGGAAATAAAGAATGAGAAATAAAATTTGAATGCCACAAGGAAACCTGTTTTCTGCTTAATTAGTTATGGTGGAGATAAGGTGGTCTATCCTGGTATTTTGCCAAGTATCACCACCATAGCTCTACCACAGATAATTAAGCGAGAGATTATCCTGATTCAATGCTCGGACGAAATTATACAACAAATTCGGAATGTTAAAAGGTATTTACCCTTTCCGGGATAATAAGTTCTGCCTCCGTTGCCTGAATTACATTTTCAAGAGTAAGTCCTGCGGCAATTTCGCGCAAATAAAGTCCCTCAGCACAAACTTCTATCACAGCCATATCGGTAATAATGAGGTTCACTTTCCCTTTAGCGGTAAGCGGTAAAGTGCATTTTTTCAGGATTTTGGACTTGCCATATTTATCGCAATGTTCCATTGCTACAATAACTTTTTTCGCTCCAGTCACCAAATCCATAGCTCCTCCCATTCCGGGAATCATTTTTCCGGGAATTAGCCAATTAGCTAAATTCCCTTCCTGATCAACTTGAAGGGCACCTAAAACAGTGGCATCAATATGACTCCCGCGAATTATGGCAAAAGAGGTAGCAGAATCAAAAAAGCTTGCTCCCGGAATACAGGTTATGTATCCACCTCCGGCATTGATCATATCTTTATCTTCCTGTCCTTCAGGAGGTTTAGGACCGGCACCTAAAAGTCCGTTTTCGGACTGGAAAATAACATTAATCCCTTCAGGAATGTGATTTGCAGCTTCAGTAGGTAAACCAATGCCCAAATTTACATAATCGCCATCTTTAAATTCTTTGGCTATACGGGCTCCGATCATCGCTCTTTTATCTAATGCCATTTTAATTCTCCTTTGCTAAAATAAGATAATTTACAAAAATACCTGGAGTTATCACTTCTTCGGGGTCCAGTTCTCCGATTTCCACGATTTCATCAACTTCTGCAATAGTGATTTTCCCTGCCATAGCCATAATAGGATTACTGTTACGGGCTGTTTTACGGTAAGTTAAGTTTCCTAATTTATCAGCTTTATGGGCTTTAATGAGAGCAAAATCACTCGGAATAGCGGTTTCCAGAAGATAATCCTTTCCTTCAAGGGTAATAATTTGTTTCCCTTCAGCCACAATTGTGCCTAATCCTGTGGGCGTTAAAATACCCCCTAAACCGGCTCCAAAAGCGCGAACTCTTTCCATAAGTGTTCCTTGGGGAACAAGTTCAATATCAATTTCACCGGCATTCATTTGTGCCTGAATTGCCTTATTTGTTCCCATATGCGAGACCTGTGCGCTTTTAACCATTTTGTTTACAACAAGTTTACCCACACCCCGGTCTTCCCAGTCGGAAGCAATAACGATTATATGGAGGTCTTTATTTCCGTTTTCAACCATAGCATCAATGATGGTCTCCGGAGCTCCAACAGCTAAGAAACCACCAATAGCAAGACGGTTTCCGGGTTTAATCATAGCAGCTGCTTCTGCAGGACTGATAATTTGAACCATTATAACTCCTTATATACTTTACTAATTATTTTTATAACATATCAAACAACAGATTCTGGATTGCGGGACTATCACTAACCGGCTCAATAATTTGAGAATAATAATCAAAGAAAACCCTTCCATAATCAGGATCAAACTGAATTCCAACATTATTCATCACTTCCTGTCTGGCAGATTCAGCATCCAGATTTTCGCGGTATGCTCTCTTACTGGTCATAGCATCGTAAGCATCAGCAATAGTAACAATTCTGGCTAAAGGAGAAATTTGGTTACCGGTTAAGCCATAAGGATAGCCATTTCCGTTAAACCATTCGTGGTGTTGGAGAATTATTTCGTGGACAGGAGTTGGTAAACCAATGGGGCGAATAATTTTAGCTCCAATAACGGGATGCTGTTTGATCAGTTCGTATTCGCTGGAGGTTAAAGACCCTTTTTTATTGAGAAGAGTGTCGTAAATGCCAATTTTGCCCAAATCGTGAAGGATAGCACCAATCCTTAAAATTTTAAGGTCATCTGCATCCAGCCCTATAATTTTACCCAGCATAATGCTTAAAACGGTAACTCTTTCAGAATGACCGCGAATATAAATATCGTTTGCTTCCATTGCATTAACCATTGCGTGAATAGTATTTAGATAGTTCTTTTCCAGTTGGCTTTGGGCAATATAGAGTTCCTTTGTTCTTTTTTCCACAAGTTCTTCCAGATTTAAGCGATACATTTCATTTTGCAGAAGGAGGGAATTTTTATGTAATGCTTGCTTAACTGAAATATGCAAATCGGACAATTCAAAGGGTTTATGGAGAATATCAAAAGCGCCTAATTGGACTGCAGAGCGTATTTTTTCCGGATTAGCTTCACCAGTAATTAGAATAACCGGGATATTAGGATTCAATTTATTGATATATTCCAAAAGCTGAAATCCGGAAAGATTGGGCATTGCAATATCGGAAATAACTACATTGAAAATATTACTTTCCAGCAGTTCCAGTGCTTCCCGGGAATCACTACAGGCAGTTATTCTACAGGGAAAATCTTTTTGTAAGCTCATTCGGATGCAATCCAGAATAGCTAAATCATCATCCACAATTAAAATTTGTTTTTTTAAGTTCTCCATATTCGTTGCCTTGTAAAAATAATTTTGCCATATCTAAAGCGCAATCGGTTTAAGACAGTCCGCATCGTTGTTTTCAGGTTTGTTCACTCTTTTGCTTACAGGATACATTTCCAGTTCCAATTCCGCAGGAACCTGCAATAATTTTTGCAGTTCTTGGGGATTTTGTGCTTCAGGATTCAGCCAAGTATCATATAAAGAAGGATTTAGCAAAAGTGGCATTCTCTTATGTAAGGGCTGAATATAATCAACAGCAGAAGTGGTAATTATTCCCAAAGAAGGAATAAAGCTGCCGTCAGGACCATACCAAAAATCATAAATACCAGCCAGATAAAGCAAATTATCTCCTTTCGCTTTAATAAAAAAGGGTTGCTTATCTGCTTTGCGCCATTCATAAAATCCATTGGCAGGAATCAAACAACGCCTGCGCAAAAAAGATGCTTTAAAACTTGGTTTTTCCAGAATGGTTTCACTGCGAACATTAATTAGTGCCTGCTCGGGAATATTTTTGCTCCAGGAAGGAATAAAACCCCAACGAAAAAAGCCCAGATAACGAAAGTCATCTTTGGCAACTACAGCAGCAACAATATTCGTTGGAGCTACATTATAGTTCAATTCCAGCTGTTCCGAGCTCTCTTTGATTTTCAGTTCATCTTTCATTTTTTTCAGGTCTTGATATTTAATAACCTGGGCAAAACGTCCACACATCTGTTTCTCCTTATTGGTTGACAAGATTTCTGCAAGCCAGTTTTTAGGCAATAACTTTTTTATCCTGCTCACGGATACTGATTTTTATTATAGGAGATAAGATGCAAAATAAAGACATAGATATAGTGATGAAACGCTTAGAGACACATTTTCAAAGCGTGAAAACACCTGTTGTTGACCTTATTCAAATTAAAACCGAAGACCCTTTCAAAGTGTTGGTTGCTACAATTCTTAGCGCCAGAACCAAAGATGAAACCACAGCTAAAGTAACCGAAAAGTTATTTCAAAAAGTGCAAAAGATAGAGGACCTGGAAAATATTCCCTTATCTGAATTGGAGGCACTTATTACTCCTGTTGGCTTTCATAGAGTTAAAGCTAAACATTTGAAGGAATTACCGAAAGTGCTGAAAGAAAAATTTAAAGGCATAATTCCTGCAGAAATAGACGCTTTATTAGAGCTTCCAGGGGTTGGAAGAAAAACAGCAAACCTTGTTCGTGCCGTAGCTTTTCAAAAACCTGCTATCTGTGTAGATGTTCATGTGCATAGAATATGCAACCGCTGGGGCTATATTAACACAAAAACACCTCTGGAAACGGAAATGACCTTGCGCCAAAAGTTACCGCTAAAATACTGGCTGAATTTCAATTCTTATCTGGTTGCTTTTGGACAAAATCTCTGCACTCCCCGTAAACCCAAATGCGAAAAATGCCCTGTAGCAGAATTCTGTAAGCAGGTTGGAGTATAGGACTCTCTCAAAGATTCCACAGATTCCACTGATAAAATAGATATGGGATGAACAGGACTAAAAGAATTATCGGGATTTACAAAAGAAGAGCAAAGAACAGAGATATGGAATAAAACTCACACTATAAAGGGAAAAAGATAATAAGTAAAGTTCTTAGGGTATTCTTCTAACTATAACTTTATTACCTTCAATTCCTTCAACAACAACTTTAGCACCAAGTTCTACTGCCTTATTGTCTATTTCAATTGCAGGCCATTCCTCTCCTCCGATTTTTACATAGCCCTTTCCTTCCGCAGGAATTTCTTTAGTAACAAAGCCATTCTGCCCTTTTAAGGCATAAACATTAGTATTGCCCCCAGGTTTTGATAAAACCTTCTTCCCCAGCTTGCGCATAAAAAGAAAGGAAATAAAACTGAGAACAGCAAAAATAAAAATCTGCAGTGGAACACTATTTCCCAAAAAAGGAATCATAGAAAGCAGAGAAGTAATAATTGCTCCTATTCCGAGCGAGATAAAGAAAAAGGCAGGATCAAATATCTCAATGATGATAAATACGATTCCTAATATCATCCATATCTGCCAAGGTAAAATCTGCATTTACTGTTCTCCTTCTTTGGTTTTTTCATTGTTTTCATCATCGGATACAGGGGTAGTTTTTTTATCTTTATAAATGCGTTTAATTTTCCGCTTTCCATGACCGTAATTATAGCGATTGTAATAACGATTATAATAACCTCCGTATCCACCATAACGATAAGAGCTGCCTAAACCTCCACCTCCAGAACTTTTTACTCCTAAAGCGGAAAGGAAATAAATTAGCAAACGGGTTCCATAATAAGCAAGAACTGCTCCCACGGCAAAAATAATAAGCCAGCTGAAGAAATTGAGAGCTAAAGATTTAATTGTTACTTCTATTGTATTTGTTTTCTGTTGAGGCACCAAGGTGATAAAGAGAAGAACATTATCTGATTCCTTCAGTTTATCCAGATTGGAACGCGTGCTCTGGATTAGTGAATGCAATTCTTCTTTGCGCCTGTTTTGAGTGTCAGTAGGAAAACGGACATTATTTAACTCTGCCTGTTCCCTTTCATAGCTCTGCAAACGAACAAGTTCACTTTCATAATCAATATTCACCAAGGCAGTATCAATGTGTTCTGTTTGAGAATTTACTGAACCAATACCACGCAATTTCTCTATAATGAGAGAAAGGTCTTTTTGGGGGACACTGAAAATATAAGCTCCAAAAGAGCCCTCACTTTGTTTTCTAATCTGTTTAGTAGAATGCTCGCTGATGATTTTTTCTATTTCGGTTTTAGCTTTAGCAATATTTGGAGAAGAAAACGATATTTGAGCTTTATTAAGAAATTTAA
>Ga0302250_1001578_pt1 | contig 16600 bp, 8 predicted proteins | sample AAG_RA_Asp_MG_FD_193536 | JGI IMG/M metagenome (GOLD analysis project Ga0302250, IMG submission 193536) | Enriched activated sludge microbial communities from anaerobic digester in WTTP, New Holstein, Wisconsin, United States - AAG_RA_Asp | ecosystem: Engineered > Bioreactor > Anaerobic >... | reverse complement strand
GGCCTCCCATGCCGTCGGCCACCATGAAGAACCCGATCTCTCCGTCGCAGAGGAGAGCGTCCTCGTTCCGGCTCCGCACCCTTCCGACGTCCGTTCGGCTCGCCCAGGCGAACTCCACCCCGCACCTCCCGGTTCGTTCCATCCGGCCAGGGCTCACAAGGATAGCAGCAATCCGACCAGGAGACGCTGGGACAGGTCCGCACCCATCCGGTGTTCCCGTTTCCAGAAAGGCACCGGTACCGCTCCGTCGCCGCCGGGAGTCCGTTCCCCGACCGACAGGACCTCCCCTCTGCGGGCCGCCGCCCCAGGCTGAAACAGGCCGTAGTTCCCTTCCACGGAGAGCCACGGAAGGGCCTGCCAACGGATCGAGAAGTCCCCCTCGTGTCCCAGGAACCGGCTCCCGCCGGCCGGGACGTGGAAGGCCCGGCCCATCGAGGACGGAGGCCTGGGATCCGACACCCGGAAGGTGTCCGCGTCGAAGGCCGCCAGCATCCCGCCGTCGCTGGAAAGGCTGAAGAAGTGCCATGCCAGCGAGAGGCGAAGTCCTTCCACCGGCGACAATCCCACCGAAGGGCCCAGGTCCCAGACACCCTGCCACGTGAAGAGCCCCAGTTGCCCGAGGAACCGGGTGGGCTCGGGATAGAGCGGCCGGTAGGCCACGTCCCGCCCGTCCCAGGGATTCGCATCCCCCGAGGCGCTGGCGAAGGAAAGGGCGATCCACGGCCGAGTCCTTCCCTGGAACTCGTAGCGTGCCTCGGCCGCGTATGCGGTCGCCAGGTGCGTCGCCTCGGCGGTCCGGGCCTCGAGGTCCCGGAGGGTCACCCGCCCGAACTGGACCGCCGCCTCGGCCTCCAGCCTCAGCCCCTTCACCGGGCGCAACTCCAGCCTGGCGCCGACGGTCCCGACCTTGTTCGTTTCGGTCTGGAATCCGTCATCCTGGTAGAGGCCGTAGAGGTCCGCATCCAGCCAGGGCAAGGCGTCGGTGGACAGGTAGAGGCCCGTGAACACCCCGTAGGGGTCTTGCCCCCACCCCTCCCGGAACACCGGCGCCCAGCCGCCCCGGACGAAGGTGGCGAAGAGGTCCGCCGAGAGTACCTTCGGTCGCCTCCAGGACAGGCGGACCCCGTCGAAGGTCTGGCCGACGTTGTCGAAATCCCGGAACGACACCTGGCGCCCCGATCCCAGGTCCATCGCGAACCGCCCGGCCGCCAGGCGCAGGCCCGTGCGTCCCGGGTCCTCCAGCGCCAGGTATCCCTGGTAGAGGTCCAGGCCCGCCTGCCCCGACCCCGTGGACCTCCCGGCACCCCAGTCCCGGGAGTCCTGGACCACGAACACCCCCTGGACGCCGGGTCCTGCCTGGAGCGTGACGCCCAGGCGCAACCGGTGCTGCAGGTAGAGGTCGCTGTCGCCCCGTCCCGAATCGAGGTCCATCCGGTTCCGGTCATAGAGCATCCGCACCCGCAGGGAGGCACCGGGAATCAGCCACGGAAGCGCTCGCCCCTGGTGGGTGAGGCGGCCCTCCAGGGCATCGATCCTCGCCCGGGAGGTCCCGCCCTCGAGACGGTGTTCCTCCAGCAGGGCCCGCTGCCGCTGGAGGTCCTCGAGGGACTGGCGCAAATCCTCCTCCAGCGCCGCGATCCGCTTCTTCAGGGCCTCGATCTCCCGGGCCTGGAGACCGGTGATGTCAATCAGCGAGCCGACCTCCTCCGCCAGCGGATCCTGCGCCCTGGCCGCCTGGGCCGGAGGAGCCGCCCGGGCGCCGGCAACCCACGACAGGACGAGCAGCCCAGCGAGCCCCGATGCGCCGCGAAGCATCCGCCTCCCCCTTTCTTGCGATTCGGGGTCAGGATACCAGAGAAGAGCACCGCGCTCCAGCATTCGGCTACAATGGTGTCCTCCCCGACGGGAGGCAGCAATGGCTTCCTCGTTCGCCCCAGGAAAGACGCCCGATCAGGACGCCGCGGCCACGGCGCGAAGTCCTGCCGCCAGCGAACCCTCCCCGTCCCGCGGCGGCCTCCGGGAAGCGGTGCGGGGCATGGGATTCCAGGAGGGTTCCAGGGCCCTGTCTCCGGGAAGGCCTCAAACTCCCGATCCTCCCTCGAAGGCACCCCCTTCCCAAACCGGGGATTCCCCGGGCGCCCGACAGAAGCAGGAAGCCTCCCCGTCGCCCCAGGCCTACGAGCAGGCCCTGGGTCGCGTCCTGGGCGGCCGCATCTTCGAGATCGTGATGAAGCAGACCTCCCCGGAGGCCCTGGCAGGACATGCCAGGTCGATCGTCGACGCCCTGATGAAGGCCGGCGAGGACCTCGCGCAACAGGACGGTTCCCTGGACGAAGCCGGCCGGACGGCGGTCATCGAGGCGCTGAAGGAACGGATGGGACCGGCCTTGAAGGCCGAGGCGGAATCCTTCCTCGCCACCGAGGAGGGACGGTCCCTGGCGGCGGCATTGCAATCCTGCGCCGCAAGCCATCCCTGGGAGATCGTCGCGGCGGCCATTCTCGCGGCGGCGGGAGCGGTGGCGGCGAACGTCGCGGTGCCGCGCATCGGGGGCCAGGTTTCGGGAACCCTGGGTCACGGCGAGGATTCGCCCCGCTGGACCGCCGCGGCGGGTGCCCGGCTGGGGAAGGTCAGGGACCTGGCCATCGAAGCCATCGATGCCCGGATCGGACTGGAGGCCGGGCGGTTCCGGGGGGACGTCCAGGTCGATCACCGGAAGGACCAGGGGACCACCACCCGGATCTCGGCGGGCTACGGAGACGACCGGGCCGCGGTCACCACCGAGGCCCGGCTGGACCGCGATGGACTGCTGTCGGCATCCGCAGGGGCGAAGATCCGGACAGATCACGGGGAGGCGACCCTGGGGGTCTCGAAGGGACGCAACGGCCCCGGAACGGTCGATGCGACCGTGCAGTTCTCCGACGGATCCGAGCAGGTGCTCCGGGGAGCCGCGAAGATCGAGGCGGGCGGCGCCTGGTCGGCCAGGCTCTCCCAGGAAATCACCAGGGACGCATGGAAGCGCATCGATGCCTTGGAACTCTCCCCGGGTGGCATGTCGTCCTCCACCGAGGTGCGGGGAAGGCATGGGCCGCTGGAGGTCGGCGGACGAATCGAGAGCGGAGCCGGTTCGGCAGCGACGCTCTCCGCCGATGCCGCCTATCGCACCGAGGACCTCTCCGCCGCACTGAAGGCCAGACTCGGGGGAGCCGACGCCCGGGTTTCCGGCGAGATGGAAGGGCGTGTCCAGGGACGCTGGACGGTCGGCGGAAGCGCGGAATACGGCCTCGTGGATGGCAGGCTGCTGTCCGTCGGCCTCCGTTTCGGCTTCCGGGACCCGAGGGAGTTCGAGGCGTTCCTGGTGGAATGGCGCCGCGAGAATGCCTCGGACGTCCCCCTCGACCGGTTCCGGGTGGCGGTGGAACACACCCTCGGATCCTTCCTGGTCCGCGCCGAGAACCAGGCCACCTGGAAGGACGGGCGATTCTCCTCCGCGGTGGGGTCGATCCAGGCTGCCAGGGCCCTGGATCCGAATTGGAAGGCGATCGCGGGCGTCTCGGCGGGCTACGGCCCGGACAAGACCCAGGGAATCCGTCCCGAAATCGGCCTGCAGTACCGGAACATTCCGGTCACGGTGGGCTACGACCTGAACCAGAAGGCCGTCGGAATCCGCCTGACGATTCCCTTCGGACGCTAGGCCTCCCGTTCAGCCATCCACGTCCCCCCGTGCACCGAGCATCCGTGCGATCTCCCCGAGGACCTCGTCCACGTGGAATGGCTTCTGCAGCATGCGGATCGGAGGCGCGACCGTTTCCAGGAACCCCGTGTCCCGGGAATACCCGCTGATGCAGATCACCGGGAGCTCCGGCCATCGCGCCCGCATGTGGCGCACCAGCGTCTCGCCGTCCATCCGGGGCATCACCAGGTCGGTCACGAGCAGGTCGGGCGAGCGCCCCTCTCCCTGGACGATGTCCAGGGCATCCCTTCCGTCGACGGCCACCTGCACCCGGTAGCCCGCATGCTCCAGCAGGGTCTTCAGGAATCCCCGCACCGAGGCCTCGTCCTCGACCACCAGGACCTCCGGAGCCCCCCGGGGCCTCGGCGACCTGGAGCCGCATCCTCCGCGGGCCGCAGCGGCCGGGGGCGAAACCGAGGGGAGCAGGATCCGGAACCGGGTCCCCCGGCCGACCTCGCTCTCGACCAGGATGGCGCCCCCGCTCTGCCGCACGATCCCGTACACCACGCTGAGTCCGAGCCCGGTGCCCTTGCCGGCATCCTTGGTCGAGAAGAAAGGCTCGAAGGCCCGGGCCAGGACCTCCGGGTCCATCCCGATGCCCGTGTCGGCAACCTCGATCTGCCCGTACTCTCCGGGATTCACCAGCCCCTCCCGGATCTTCTCGTCGGGCAGGACGATCCTCCGGGTCACCCCGATGGTCAGGCTGCCCCCCCGGGGCATGGCGTCCCTTGCGTTCACCACCAGGTTCATCAGCACCTGGTCCAGGGTCCCGCCCTGGAGGCGCACCCAGATCTCCTCCTCGGGCAGCATGCACCGATAGTCGATCTCCTCCCCGAGCAGCCGTTTCAGGAAGGCATCCATGCCCCGCACGGCGCCGCCGAGTTCCACTTCGCTGGTCTCCGAGATCTGGCCCCGGGAGAACACCAGCAGGCGCCGTGTCAGTTCCGCTCCGCGCTCCCCCGCCAGGCGGATCTCGTCCACCAGTTCCCGGACCTTCGGGTCCAGGGACTCCTCCTCCAGCAGGATTCCGGCGAACCCCAGGATCGCGGCCAGGAGATTGTTGAAGTCGTGGGCCACTCCCCCCGCCAGCCGCCCCAGGGCCTCCATCTTCTGGACGCGTTGGATCTGGTTCTCCATCCTCCGCCGCTCGTGGACGTCCTCGATGACCCCCTCCCAGCGGAGGACCCGGCCCTGCTCGTCCCGGACCGCCCATGCCGTCTCGGAAACCCAGACGGTTCTGCCGTCGGCCCGCTGGGCGAGGTAGGGGAAGCCGGCGATCTCTCCTCGTTCCCGGAGCGATCGCACCAGGTCCTCCCGCTGCTTCGGATCGGCATGGACCGTCTCCCGGAAATTCCCGATGGCCGCGATCATCTCCCCGGCGTCGCGGTACCCGAGGATGCGTGCGAGGGCCGGGTTTGCCGCCAGGATCCGCCCGTCGGGGCCGACGGCGTAGATTCCCTCCAGGGCGTTGCTGAAGATGGATCGGTACCGCGCCTCGGCCTCCCGGAGGCGCATGGTCAACTGGATGTTCTCCAGGGCGGCTCCGATGTATTCCGCGGCGGTCTGGGCCACCAGCCGACGGTTCTCGGGGAAGCCGTTCTCCTCCTGGCAGCAGGCGACCATCACCCCGAAGGTCTTCTCGTTGTAGGAGACCGGTGCCAGCAGCATGCTCCGGGCGTCACCGCCGAAGTTCGGGTCGCCCGGGAACCCCTTCCCGGGGACCTCGAGGCAGACGGTCTTCCGGGTCCGGACCGCCTTCTCCATCTCCTCGAGGAGCGGGACGGGAACGTCGGAGACGTCCCGGACGACCGCCCGGTCCGCATCGAACCAGGCGAATCGTCCCGCGATCCGGAAGGGCCCCTGGAGACCGTTGGGAACGCACCAGTAGAGGCGGTAGATCCGGAGTGCCCTGCCGAAGACCCCGGCGACCTCGTCGGGGAGGGATTCCCGGGAGGCCTTTGCCAGGCGTTCCCGCCCCTCGAGCAGGACCTCCGTGACGGCCGCCCGTTCCTCCAGTTCCCTGCGGGCCCGCTTTCTTTCCCGGATGTCCCGGAAGACGACCATCACGGCGGGCTGTCCCTCCCACTGCATCGACGAGGCCTTCACCTCCACGTCGACGACCTCGCCGTGAAGACCCAGGAACCGCTCCTCCAGCGGAGGGACCTCGACGGCTCCCTCCGACATCCGGCGGATCCGGTCGAGGACCGCGGCGCGGTGATCGGGATGCACGAATTCGACCACGGACATGCCCAGCAGGCGGTGGGCCTCTTCCGGCTCGGCCCCCAGGATCGCGGCGGCGGCCTCGTTGAAGAAGACCACCCGCCCCTTCTGGTGCACCACGATCCCGTCGGGAGACAGGGTCACCAGGAGGCGGTAGCGTTCCTCGCTCTCCCGCAGGACCGCCTCGGCCGCGTTCCGCTCCTGGATCTGTCGCAGGAGAGACCGGTTCACCTGCTCCAGTTCCTCCGTCCGGAACCGGACTTTCTCCTCGAGCATCTTCCGGGATTTCCGCAGGTGTTCCTCAATCTCCCTCCGGCGGGTCAGGTCGGTCATCACGACCAGGAACTCCCGGTTCCCGGGGAGGCCGGGACGCAGCCGCTGGACCCCGATCCCCATCAGCCGCGTTCCGACCCGGGTTCCGACCTCCCTTTCCAGGAAGGCCTCCGAGGCCCCCGACTGGATCATTGCCGCGACCGGCACCGACACCTCCGGGATGACCTTCGGACAGGTTCCGGGTTCCTCGGAGGAACGCACCGCGGTCCCGGGCTTCCCGAAGACCTCCTGGGCCGCCCGGTTGCACCAGGCCACCTCCAGGTTCCCGTTCAGCAGGAAGAGGGGAAACCGGGCCCCATCGAGGATCTCCCACGGTTCTTCCGCCCCTTCCCGGCCCCATTCCCGGCCCAGCAGCACGACCAGCCGGTCGAGGATGTCCACCACGCGTCGGGAAATCCCCCCCCGGTCCACGGTGTTATGGACCTCAACCTCCAGGGCCCTCCGGACGCGCAGTACGACCTCGAGACACTCCGGGAGTCCAATCCCCCGGCTCCTGGACGCCCGGACGATTTCCCGGACGCGGTCCTGGAAGGGAACGTCCTCCGCGGTCTCCTCGCCGCGGCGCAGCGAGTCGTTCACCAGTCCCAGGACCAGGGAGACCGTGTCGGGAACCGGGGAGATCCGGCCGTCCCGAACGGAACGCCCCTCCGGTGCGATCTCCCGCAGGATCCGTTCCGGGAGGGTTCCCGACAGCGACGCCAGCCGCCGGAGGAATTCCTCCATGGGTGCCATCCTTGAACGTTTGCCTTCATTCTAGAATGGAATTCCCCGGTTCTGCAACCGGATCCCACCCGTCGGGGGGCCGCCGGCGTCCGGGTCTGGATCGCCCGAATGGGTGCGCGGCCCTTTGCGGCAGCCGGGTCCCTGGCGAACGGTTCGTGCTAGCATCCGGCCGTCCCAGGGCCGGGAGGCAGCCCATGCCCAGACCCCCGTTGCGTCTGCAGACCACCACGCTGTGGGACTATCCTTCCCAGAACTACGGGAAGGACCCCCAGGGAGACACGTCGTACCGTGGGGCGACCCCCTCCTACGTCATCTGGAACCTGCTCCAGCGCTACACCCGTCCGGGCGACCTGGTCGTGGACCCGATGGCCGGCAGCGGGACCACCCTGGACGTGGCCAGGGACTGCGGGCGGCGGGCCCTGGGATACGATGTCCAGCCGACCCGGAAGGACATCTTCCGGGCCGATGCCCGCCGCCTGCCCCTGGAGGACGGAAAGGCGGACTTCGTATTCGCGGATCCGCCCTATTCGGACCACCTCGAATACTCCGGCAGCCCCGACTGCATCGGGCAATGGAACGCCGGCCAGCCGGAGTACTGGAACGCCCTCCGGGAGGTGGTGGCCGAGGCCGACCGGATCCTGAGGCCCGGACGCTATCTGGCCTTCTACGTCTGCGACTCCTTCCGGAAGGGGCAGCCCCTGGTGCCGATCGGGGTCCGCCTCTTCTCGCTGCTGGCCGATCGCTTCCTCCCGGTGGACCACGTCGCCGTGGTCCGCCACAACGCCACCCTCAAGCGGAACCACTGGCACACCGCCGCCATCGAGGGGAACTATCACCTCCGGGGCTTCAACCACCTGATGATCTTCTTCAAGGAAGGCCCCGGTGGTCCCGGGCCGCTCCCGGACCGTCGCCCTCGGGAGGAAGTCGCCGTGCACCTGGACCAGCGCCGACCGACCAACCGACCGGCGCCTCCCCGTCGATGACCCGAGTCCCGGCGGCCGGGGAGACACTTTCCCCTTTACGCATGGATGGCCCTGGGCCATACTTCCCTCATTCCGAGTCCCGGGCGTTCGATGGCCGATTCGTCGGTGATCAGGAAACTCGACACCCCTCTTGGGCGGATCCCCGGGGCCTTTCGCCATCGGTCCTTCGTGTTGATGCTGATCCTGGCCCTGGTGGTCATCGGCGGCATCTGGTTGCTGAAACAGCGAGACCTGGCGCATCGCCGGGACGACTGCCTGAAGAAGGCGGAGATCCGGCTCGCCCAGAAGGCCCAGGTCCGTCGGGATCGCCTCCTCGGACTGGTCCGGATGGCCCACGGCCATGCCCGCATGATGGCCAGTTTCCCCTCGTTTCGGAGGCTTCTTTCCGGGAAGAGGACGTTGGCCGCCGGCGCGGAAGCCGGCGAACCGGAGGACCAGTCGCACCACGTGGAGGCGGTCCTGGATGCGGTGATGGAAAGCCAGGACCTGGCCTCGGTGACCCTGCTGGACCCTTCCGGGAGGATCCGGGTCCGCAAGGAACGGTCTCCGGGAATCCTTCCCGATTCCCTGCTGATCGACCTGGCCCGAGAGTCCGTCCGGAACGCACCGGAGAACACCCTCAAGGTGGTTCCGGAGTTGGGTTCCTGGCTCCTGGTGGCCAGTCCGGTCCCCGACGCCGAGGAAGCCGGTCCACCGGTCGTTTTGGGAGTCGTCATCGTCGCGATGGCACCGGGTCGTTGGATCCCCTCGCTGGAGCCCGTGGTCTTCCCGGAGTTTCCGAGCGAGGAGATCGTGCTCGCCCTGTCCGAGGGGGACCGGTTGCGGGGAATCGCCTCCCCTCCCCTGGCGGGCGACCCACGCCCCCCCGGAGAGATCCTCGCGGCCTGGGAACCTCCCCGGCCGGTTCCCGATCACGAGGACGTGCACGTGGAACGCGGAACGGACTACCGGGGAATGGCCGTCCTGGCCGCGTTGGCCCCCCTCCCGGAGGTTCCCCTGGCCGTCGTCGCCAAGACCGACGAGGAGGAGATCCTCCGGCCGGTCCAGGAAGAGACGTCGCACTTCTACTGGATCCTGGGCCTTGTGGTGCTGCTCGCCCTCGTGTTCCTGATGCTCCTCTCGCGGCACTATCGTTCGGTGGCCTTCCGGCGCATGCTGGAGGTCGAAAACCGCTACCGGGTGCTGGCCGAGCAGGCCCGGGACATCATCCTGGTCATCTCGCCCGAGGGGCGCATCGTCGAGGCCAACCGGGCCGCCATCACCCAGTACGGCTATCCCCCGGACGCCCTGATCGGAATGCCGCTGGAACAGTTGCACGTGGAGGGTCGGGGCGATTCGGTCCGCATGCGCCTCGCGGAGGCCCTGGAATTCCAGGTGCTCTACGAAACGGAACACCGGCGGGCCGACGGATCGATCTTCCCGGTCGAGGTGTCCGCGCGGTCGGTTCGCCGCGACCACCACCTCGAGGTCCTGGCCATCATTCGCGACCTCTCGGAGCGGCGGCGAAAGGAGGTCCAGAGCCAGATCTCCCAGCGGATGGAGGTCCTGGGCCAGCTGGCCGGCGGGGTGGCCCACGACTTCAACAATCTCCTGACGGCCATCCGGGGCTTTTCTGCGATGGTGCTGGACTCCCTGTCTCCTGAGGATCCCCGCCACGGATACCTCGAGGAGGTGGTCCTTGCCTCGGACCGGGCGGCGGAACTGACCTCGAAACTGCTGTCCTTCTCCCGGGGCCACACCGTCGAACGGAAGGTGGTGGACCTGAACCGGGTCGTGGAAGGCATGGAGGCCCTCTTCCATCGACTGGTCCGGGAGGACATCCAGGTCGTGCTGAACCTCGAGGGACATCCTCTCTGGGTCCGGGCGGACCCCCGCCAGATCGAGACGGTGTTGATGAACCTGGTGGTCAACAGCCGCGACGCGATGAACAAGGGCGGCGTCATCACCATTCGCACCCGGCTTCGGCCTTCGGATCGGTCCGGCAGTTCCGGCGGACCCCCATGGGCGCAGTTGTCGGTCGAGGACACGGGGATCGGCATGAGCGAGGAGGTCCGGGCCCACGCCTTCGAACCCTTCTTCACCACCAAGGGCACGGGCCAGGGAACGGGCCTGGGCCTGGCGACGGTCTTCGGAATCGTTCAGCAGCACGAGGGGAAGGTCTGGATCGACAGTTCCCCGGGCAAGGGCACCCGCGTGTGGATCGAACTCCCCGTGTCCAGCCCCACGCCGTCCGAGGAAATCCGGGCCTTCGGCTTCTCCGAGGGACGGATCACCGGAGGATCCGAGACTATCCTCCTGGTGGAGGACCACCCCGACGTCCGGTCCTACGTGCACACGGTCCTGGAATCCTTCGGCTACCGAGTCCTCGAGGCCCGGAACGCCTCCCAGGCGATGGAACTGCTCGCCCGTCCAGGGCAGGCTCCCGTGGACCTCCTGGTTTCTGACGTCGTGATGCCCGGCGGCAACGGGATCGAATTGTGGAAGAAGGCGCAGTCCTTCCTGCCGAACCTGCCGGTCCTCTTCATCACGGGATATGCCGAGCGCTCCCTCTTCCAGACGGCCGACCTGCCCCGGACCGCCCCCCTCCTGCAGAAACCCTTCCGGGCCCAGGAACTCGCCCGGAAGGTCCGGGAGATCCTCGACCGGAAGAATCCTGCATCCTAGGTCCAGATGGCCGGATCCGGCAGTCCTCGCGGCTGGTCACGGAACGCAAGAAGCCCCTGGCACCCCGTCCGGTCAGGGGGACTTCACGATCCCCCAGGTGACGGTCCCCTCCCCGTGGCGCGCAAGCCCGTCGGCCAGCATCCTCGTCGCGTCGCGCACCTCCTCCTCGAGATGCGCCGGGCCGTAGATCACGGCCAGAGCCCGGATCGTGGCCCCGTCGGTCTTGGTGTCCTGGCAGTCCTTCACGGGGGTCGCGATGGGTCGATCCCCGTTCCGGGTCGCCACCAGGATCAGGTCCTCCAGGACCAGCACCTGCCCCGACGGATTGAACACGTATTGCTCTCCCGGACGACCGTGACGCACGCGGAACGAATCCTCGCCGGCCCGGTCCAGGTCCACGATGCTGATGGGCAGAAGGGTCCGCAGGGACACGAGGTTGTTCAGGTCGGCCAGCAGGTTGATCCGTGGAACCTGGCCCTCCGAGGCCACGCGCAACAGGTACTCGCTGGCCGGCTTGGCCCGGCCGGTGGGGCGGTAGTTCCCGTGGCGCAGCAGGTTCCGGACCGCGGCCCGCCGGGCCTCGGCCCAGGGGGTCCCGTTTCTTTGGACGGCGTCCAGGGCCGCCCGGTTCATCTCCTGTTCCAGCGCACCGGGCGAGGGGCCGTTCCGACAGCCCTCGACGCGCACCCAGCCCCCGCATGCCCCGGCGACCTCCATCACGATCGGGGAAGGTTCGGTGTTCGCCATGGGAAGCCTCCGTCCAGAAGACGCGATGATACCCGTTTCCTCCGTTGCCGAACCACCCGGCTGCTGGTAGAGTTCCGTGCCTTCCACCTGCCGACCTGGGCATGAGGACGGACATGGGAACGCGTTTCCGGACGACTCTCGGGATCCTGGCGGCCGGGTTCCTGGTGGCCCGGCCGGCGGCGGCCGACCCCTGGACCGTGGAACAGGTGGTGGAGAAGGCCCTGGCCCATTCCCCCGCCCTGAAGGCACGTCAGGCCGCCCAGGACAAGGCCCGCTACGAACGCCACGCCTCCCTGGCGGACCTCGGTCCCCGGCTGAACCTTTCGGCGGACTACCAGCGCTGGGATTCGGCCCTGAAGTTCACGTTCCAGGGACCTGACCCCTCGACGATCCCCCCGGAATTCTCCTGGGTCACGGACCTCTTCGGTTCCGGAGACAGCGTGATCCGGGCCCAGAACACCTGGTCGGCCTCGGTGGCGGTGGTCCAGCCCCTCACCGGCCTGGCCCCCCTTGCCCTGGCGGCCCACCTGGCGAAACTGAACGTGGACCGGACGGCCCTGGAGACCGCGGCCGCGGTGCGACAGGTGCGAATGCAGGCCATCGAGGGCTTTCTGAACCTCTGGAAGGCCCGGCGGAACGTCGTCGTGCTGGAGGAACTGCTGAAGGCCGCCCGGGAGCACTTCCGGCAGGCCCAGGACGCGGAACGCGTCGGGCTGTTGAAGAAGGACGACGTGCTTCGCATCGATGTCCAGATCGCGAACCTGGAACAGGGCCTGGACATGGCGCGGATGGGGGCCGACGTCCAGAAGTCCTCCCTGGCCCTGATGCTGGGCCTTCCGATGGATGCCGAGGTGGATCTGGCCGAACCCCGGGCCGACGCCGGGGACCCGCCGCCCCTGGATCGCTGCCTGGCCCAGGCCCTGGAGGCCCGGGAGGAGGTCCGCCAGGTCCGGCTCGCCGTCCGCATGGCCCGGACGGCCCGGGACCTCCAGGGCACCTCGTGGCTTCCCCAGGTCTCGGGCCTCTTCTCCTACAACCGTGCCACCGCGACCCAGTTCTCGAAGCCGGATTCCTGGTTCGTCGGGGTGACCGCCCAGTGGAACGCCTGGGACTGGGGACGCAACTTCCTGAAATTCCGGGCCGCCCAGGCCGACGTGGAGGCCGCCATGAGGGCCGCCGATCAGGTCGAGGACCTGGTCCGCCTGGACGTGAAGGCCCAGTGGCTGGCCCTCCGGAATGCCCTGGCCCAGGCCCTTCGGACCGATCGGGCGGTGGTCCAGGCACGGGAGAATCTCCGGATCCAGATGGATCGGTCCCGGAACGGCCTCAACACGACCACCGACGTCCTCGACGCCGAGGTGCTGGCGCTCCAGGCCGAGACGGGGGCCCTCGACGCGCGTCACGAGGCCTGGCTGGCCCGGGAGCGGCTCCGGGAGGCCCTGGGAGGAAGATGGCCATGAAGCGGTTCGCGATGCGGTTCCCGATCGGCATGGCGCTGCTGGCCCTGTGCTGCTCGGCACGGAAGGACGACGGTCCGGGAGGCGAAGCCCCGAAGGTCGTCGCCCGGACCCTCGCGCCGGAGGACTGGCAGGAGGCCCTCTCCCTGCCGGCGATGGCCTGGCCGGCGGCCACGGTGAACGTGGTGGCCCGCGTCCCGGGCCGGGTCGCGGCCTGGCACTGCGAGGAAGGGTCCCTGGTGACCGAGGGGCAGGCGCTGCTGGAACTCGACACCCGGGACCTCCGGACGGCCCTCCGGAACGCCGAGGCCCAGGCCGGGATGGCCCGGGCCGGCCTGAAGGCCGCCGAGGTCCAGCGGGACAACGTGGCGAAGGAGCGCCAGCGGCTGCTGGAACTGGCGAAGACCGGGTCGATCTCCCCCTCGGACGCCGACCGGATCGAGGCGGGATTCCAGGCGGCCGAGGCCCAGGTCGGAGTCGCCCGGGCCCAGCTGGAGATGGCGCTGGCCGGCCTGGAGTTCGCCCGGCGGAACCTCGCCGAGGCCACGGTCCGGGCGCCGGTCTCGGGGCTCGTGGCGAAGCGGATGGTGGACGTGGGCCAGGAAACGGCACCGTCCTCGGGAATCCCGCTGCTGGTGATCCAGGTGATCGACCCCCTGAAGGTGGAGGCCTCGGCCCCGGAGGCCTGGTTCTCCCGCCTGGCCCCCGGGCAGGAGGCCACGGTCGCCTTCGACGGCATTCCCGGCAGGGAGTTCGGAGGACGGCTGGAGATGGTGGGGCCGGTGGTGGACCCGGCCAGCAAGATGGTGCGCCTGCGGGTGGCGGTCCCAAACGTCCCCGGCCAGGACGGACGCCCCCTGATGGTCCCCGGCATGTCGGGATCGCTGCACATGCGCCTGGCCGCGGGGCGGGTCTTCGTCATTCCCCTGAACACCGTTCGGCGGGAGGACGGGGAGGACGTCTTCGTGCTGCTGGTGGGGAAGGAAGACCGGATCGAGGAACGCCGGATCCGCCCCTGGCGCCGGGACGGCCTCCGGCTCCTGGTCCAGGCGGGGCTGGCCGAGGGGGAACGGCTGGTCACCGTGGCGCCGAAGGATCTGGCGCCGGGCACCGTCGTGCGCGTGACCGAACCATGAAGGGGCCTCCATGAAACTCACCGAACTCTCGGTACGCCGCCCCGTCTTCGCCAGCATCCTCTACATCGCCATCACCCTGTTCGGACTGGTGGCCCTCTTCCGGCTGCCCATCGACCTCTACCCGGAGTTCGAAAACCCCGTGATCACGGTGGTGACCCTCTATCCGGGCGCCTCCTCCTGGGACGTCGAGGAGAAGATCACCAAGCCCCTCGAGAAGTCCCTGGGAATCCTCCCGGGCCTGGACGAGGTGACCAGCCGTTCGGTCGAGGGCGTGTCGGCCATCTACCTGAAGTTCGACTACGGCACGCCACTGGACGAGGCCGCCAACGACGTCCGGAACGCCATCGACTTCGCGATGCAGACGCTGCCGGACAACGTGGACCGGCCGATGCTCTTCAAGTTCAACACCTCCTTCTTCCCCATCTACTTCGGGGCCGTGGTCAGCGACCAGGTGGACCTGACGAAGGAGAAGACCTGGCTGGACGACCACGTGGTCCAGGTGCTCCAGGCGATTCCCGGCGTCGGGAGCGCCCAGTTGTGGGGCGTCGCCCAGGAGGAGGTCCACGTGGACGTCCGGCTGGCCGACCTGGAGCAGCGTGGAATCGCGATCTCCCAGGTGTCCCAGGTCCTGATGGCCAGCAACGTCGCGATGCCGGCCGGGCGCCTGAAGGACTCGGAATACGACCTGCCCCTGCGGGTCCCCGGCGAGTACCGGACGGTCGAGGAAATCGGCGACACGATCCTCTCGGCCCCGAACGGCCAGGTCGTCCGGATCCGGGACGTCGCCGACGTCCGGCAGGAGGTCCGGGAGATGCATGCCGTGGGCCGGTTCGGCGGCGCCTCGGTGGCCGTCTTCATGGTGCAGAAGCAGTCCGGGGCCAACACCGTCGAGGTCGCCCGGGCGGTGAAGAAGCGCCTGGGGCAGATGGAGCCCCAGCTGGGCAAGGGCATCCGGTTCATCGAGATCTTCGACTCGTCGGACTTCATCCAGTCCATGATCGACAACCTGAAGGGATCCCTGGTCATCGGGGGCCTGCTGGTCATCTTCGTGGTGCTGGTCTTCGTCCGGAGGGCCCGGGCCAGCCTGGTGGTCGCCGCATCGATCCCCGGGTCCATGATCATCGCCTTCCTACTGCTCTACCTGAAGGGATACACCCTGAACGCCGTCTCGCTGATGGCCCTGATCCTGGCGGTCGGCATGGTGGTGGACAACTCGATCGTCGTGCTGGAGAACATCACCCGGCACCTGGAGGAGGGGGAATCGCCCGTCCGGTCCTCGGTGGCGGGCACCCGGGAGGTGGGACTGGCCATCTCCGCATCCACCCTGACCACCATCGGGGTCTTCCTCCCCCTGATGTTCGTGAAGGGACTCGTGAGCATCCTGTTCAGCCAGCTGGCCTTCGCCATCGTGGTGACGCTGGTGGCTTCCCTCTTCACCGCCGTCTTCCTGACGCCGATGCTGATGGCCTGGTTTGCCGGGAAGCCCCGGAAGGGCCGCCAGACCTACGGCCGGCGAACGCCCGACTTCGTGAACCGCCTGGAGCAGGCCTACGTCCGCCTGGTGCGGTGGGCCCTGGGCCGGCGCTGGCAGATCTACCTGGTCGCCCTGGTGGCCTTCCTGGGCAGCCTCGGGCTGATCCTCCGGGTGGGCTTCGACTTCCTGCCCACCTTCGACAGCGGGGAGGTCCGGATCACCATCGAACTGCCCCCCGGGACCGCCCTGGAGAAGACCGATGCCGTGTCCCGGCGGATCTCGGCCCGATTGAGGGAGATCCCCGACGTCGAGAACGTCTTCGAGCAGGTGGGCGAGGACGACACCGGCTGGAGCGCCCTGATGGGCCAGAGCAAGGGGACCCACGTCATCGAACTGAACCTGCGCCTGAAGCCCAGGGACTCGGGCCGCCGGCGGGTCGAGCCGGTTGCCGAGGACGCCCGGAGCGTCCTGGCGAAGGAGGACGGGCTGATGTCCTGGGACGTCTCCTACGGGGACAACGGCCCGGGCCAGTTGATGGGCAACAAGCCGTTCGTGATCGAGATCCTGGGGTCCGACTACGGCAGGATGAAGGAGGCGGCCTACGCCGTCGAGGCGCTGCTGAAGGGGATCGAGGGAACCCGGGACGTGGTGGCCGAGGTCCCCTACGAGAAGCCCGAGGTCCACGTGGAGGTGGACCGGCGCCGCCTCGCCCTCTCGGGGACCACGATGGTCCAGGCCTCGGAGGCCGTCCGGACCTCCGTGTACGGGGCCACGGTGACCCGCTTCCGGGGAACCGGCAAGGACATCGACGTCGTGGTGCGCCTGGCCCCCGGGGACCGGGAGGACCCGGCCAAGGTGGCCCGCATCCCCGTCTCCACCCTGGCCGGGACGGCGGTTCCCCTGGGGAACCTGGCCACCCTGGGCAGCGGCTTCGCCCCGATGCAGGTGGACCACTCGGCCCAGCAGCGGGTCCTGCGGGTCGGGGCCAACCTCTCGGGCATCACCCTGGCGGAGGTCTCCCGGGCCTTCGACGACCGGTCCTCGGACATCCGCCGGAAGTACGACGACCTCTCCTTCCGCCTCGGGGGCCAGGCGAAGCAGCAGCAGGAGACCGGGATGGACCTCATGCTGAT
>Ga0302250_1001577_pt1 | contig 16616 bp, 13 predicted proteins | sample AAG_RA_Asp_MG_FD_193536 | JGI IMG/M metagenome (GOLD analysis project Ga0302250, IMG submission 193536) | Enriched activated sludge microbial communities from anaerobic digester in WTTP, New Holstein, Wisconsin, United States - AAG_RA_Asp | ecosystem: Engineered > Bioreactor > Anaerobic >... | reverse complement strand
TGAAATCGACAAGATCCATGGTGCCCATCGCCTGGCCTTCATCCAATGTGTGGGCTCCCGCGACCTTCGCTTCAACCAGTACTGTTCCGGGTTCTGCTGCATGCACGCCATCAAGGAGGCGATCATTGGCCTGGAGCATGATCGGGAAGCGGAAGTCTATATTTTCGGGATGGATATCCGAGCGGTCGGGAAGAACTTTGAAGAGTATCGCAATCGGGGAGCGAACGAAGCCGGCATCAAATTCGTTCGAAGCCGGGTGGCCGAGATCTTCGAGGACAAGGATCACACTCCAATCCTCGTTTACGAAGACACCAAAGAGCGCCAGGTGAAGCAGCTGCCGGTGGATCTGGTGATCCTTGCCACCGCCTGCCAGCCCAGCGAAGGGGTAGTGAAGTTGGCGGAAATTTTGGGCATTAAGACCAACGACTTTGGGTTCATCGAGACTGCCTCCTATCTGCCTCTCGATACCTCGCAGCCGGGCATCTTTGTTTGCGGTTGTGCCCAAAGCCCCATGGATATTCCCGAATCGGTTGCTCAGGCGAGCAGTGCCGCTGCCATGGCAGCCCAGGTGCTGTCGGGTTCTGAGGCCGACCGTCTCGCCTCCTGAAGGAGAACATGTCAATGAGTGGTGATACCGAGAAAACCGCAGAGCTCAACACCAAGGAAGTCAAGACGGGCGTTTTTGTCTGTCACTGTGGTTCCAATATTGCGGGCCTCCTGGATTGCGAAGCGCTCGTCGACTATGCATCCAAGCTGCCCAACGTGGCTTATGCCAAGAATAATCTCTATACCTGCTCGGAAGCAGGAATTGGCGAGATCATGACCGCCATCAAGGAACAGGGGCTCACCCGGGTAGTGGTGGCGTCCTGTTCGCCCCGCACCCATATGCCGCTCTTCAAGAGTGCCTGCGCCGAGGCCGGGTTGAATCCCTACCTCTTCGAAATGGCCAACATTCGGGACCAGTGTTCATGGGTGCACATGCAGGAGAAGACTGAAGCCAACCTGAAGGCTCGTGATCTGATCCGGATGGCGGTGGCCAAAGCCGAGTATCTTCAGCCGCAGCAGGACATTGAAGCCTCACTGGTGCGCAAAGCGCTCGTTATCGGTGGGGGGATTGCCGGTCTGTCGGCCACCGTGGCGTTGGCCAACATGGGAACGGAAGTGATCCTGGTGGAGAAGGCGGCCGAGCTTGGCGGGCTGTTGCGACGCGTCAATCGCGTTGGTCCCCGTGGTGACAAGGCCTCCGAGTTGCTCGGGAAACTGGTTGAGCAGGTCCAGGCGAAGCCGCAGGTGACCACGTTGTTGGAGAGTGAGGTGGCCGCGGTCGGCGGCGTGGTGGGCAATTATGAGGTCACGCTGCGCGGCAAAGAGGGTGCGGAGCAGAAGGAGACCGTCGGGTGCATCGTGGTGGCCACGGGGGCAGTGCCGTTCATCCCTGAAGGAATGTATGGGTACAACGGGAAAAACGTGATCACCCAGATTGAACTGGAAGAGAAGCTCCGGGATGGGACCCTCGAGGCCAGGCGGATCGTCATGATTCAGTGTGTGGGCGCCAGGTCGCCCGAGCGGACCTACTGTGCCAGGATCTGTTGCCAGACTGCCATTAAAAATGCGCTGTACATCAAGGAGCTCAATCCCGAGGCATATGTTCACATCCTCTATCGCGACATTCAGATGTATGGCACCGACAACGAACGGATGCTCTGGGACTCGCGCGGCAAGGGCGTTCGCTACGACATCTATACCGAGGAACGGCCGCCGGTGGTGAAGGACGGGGTGGTGGAGGTTTATCAGCCCCTGTTGGGTGAGGTGGAAGAGATTCCGTTTGATCTCCTGGTGCTTTCGACCCCGCTGGTGGCACCGTCAGATTCGGCGGCGGTCGCCAACTTGATGCGCATCCCTGTCGATCAGAACGGCTTCTATCTCGAAGCCCATGCGAAGCTCCGTCCTCTGGACTTTGCCAGCGACGGAATCTTCCTTTGCGGCACGGCGCGCTATCCGGCAACGGTCAGGGAAGCCCAGGCCCAGGGGTTGGGTGCCGCCTCGCGCGCCAGTACGGTACTCTCGAAGGAGAAACTGGTTTTCAGCGCGCTCGTCTCTTATGTTACCGAGAAGTGTGACGGTTGTGCTTTGTGTATTGATTTGTGTCCGTATTATGCGATCTCCATTGAAGAGTATGAGGATGAAGGGGGCCGGAAGCGCAAGCGCGTTAAGTCGGACAACATCCTTTGCAAGGGATGTGGGGTGTGTGCGGCCACCTGTCCCAAAGGAGGCATCATTGTGCACGGGTTCACCGGGGAGCAGATCCGGGCCCAGGTGGATGCCGCTCTCGAAGCGGTCTAGAGTCGTTGGCGAATGGCTGTTTGGTAGCTCGTTGATCTTCTGAGAAAGGAGTTTCCCTCGATGTCTGATGATTTCAAACCGGTCATCTTAGGGTTCTTGTGCACGTGGTGAGCATACGCTGCTGCTGACCTGGCTGGGGTCAGTCGTATGCAGTATCCGTCGAACCTGCGGATAGTGCGGGTCATGTGTTCGGGGATGGTCAGCCCTGACATGGTGGTGCGCGCCCTGGACAAAGGCGCGGATGGCGTTCTGGTGGTTGGGTGACACCTCGGCGAATGTCATTACCTGGAAGGTAATCAAAAGGCAAACGCCCGGCAAGAAGCGACGAAGATTGTCCTGGAAAACCTTGGAATCGATACCAACCGGTTTCGAACCGCCTGGGTGTCGTCGGCGGAAGCACCCAAGTTTGCGGAGGTGGTTACTGAATTTACTAGCTATATTAAAGATTTGGGACCAAATCCGCGGAAGCAGCAACAAGCGGAAGCCGCCTGATCATGAGGATATCTCGCGGAGGCACCGAAACTTAAGAGGTGTTACATGGCAGCTAGGGTAGCGGAAGAGTGGTTGAACGCCTGTTCGGGTTGTGAGATCTCGGTGGTGGATCTGGGTGAACGTTTGCTGAAGGTTTTGGAGCTCGTCGAGTTCGTTCACATCCCGGTGCTGATGGATCATAAATACTACGGTCAGTTGGGGGAGGGAAAGCACATTCACATCCCCGAAGCGGATGTGGGAATCATCAGTGGCAGCATTCGCAATACGGAGCATCTCGAAGTGGCCGAGGAGATGCGCAAGCAGTGCAAGATCATTGTGGCCCTGGGCACCTGTGCGACTCACGGGGGGATCCCGGCCTTGGCCAATTCCTACGAAAACCAGGAAATCCTGGAACGGTACTATTCAACCGAGACCACTGATAAGCCTGACAGTTTTCCAACCGATGGGGTCCCGCCGTTGCTGGACGCCTGCTACGCGTTGGATGAAAAGATCAAGGTGGACGTCTACCTGCCCGGTTGCGCTCCCCATCCGGACCAGGTCTTTGTCGGGCTGGCGGCTCTTCTCGGGCTCATGCCGCTGGCGCTGCCCGACAAGAGTGTCTGCGATACCTGCCCCACAGTCAGAGAGGGGAAGGGACAGGTCAAGCAACTCCAGCGATTCCTGCATTCGCCCCATTATGGAGCGCCCGACGAACCATTGGATAAGATGCGCTGCCTTTTGGAGCAGGGGTTTCTCTGCATGGGACCGGTGACCAAAGCCGGCTGCGGTGGTGACGGGGTTGTTCCGCGCTGCATCAGTGCCCGGGTGCCGTGCCGGGGCTGCTATGGGCCGGTGGAGCAGGACGGCAACCAGCTCCTGGGCATGCTCAATGCGCTGGCGTCCAATGGCATCGATATCAAGTCTCTGCCCGAGTACACTTCTCTGTTGCGTTTTTCCGGGGCACACCATCTGCTGACGCCGCGGAAGAAATAGAGGGAGGATGAAAATATGGCGCGAGTAATCAACATTGCTCCCATAACCCGCATCGAGGGGCACGGCTCGGTCGAGATCCAGCTCGATGACGGGGGGAGTGTAAGCAGCACCAAAGTGCACTACATGTCGCTACGGGGCTTTGAGAAGTTCATCGAGGGCAAGCCTGCGGAAGAAGTGCCCCGGATTGTGAACCGCATTTGCGGCATCTGCCCGTGGCATCACCACATGGCTTCGAACAAGGCCGTGGATCGCTGTTTTGGCGTGACCCTGCCACCGGCTGGGTGGAAGCTGCGGGAATTTGCCCAGACCATGTCCCATGCCGAAGACAAGCTGCTGCACTTCTATTTTCTGGCGGCGGCGGACTTTGTGATGGGACCGGATGCCCCCTATGAGGTGCGAAATGTTATCGGGGTGGCCAAGGCCAATCCCGAGCTGGCCACCAAAGCGGTCCAGATGCGCTACATGGCGAAAATGATTCTTGAAAAGCTGGGCGGCAAGGCCATTCATCCCCATGCCGGGGTGGCAGGCGGTTTCTGCCGGCCCCTGCTCAATTCTGAACGGCTGGAATTCCTGGAGCAACTCAAGGTGCTGCTGGAATTCTCGCACGATACCCTCAAGTTTGCCAAAGCGAACGTGTTTCCCAAATACCTCGATGTGGTCAAGACCCTTGGGGTCATCACCACCGGTTTTCTTGGCACTGTGGATGACAAGGGCAATCTTGCCCTCTACGACGGCAAGCTGCGCCTGATGAAAGCCGACGGCTCCTTCGTGGATTTCAGTGCCCAGGACTACATCGATTATCTGGGCGAAGCGGTGGTGCCCTTCTCGTATGGCAAGTTTCCGTATGCCCGCTCTTGGAATGAAGGCTTTTCCCTCGATGTCGACAACCCCAAGGGCATCTACCGGAGCAATTGTCTTGCCCGGATCAATGCCTGTGACGCGATCTCGACGCCGCGGGCCCAGGCGGAACTGGAAGAGTTTCGCAAGGCCTTCGGACGCCCGGCGCAGTTAACCCTGCTCTATCACTGGGCACGGCTGATCGAGGATGTATATGCCTACGAGCATGCCATCGAGCTGCTGGAAGATCCGGCAATTTGCGACACGGACATTCGGGCAAAGGTGGAGCCCAAGGCAGGAAGAGGGGTGGGGTGTGTGGAAGCTCCCCGCGGGACCCTGATTCACGACTACACCACGGATGACAACGGTTTGATCAAGCACGCCAACCTCATCGTGGGGACAACGCACAATCTGGGCCCGATTAACATGAGCGTCAACCAGGCCTCGAAGATGTTGATCAAGAACGGTGAGGTGAACGAGGCGATCCTCAACATGATTGAGATGGCGATACGCGCCTACGACCCTTGAATTAGCTGCGCCACTCATTGCCTGGACGGCAATAATGGGTTCTCGATCAAAGTCGTCAGCGCCAAGGGTGAAATCATCACCAGACGGCCTGCGTAGCATTGAAGGGGCAATTGCCCCAAGTTAGAAGGTCCGGACTCAGCGGGACCAGAGGGAAGAAAGTGGGGGTGGTTCTCGTGGAACCACCCCCACTGATTTTCAAAGAAAGAGCTGCACCGGTGCTTCAGCTCACCACCCACACTGCCATGTCGCGGGCCACCTGCGTGAGCTTGGCGGCAATTCGCCCGATCTGGAATTCTTCGACGTCGGATACGCCGCGCCGCCCCACGACGATGGTCCCGTAGCGCCCGTTGCGGGCTTCATTGAGAAGGGCCGATGAGCGGCTGACCACTCCCGAGATCACCTTGGTGCTGATTTTGGCCGGATCGGCTCCCATGGCGGTCAAGGACTTGGAGAGTTTTTCGAACGTCGGCTTGATTGCTTCCTGAGCATCATCCTGGAGCTTCTGGATGAACTCGCCGCCCAGCATCTCCGTTTCGTCTTCCTGCGGAAATTTAACCACATGCGCCAGCGTTACCTGCGGTTCACCCTTGCCCAGCATCTTGCCGACGAAATTTGCCGCCCGCATGGATCCCCAGGAGCTGTCCACACCAACAAGGATCTTGCCTGGCTTGGGCTTCCCGCCTACCAGACAAACCGCCGGGCCAACCACATTCAACAGTACCTTGCTCGCAATACTGCCAAGCATGGTATCGTCCGCCGCCCCGATGCCTCTGCGTCCCATGGCCACAAGGTCGTAGCCGAACCGGCACTCTTCGAGGATGTCTCTGGCAAAGCCGTTCTTGCGCTGTTGAATGTTGATGACAACGGCTTCTTGCGGCATGCCGGCCTCGACCAGAATCTGCCGCGCCTCCTCCATGAATTCGCGCACTTTCTGTTCTTTATGGGTCGCCCACCCCTCCATGTATTCAAGATGCTTCTGGGCCATGGGATCCTGTTCCCGGTCCCAGAAAATAGGCAGCACCTTCTGAAAGACATTGAAGAGGACCACCTCGGTGTTGGTCAAGGTTAATACCTGGCTGACGTATCTGACTGTCTCGAGAGACTGCTCAGATCCATCTAGCGCCAACAACACAAGCTTTCGATCTGAAGTCATGGGTTCCCTCCTGCTAGGAAAAATGAGTAAAAGACCCAAGGCACAATGATGGTACACCCCACCAAAGAACCCTCTTCTGCCGTTCTCCGAGGTCACGCGGAGCGCTCGGTACGATGCCTATCGAGAAAAACACCTGGAAAAGAAGGAGAATCAGGTCCAGCCTTTATGCTCTGATCCGCCCAAGGAAAAGCGAGTGTTCTTATTATCTTATATCTTGCCAAACTCCTGCGCTCACTTGCGGAGCACGCCAGGAGCGGTCTTCACCACCCAGGACCACAGCGAGCGGCAAAGGATGAACTGAAAAAATTACCTTGGCCCTACTATATTACAAAAATCAGGGTCATGCAATGGGTTAGACTCAGATGTCCCCAACTTTGTGGTAGAGGATCATCAGTTGCTAATGTATGCTTTAACAGACATACAGCGTGATTAGCCGCGATTGTCCTCAAAATCAAGCAAAGAATTGTTGATATCCACAAAAAAGTGAAGTATATTGCCATCGGTTGTGAATGTTCACCCTCAAATTCTCCGCAGAAGCTCGGCGGAAAAAGCTGACAATTATGGACGCCTCCTCGGAAAAGCTGCTTATCGTATGTCTTCGCGCAGGATGGAGAAATATGATGGGCCGGGAGAGGGTGAAAGCTTCTCAACCACCGCGAGTCAAAATTGGCACCCTCCGATCCCACGCATCCAGCTTTGGGACAACTTCCATCACACGCTATAATGGTCTGTATAGTGAGGCAGGGATTAGAATGAGGTCATCGTCAACCTTATTCGCCAGGCTACGCCTTGTCTCCACCCGGCGTTGTCGAGGTTGGGCTCGAGGGGGAGGGATACTTGTGGCTCCAGAAGGCAGGGAGACGTTGTCTCCGATGTTCTTTTGAAATAGGTCGAACAACGACGGATGGTTTGAAACCCAGAAGGAGACCCTACTCGTGAATCGCGACGTGTTAGTGATTGGGGGAGGAATTGCGGGCATGCAAGCCTCTCTGGACCTGGGTGAAATGGGGTTCCAGGTGCATCTGGTGGAGCGTCTGCCAAGCATTGGCGGCAAGATGTCGCAGCTTGACAAAACCTTTCCCACCAATGATTGTGCCCTTTGAATCCTGGCGCCGAAGCTGATGGATGTCGGTCGACATCCCAAGATCCGGTTGCTGGCCTACTCAGAGATTGAAAAAATTGACGGCGAAATGGGGAATTTTCACATCACGGTTCGCAAGAAAGCCCGCTATGTCGATGAAAAGAAATGCACAGGCTGCGGGACGTGTGCGGAAAAGTGTCCGACGGTAACCTCCGACGCCTACAACCTCGGGCTTGGCAAAGCCAAGGCCATCTATAAGTATTTTGCCCAGGGGATTCCGTCCGCCTATACCATCGACGCCAATGTGTGCCGACAGCTCCAGGGGAAGAAGTGCGGTGTTTGCGCCAAGGTCTGTCAGGCCGGCGCCATCGACTACAAGCAGCAGGAACAGATCCTCGAATTCGATGTGGGGGCCATCATTGTGGCCACCGGTTATGATCTCTTCGATGCCACGAAAATCCCGGAATATGGTTACGGGCGACTGCCCAACGTTGTCACCGCCCTGGAATTCGAACGGTTCCTCTCTGCCAGCGGCCCCACGCATGGTCACGTCTATCGCCGTTCGGACTTGGCCCTGATGGATGCTCTGCCCGAGGCGGAAAAAAACCGCCAGAAAGCAGCCAAAAGCCTCGAGCAGCTCGAGAAGAAGGGTGGGATGAGTTCCTCGGATTTCTATGCCAAGTATGAAGCCGGTGAACTGCAGGGCGAAGAATACGACAAGTGGGCCGAGCAGGTTAAGGTTTCCCGCGCCGCCACGGAAAAGTTCGAGGCCATGAAGGCGAAAGTCGACAAGATCGAGGGCGCTCATCGGCTGGCCTTCATCCAGTGCGTGGGATCCCGCGACATTCGCTTCAACAAGTACTGCTCCGGCTTCTGCTGCATGCATGCCGTCAAAGAGGCCATCATCGGCCTGGAACATGATAAGGAAGCCGAAGTTTATATCTTCGGCATGGATATCCGCGCGGTCGGGAAGAACTTCGAGGAATACCGCAATCGCGGCGCTGGCTCCGGCATCAAGTTCATCCGGAGCCGGGTGGCCGAAATTTATGAGGACAAAGATCACACTCCCATCCTCGTCTATGAGGACACCAAAGAGCGCCAGGTGAAGCAATTGCCGGTGGACCTGGTGATTCTGGCCACCGCCTGCCAGCCCAGTGAAGGGATAGTCAAAATGGCGGCCACCGTGGGCATTGAAACCAATGATTTCGGGTTCATCAAGACCGCCTCCTATCCGCCGCTCAGCACCTCGCGGCCGGGGGTCTTCGTCTGCGGCTGTGCGGTAAGTCCTATGGATATTCCGGAATCGGTTGCTCAGGCCAGCAGTGCTGCGGCCAGGGCAGCTCAGGTTCTGTCAGGTTCTGAGACCGAACGTCTCGCCTCCTGAAGGAGAACAAGTCAATGAGTGGTGATACGGAGAAGACAGCAGAGCTCAACACCAAGGATGCGCGGATCGGCGTTTTTGTCTGTCATTGCGGTTCCAATATTGCAGGTCTATTGGATTGCCCGGGCTTGGCCGAGTATGCGTCCGGGCTGCCCAACGTGGTTTTTACCAAGAACAATCTCTACACCTGTTCCGAAGCGGGCATTGCCGAGATCATGAATGCCATCAAGGAACATGGGCTCACCCGCGTCGTGGTGGCGTCCTGTTCGCCGCGCACCCACATGCCGCTCTTCAAGAGCGCGTGCGCCGAGGCGGGGTTGAATCAGTATCTGTTCGAGATGGCCAACATCCGGGATCAGTGTTCCTGGGTTCACGCGCAGGATCGGGACCTGGCCATGGTGAAGGCCGAAGACCTGATCCGGATGGCGGTGGCCAAGGCCAGGTTCCTCGAACCGGCGGAGGACATCGAGTCTTCCCTGGTGCGCCGGGCGGTAGTCATTGGCGGCGGGGTGGCCGGGCTGTCGGCCGCCGGGGCGCTGGCGGACATGGGGATGGAAGTGATCCTGGTGGAAAGGCAGGCGGAGCTTGGCGGCCTGCTGCGTCGGATCAACCGCATTGGCCCGGGCGGCGAAAAGGCTTCCGAGCTGGTGGGCACGCTGGTTGCGGAATTTAAGTCCAAGCCAAGGGCCAAGGCGCTGCTGGAGAGTGAAGTGTCGGCGGTGAGCGGGGTGGTTGGCAATTACGAGGTGACCATTCGCGACAAGAGTGGTGAGTTGCAGACGGAAACGGTGGGCTGCATTGTCGTTGCCACCGGAGCGCTGCCGTTCACTCCCGAAGGACTGTACGGGTACAACGGGAAGAATGTGATCACCCAGATTGAACTGGAAGAGAAGCTTCGGGACGGCACCCTCGACGCCAAACGGGTGGTCATGATCCAGTGTGTGGGCGCCAGATCCCCCGAGCGCACCTATTGTTCGCGGATCTGCTGCCAGACGGCCATCAAGAATGCCCTGTACATCAAAGAGCTCAATCCCGAGGCCTACGTCCATATCCTCTATCGCGACATTCAGATGTATGGCACCGACAACGAGCGGACGCTCTGGGATTCGCGCGGCAAGGGCGTTCACTACGACGTTTACGATGTGGACCGGCCGCCGGTGGTGAAGGACGGGGTGGTAGAGGTCTATCAGCCGCTGCTGGGCGAGGTGGAGCAAATTCCGTTTGATCTGCTGGTGCTTTCGACCCCCCTGGTGGCCCCCGAAGATGCGCAGGAAGTTGCCAACCTGATGCGCATTCCCGTGGACCAAAATCGTTTCTACCTGGAGGCCCATGCCAAACTGCGGCCGTTGGATTTTGCCACCGACGGGGTCTTCCTGTGCGGGACGGCCCGCTATCCGGCAACCGTAGGGGAAGCCCAGGCCCAGGGGCTGGGGGCGGCGTCTCGAGCCGCGACCGTGCTGTTCAAAGACAAGCTGGTGGCCAGCGCCTTGATCTCTCAGGTCACGGAGCGTTGCGACGGCTGTGGTGCCTGTGTCGAGCTCTGCCCCTACCACGCGCTCAGTCTCGAGGAGTACGAACAAGACGGACGGAAACTCAAGCGCAACAAGGTCGATAAAATGTTATGCAAGGGGTGCGGAGTGTGTGCCGCCACCTGTCCCAAAGGGGGCGTGGTGGTCTGCGGATTCACCCGCACGCAGCTCCAGGCGCAGGTGGATGCAGCACTTGAAGCGGCGTAAGAGTAATGGTCGACAATCGTTACGTCAGTTATGGAACAGTTAGGAAAGGAGTTTTCCCCCATGTCCGATGAGTATGTTCCCACCATCGTGGGATTCCTCTGCACGTGGTGAGCGTATGCCGCTGCTGACCTGGCTGGGGTCAGTCGTTCGCAGTACCCTCCCAATCTGCGTATCGTCCGGATGATGTGCTCCGGGATGGTCAGTCCCGACTTGGTGGTGCGCGCCCTGTCCAAAGGTGCCGACGGCGTGCTGGTGCTGGGATGCCACCTGGGTGAGTGTCACTACATGGAAGGCAATTTCAACGCGGCCAAGCGGATGGCGGTGATCAAGAACCTGCTCGCCTTTACCGGGATCGACCCGGCGCGGCTCAGGGTGGAATGGGTATCGTCTGCCGAAGCGCCCAAACTGGTCGAGATTGTTACCGACTTCAGCAACCAGATCAAAGATCTGGGACCCTCCCCGTTGAAGGCTGTGGCCTGATGGAGACTGACATTGATTGGGCTGTCAAGGATCAATGAGAAAGGCTCTTTTTATGGTTGAAAAGATCAAGGCAAGAGTTCAGGAACTGTTGACGTCCGGCAAGATCAAAGGTTTTCTCGGTCTCCGCGAAAGGTACGGCCACGTCGGGCCTTACCTTTTTACCGATCCCAATGACCTCGACGGAATGTCCGTCGGCGATGGGGCAAAACCCGGCGATACCCGCTATTCGCTCAACAAACAACTCATCAGGTTGGTCCGTTCTTATCAGGACGACGCTTTCGGCGTGCTGGTGCGAGGCTGTGACGAGCGCGGACTGAAGACCCTGATTGCGTCCAACCAGCTCGATCCGGCACGGGTAGTCCCCGTTGGTTTGGCCTGCCCCCAGGAACTGGCCGATGCCTGCGAGTGCATGAAGCCCTATCCTGATGAGTACGTGGCCGGGGAACCGGCCGAGGGGCGGCCCTTTGCCGGGGTAGCCCAGATCGAGGCCATGGCCATGGAAGAGCGTTTCAAGGTCTGGCTGGCAGAGTTTTCAAAATGCGTCAAGTGCTATGGCTGTCGCGATGTCTGCCCCATGTGCTATTGCAAGGAATGCACCCTGGGAGGCAAGGATTTTGTGAACGTCGGTACGCTGCCGCCGCAAAATCCCATCTTCCACATCACCCGTGCGCTCCACATGGCAGGAAGATGCATCGACTGTGGGCTCTGTAATGAAGCCTGCCCTGCGGATATCCCGCTGCGAACGCTCTACAAGAAGATTGCAGACCTCGTTGACCAGGAATACCAGTATCGGCCGGGCTATGGCGAACCCAAGGCCAGCCTGACCATTCACGGCCTCGGTGATGCCCCACAACACTGAGAGGAGCATTTTATGGATTACCGAAATGTATTGACCACGTGTACTTACTGTGGCTGCGGGTGCACTTTCTATCTCGAGGTTTTGGACGGCCACCTGGTGAACACGATTCCCTGCAAGACCAGCAATCTCAACGAAGGCAAGCTTTGTGTTAAAGGCTGGAGCGTCCACGAATTCGTTGAGAGCCCGAATCGCCTGACTCAGCCGCTGCTGCGCAAAGATGGCAAGCTGACCCCGGTCTCCTGGGATGAGGCGCTGGATTTTGTTGCCAAACGGCTGAAGGAAATCAAAGAGGCCAACGGCCCTGACAGCATTGCCTTTCTGGCCTCGGCCAAGGTGACCAACGAGGAGAACTATCTTATCCAGAAGTTCGCCCGAGCGGCAGTGGGGACCAACAACGTCGACCACTGCGCCCGTCTCTGACACTCCTCGACGGTGGCAGGACTTGCCGCCTCGTTTGGGAGTGGGGCCATGACCAACTCCATCGCCGAAATCGAAAACGCCGATTGCATCATCGTGATTGGTTCCAATACCCCCTCGAATCACCCGCTGGTCGCAACCCGTATGTACCGCGCCCAGGCAAAGGGGGCGAAACTGGTGGTGGTAGACCCCCGCAACGTTCCCTTGGCGAAGAACGCCGACCTGTATGTGCAGCACAAGCTTGGTACCGATGTGGCGCTGATCAACGGGATCATGAACGTCATCCTCACCAACGGCTGGCACAACGAGGCCTTCATCAAAGAGCGGACCGAGGGCTTCGAGGAACTCCGCAAGGTGGTCGAACAGTATCCACCGGAGCGTGCGGCGGAGATCACCGGGGTTTCGGCCGATGACATCCGCACCATCGCCGAATGGTACGCCAAGGCCAAGGCCAGTTCCATTGTCTATTGCATGGGCATCACCCAGCACACGACCGGGGTGGACAACGTCAAATCCCTGGCCAACCTGGCCATGCTCACCGGCAACATCGGCCGGGAATCGACGGGCGTCAACCCGCTGCGCGGCCAGAACAACGTGCAGGGGGCCTGCGATATGGGCGGGCTGCCTAACGTCTATCCAGCCTATCAACCGGTGAACAACCCGGATATTCAGAAGAAGTTCGAAGCCGCCTGGAATGCCAAACTCTCCGATAAGGTCGGCCTCACCATTCCAGGGGTCCTCGATGGGCTTTCGGCAGGTACGGTGAAAGCGGTTTATGTTGTCGGTGAGAATCCCATGGTGAGTGACCCCGACGTGCACCACGTGGAAAAGGCCCTGCGCGAAGCGGAGCTGCTGGTGGTCCAGGACATCTTCCTCACGCCGACGGCCGAGCTGGCGCATGTGGTGCTGCCCGGTGCCTCCTTTGCCGAAAAGGATGGCACCTTCAGCAACACCGAACGGCGTGTCCAGCGGGTGCGCAAAGCGATTGAACCCATCGGGGAGTCGCGGGCGGACTGGGAAATCCTCCAGGATCTCTCCACCCGCTTCGGCTATCCCATGAAATACGAGTCCCCGGCCGAAATCATGGCGGAGGTGGCTACGGTCGCCCCATCCTACGGGGGCATCAGCTACGACCGGCTCGAGGGTGAAGGTCTCTTCTGGCCCTGCGTCAATAAGGACCATCCGGGTACGAGAGTCCTCCACCAGGGAAAATTCTCGCGTGGGTTGGGACTCTTCCATGCCATCGACTTCAAGCCTCCAGCAGAGGTGGTGGATGAGGAATATCCCTTCTGGCTTAGCACCGGGCGGGTTCACGTGCACTACCATACCGGCACCATGACCCGCAACTCCCCTTCCCTTCATGCGGAAATGCCCGAGGGCTTCCTCGAAATCAACCCGCAGGATGCCAAAGCACTTGGGGTGAGAGCGGGGGATAGGGTGAAGGTGAGTTCCCGGCGTGGGGAAATGGTGACGCGGGTGGACTGCACCAAGCGGGTGACTCCCGGAATGGTCTTCATGCCGTTCCATTTTGTGGAAACGTGCGCCAACATCCTGACTAACCCGGCCAATGATCCCATTGCCAAGATTCCCGAGTACAAGGTGTGCGCGGTGAAGCTGGAAAAGGCGGCCTGATTCGCCGGATCGTCAGGAACCGACAGAAAAGATCAACCCGGTATTAGGTGAGCTCGTTCCCAAGCGGCAGCTTGGGAACGAGCGAAAGAATGGTTTGAGAAGGATTTCGATCCCCAGTTTTGGAATCATCTTCATTGCAGTCTCTGGTGCTTTAAGATAGCCTTTTAGTGGTTTCTTTCCATTCACATGTGGTGAATCTACCGGCTCAAATGGCCTCCTCGAATTGGAAGTACTGCCATCGATCATGATGCGTGGAACAGGTGCCGGGGCTTTGTCAGACCTTGCAGGTCGAGCCTGGCGAGAGTGATTTCCCGTAAGCTGACGCGCTATCATTTCCCAAGAATTGGCTGACAACGCTCCACCCCGGACAAGCGAATCAGGCGGGTTGAGGGAACTCTTCCGGCGGGGGTGAGTATCTTCTGATGGTTCTCTTTTGCCTATCCCTTGAAGAGCGTTCTGAATTGCTTTGCCATCCAACCATGGAGGAGAACACATGAGTACCGAGAATCTTGAGGGAAAAAGGTGGTGGATTGCCGTTGCGGCGATCGTCATGCAGCTTTGCCTGGGCACCGTCTATGCCTGGTCCGTGTTCAAGAAACCGTTGATGACGGCGCATGGTTGGGGGGAGACGGCCACCCAGGTGACGTTCATGATCTGTATCGGCATGATCGGGGTCGCTGCGGCTTTTGGTGGAACCCTGGTGGACAAGAGAGGTCCCAGATTCGTGGCAACGATCGGCGGTCTTCTCTTTGGTGCGGGAACCCTGTTGTCAGGTCTCGCCGATCAACTCGGGAACATCTGGCTCCTCTATCTCGGGTTCGGTTTCATTGCGGGCCTGGGCAATGGGTTTGGCTACATCACCCCGATCGCGACTCTGATTCGCTGGTTTCCGGACAAGCGGGGGCTGGTAACCGGCCTCGCCGTAATGGGATTTGGTGCGGGTGCCTTCTTCATGGGCAAGATCGCCCCTCCGATGGTGATTTCTCTGGGGGTGGCCAATACCTTCTACATCTGGGGGGCGATCTTCCTGGTCCTGGTTACGGCTTCGGCGCAGCTTTACCAGAACCCCCCCAAAGGATGGCTCCCGGCGGGCTTCGCTCCCAAGACAGCCTCCGGGGTCGCGGTAACCGAATCGTACACCTTTGATGAAGCCGTCAAGACCCCGCAGTGGTGGATGCTCTGGGGAATGCTGTTCCTGAACGTCTCCGCCGGCCTCGGCCTGATCTCTCAACTTTCACCCATGGCTCAGGACGTCATCAAGAAGGCTGAGCCAACCATCAGTGCCGCCGCCCTTGCCCTGGCCGGGGGCTCGATCCTTGCCTATGCATCGATTTTCAACGGCCTGGGGAGGCTCTTCTGGGCCTGGACCTCGGATGCCATCGGACGGCGCAACGTGTTCATCACCATGTTCATCACTCAGGCCGTCCTGTATATCGCCTTGCCCTACATCGGCAGCGAACTGGTTTTCACGGTCATCGCCTGTTACCTGCTGGCTTGCTACGGTGGTGGCTTTGCCACCATGCCGGCCTTTGCCGCGGATTCCTTCGGGCCTGGCTACATCGGCAAGGTGTACGGCATCATGCTGACTGCCTGGGGTGCGGCAGGGATCGTCGGACCGCTCGTCTTCGCCGCGATCAAGGGAGTTGCCCTGTATGTCGCCGCGGGTCTCCTGATCGTCGGTCTGCTGCTTGCCCTGACCTTCAAGCGACCGAAGCCTAAAGAGTAGCGGCTGTCGGGGCGCTCCTCGTTCCAGGAGCGATGGAAGATGTGCCGCCTTGGGTCTAGCATTTTCATTTGGACTGACTTCAACTCACAAAGGAGAAATGGCCATGGCTTTTGATGAAAGAATCGCTCTCCGAAGTTTTCAGGAGATCAGCAAGCTCCTGAGTTCCACCATGGAACTGCCGGAAATGCTCAATTATTTGTTGACCGAGATTGTCAGGGTCCTGGGCCTCAAGGGGGGGACCATCCGCCTGGTCAGTCCCAAGACCAACACCCTGGAATGGATGGCGTCGGTTGGGGTAAGCCAGAAGTACATCAACAAGGGGCAGGTCGATATGGATAAGAGTGTGGCCGAAGCCATGACGGGAACCCCGGTGCTCGTCCTGGATGCCGGCAACGATCCCCGCATGCAGTATCCGCAGCAGGCCAAGGAGGAGGGAATTGCCAGCATGCTGACCATCCCCATGAAGGCCAGAGGAGGGAAAGTCATCGGGGTGATGCGTCTGGTGACCCGCGAGCGCCGGGAATTCACCATGGATGAAGTGGATTTCGCGTGCGCCTTGGGAGAATTGGGAGCACTGGCCATCACCAATGCCAGAATGTTTGAGGAGCTGACCAAAGAGCTCAGGTATTTCAAAGGAATGGTCGACGTCGCCAAATTCTGGTAAAAGGCTTCGTTGTCCTCATCGAAGGAGGAGAAGGGAGAGCGCCGCAGACACCGCGAAACGCTTTGACATGATGGACTTCAACCGGGATGGCAGGATTAGCGTCGGAGGATAACAAACCTCCTGGGTCAAGCCGGAAAAGGCCGCCGCCAAATGATCCGGTGAGGGACCCGCGACGGTGTCTCAGCACCAGCTCCTGCGAAGCTCCAACCCGACCTGGTACTGGCAGACATCTCGCATGAACGTTGTCTTTTTCGGCATCGTCCTGATCGCTTTCGGCACCGCCGCCTGGCGCCAGCTCACCTGGATTCCGGTTGC
>Ga0302250_1001574_pt1 | contig 16670 bp, 12 predicted proteins | sample AAG_RA_Asp_MG_FD_193536 | JGI IMG/M metagenome (GOLD analysis project Ga0302250, IMG submission 193536) | Enriched activated sludge microbial communities from anaerobic digester in WTTP, New Holstein, Wisconsin, United States - AAG_RA_Asp | ecosystem: Engineered > Bioreactor > Anaerobic >... | reverse complement strand
CGAAGGGCCTTCCGGAACCGTTCAGCCGTCAGCAGGAAGGGAAGAAGAGGGCGACAGAACCGGGTCTACCGGGGTGTCACGGGAGCCCGCCGCCGCCGAACAGACCGCCCAGCAGGTCCATGATGTCGAAGCAGAGCTTCGCGGGCATGTTGGACGGGGGCTGGCCGCCGGGGCAGATCATGTCGCTGAGGATCGGGATGGCGCAGATCGCGGAGGTCCCGGTGCAGGCCTTGCCGCCCAGGCAGGGATGCTGGTCGTCGCAGGAGCAGACCGCCATGCCGGTCGAGGGCAGGCCGCCGCCGGGCATCCCGGGCATCCCGCCGCCGATTCCCCCGAAGAGGATGCTCAGCACGTCGAAGCACTCCTGGCCAGCGCTGCAGCAGGCGGTCATGTTGTCGCACTTGCCGCTGGGGTCATAGCAGAACCCGCCGCCAGGACGGCTGCAGAGCAGCGTCTCGCCGTTGGCGCCGGGGGGGCAGTCGGCGTCGGAGGTGCAGGTGGCCGAGCACATCGGGCCCGAGCAGACGCTGCCGTTGTCGTTCAGGCAGGCGTAGGTCGGCTGGCCGGTGCACTTGCAGGCCGGGTCGATGGCCGCGCAGTCGTTGTCCACCATGCACTGGACGCACTGGGGGATGTTGTTGATCACCGCGCAGACCGGGTAGGGATCCACGCACTGGTTCTGGCACTCGTCCACGCCGTTCGCGCAGCGGCCGTCCGTGCAGGGACCGGTGTTGTTCGCGCAGTCCGAGTCCTGGCAGCACTGCTTGCAGGATCCGTCGTTGCACTTGATCAGGCCCGTGCCGCAGTCCACTCCCTGGCTCACGCAGGTGTGGGACCCGGTGTCGCAGACCTCCTTCTTCGCCACGTCGCAGTGGCTGTTGTTCAGGCACTGGTAGCAGGTCTGGCCGTCGCCGGCCGGGAAGGGGGTCTCCTTCGGACAGCCGCCGCACTGGTCGGAGACCTTGGGCTGGCAGAGCATGACGCCCTTCTCGGTGGCGCCACAGGTGAAGTTGGTGGCGTCGGTGCACCCGGCGGACGCCGAGCATTCGGGCACGCAGGCCCCGGTGGCGGTCCCGGCGGTCTTGAAGCACCGGAAGCCCTTGCCGCAGTCGAAGTCGTAGGTGCACTTGTCGCACAGGCCCTTGGCGTCCTTGCAGTTGCCCGACACGAAGTCGCAGGTCTGTCCCTCGGTCGCGCAGCCCTCGTAGGCGCAGGCCACGCAGTTGTAGGACACCGGCAGGCAGTTCTTCGTGGCGGTCGAGGAGGCGTAGCAGATGTAGGAGGCCGGGCAGTCGCCGTCCGTCTGGCAGGTGGCCAGGCAGTGCTTGGTCGCGCCGACGGGCAGGCACTTGGCGTTCTCGCCGCAGTCGCCGTCGCCGGTGCAGGGCTTGCAGTCCCCCCGAGTCACCGGCGGCACGAAGGTGTCCGTCCCGGTGTCCTCGACCACGTCGGGACGGGCGGTGTCCTCGACCGGCGTGTCCGTCTCGATCACGTCGTTCACGGGAGTGCCCGGCACGCAGAGGCCCCCCTGGCAAATGGTGCCCGCCTCGGCGCAGGCCGCCCCCTCCTCGGTGCACTGCCGGGCCGTGCAGTACCGGAAGTTCGGGTCCTTGCCCACCAGCGTACCGTCCACGCAGATGTCGTTCCCGTTGCAGTCGGCGATGCCGTTGCACAGGCGCTCCACGCACTTCTGGCTCTGGCAGACCAGCCCCTTCGCGCAGTCCTCGCTGACCGAACACTTGGTGTCGCCGCCGCCGTCACAGGCGACGAGACCCGCCACTGCGGCCAGGGCCGCCATTCCCGCCAAAATCCTCCTCATGGAACTCTCCTGTTCAACGGGGTCACCGGTCGTCCCGGAGGACGAAATCCGCCAGAGTGTATGAAAGATGACTTGCGGATTTCAAGTCCTTTGGAAAATCGATCGCCCGGGCCCCGGGAACCCGTTCAGGGCCTTGACGGACCGGAAGCCGGAGGGTAGGAAGGCGAGGTCCGTTCTCTCTCTGATTAGGAGATGATCGTGGGCAAGAAGAACTACCGGTTCCAGCACGCCCTGGGCAGGGACGAGGCCCTCCGACGGATCGGTCCGATGGCCGAGAACCTGGCCCGGAAGTACATGATGAAGGTGACCCCGACCGCGACGGGCTTCGACCTGTCGGGCAAGGGGACCTCGGCCACGGTGGTGGTCACCGACGACGCGGTGGAGGTCACGATGGACCTGCCCTTCGTGATCGAGAAGCTGGCCGGGGACCAGATCGACCGGGAACTGAACTACAAGGTGCCGAAAGCCCTCGCCTGACGGGACCGCCCTGGGGATGGGACCGAGGCGCGAAGGCAGCGGCCGCTGAAGAGCCATCGGGGACGGTTGGCTTCGTGACCCGTTCCCGCCCCCCGGGGACGTCCTCCGGCGACTCCTTCCGGGGCCTTTCTTGACCCCCGCGCCTTCCCGCCGAATACTCTCATCTCCCGAACGGCGCGAGGGAACCGACGGATGACGGGTCGCTCCCTGGAGGACGCCGCCGTGCACGAGGACGCCCGACGGGTCGCCCGCCACACCCTGGCCAGTTACGCCCAGTTCGCGGTCACCTTCGGGGTCCAGGTGGTGCTCGTCCCGCTGGTGATCGGGGCGGTCGGGGAGCGGGAATACGGCCTGTGGGCCCTGGCGTTCTCGGTGCTGGGTTTCTTCACCCTGCTGGACTTCGGCCTGGGGCCCGGGGTGGTGAAGTTCGTCGCCCAGTCCAGGGGCAGCGGGGCGATCGATCGCCGCAACCGGATGATCAGCACGATCCTGGGGCTCTACCTGGGCCTGGCGCTGCTGGCGGCCCTGCTGGTGGGCGGCCTGTCGCTGGTCTACGGCCCGCTGCTGGACATCCCCGAGGACGCCCGGGGACGGGCCGCGACCATCCTGTTGATCCTGGGAGCCCGCACCTGGGCTGTGTCGCTCCCCTTCGGACTCTTCCGGGGGGTCCTGTTCGGGGCCCAGCACATCGGCCTGCTGGCCCTCTTCCAGATCGGGGCCAGCCTGGTCCTCGGGGCCGGGACCTGGGCCGTGCTGTCCATGGGACACGGTCTGGTGGCGGTGGCCTGGGTGAACCTGGGGGCCTTCGCGCTGGAGCACGCGGCCTATGTGGTCGCGGCCCTGCGCCTGGTCCCCGACCTGCGCCTGTCCCTGCGCCTGTTCGACCGATCGCTGCTGCGGGAGGCCACCTCGTTCGGGATCTTCCAGTTGCTGGTGTCGGTGGCCTCCCTGGTGCTGCTGCGCACCGACGTGCTGCTGGTGCAGTGGTTCCTGGGCCTGCCGATGGTGGCCCTCTACGCCGTCCCGCTGAAGATCGCCGAGTATGCGGTGCTGCTGGTCAAGCCCTTCGTGAACAACCTGACGCCCCTGGCGGCGCGCCTGGGGGGCGCCGGGGACCAGGAGGGGATCCGGCACCTGATGCGGCTGGGTTCCCGGCTCGCGGTGGCCCCGGCGGTGATGCTGGCCGCCTCGTCGGCGGTCTTCGGCCGGGACGCCCTGGTGCACTGGGTCGGCCCCTCCTTCGTGGAGGGGGCCCCGGTGATGACGCTGCTGCTGCTGTCCCTCGCGCTGTCGCTGCCCCAGTGGGTGATCTCGGCCGTCTTCACGATGACCGGGCGCCACCGGTTCACGGCCATGGCCTCGGTGGCGGGCCTGCTGGTGAACCTGGTGGCCAGCATCCTGCTGGTGCATCCCTTCGGCCTGGTCGGGATCGCCCTGGGGACCCTCTGCGCAGCCCTGGTGGTCGACGCGCTGGTCGTCGTGGCCGCCGGAGCCCGGTCCATCGGGACGTCCTGGGCACGCCTGGCCTGGCACGCCTATGGCGGGACCCTGGTCCCCGCCGGACTGCTGCTCGGCGCGGGATTCGCCCTCCGATCCTGGCGGGATCCGGCGAACCTGCTGGAGGTCGTGCTGCTGGCCCTTCCCGGGATCCTGGCCTTCCTGGCGGCATTCCTTCGTATGTCCCTGGGCCCCGAGGAGCGGGCCCTGCTGCGGCGCCCGTCGGGAGCCGAACCCGGTGGTCCGGGAGGAGGTTCCGGATGAACCTCCACCTCCAGGACGGTCTCGGGTTCCCGAGACTGCGGCCCATGGGCCCTCAAACGAGGAGGCACCCGATGTTCCACCTGACCAACCACGAGGTCTTCGCCATCGCCTCCCGGGCCGGCGGAATCGACGGGGCCCAGATCGCCACCTGGGTGATGCCGGTGACCCTGGTGCCGGAACGGATGCGGGTGGTCGTGGCGATGTCGCCCAGGAACCGCACGTTCTCCCTGGTCCAGCAGAGCGGCCGGATGGTGCTGCACCTGCTGGCCGAGGGTCAGGAGGACCTGATCGGGCGCCTGGGGCTCGTGTCGGCCCACGACCGGCCCGACAAGATGGCCGGGATCCCCCTGGAACGCACCGCCTCGGGACTTCCCCGGATTCCGGGGACCTGCGGCAGCGCCGAACTCCGGGTGGTGGACCGGCTGGACTCGGGAGACCGGGTGATCCTGGTCTGCGACGCGCTGGAGGTCCACCCGGAACCCGATCGGCCCCCCTTGCGGCACAAGGATGCCCTGGCCCGGCTCCCTCCCGAGGTCGCCCAGGCGCTGGCCGACAAGCGGATCCGGGACGGCATCCGGGACCGGGCGCTGATCCGGGACTACGGGACGCCGCCTCCGGGGATGCCGCCCGGTCCCGGGACCCGGTAGCATCCGGCCGGGCCCCGACACCTCCCGGCCCGTTGCATTTCGGAATCCCGCATTCCTATAATCTGGTCGTTCCCGGTCCGGAGGGTTGCCCATGCTGATGGTGCTGATGGCGCTGATCGACCTGGGCCGCAGCGGCCTGGCCAGGGTTTTCCGGTGGGCCTCGATGGTGCTGTCCGGGGGCCTCTTCGCCGGGAGCGGGGGATGCCTGGCGCCCGCCGGCGAGGATTCCTCCTCTCCGGTGGACATCGTGGACGTCTCCGATCCCGGGGACACCCTCGCGCCGGACCCGTCCCCACCGGATGCCCACCCTGGCGACGGGTCCCCAGTGGACCAGATCCCGAACGCGGACCTCCCGAGGGACTGCCCCCAGGTCACCTACTACGGTCCCCAGCCCTGCGAAACCGACGAGGACTGCCGCCAGCAATACGGCAGCGGCTGGTACTGCGACACCGGAAACGTCTTCACGGACCCCTGCGGGGGTTCGGTCGCCTGGCCGATGTGCCGGCAGGGCGACGCGGTGGAGCCCCTGGACGTGGCACCCCCGGACGTCCCGGCCGACGTGTCCCGGGACTGCGAGCCGGTGGTCGCCTACGGGCCCCCTCCCTGCGTCCGCGACGAGGACTGCCGCCCCTGGGGCGAGAACTACTACTGCGACAAGGCCCACCCGGTCACCGATCCCTGCACCGGGGGGACCTGGTACCTGTGCGCCGAGGGAACGCCCCCGGTGGACGTCGTGGAACCGACGGAACTGCCCCCGGTGGACGCGGCGGATGCCGAGCCCCCGGACGTCTCGAAGGACGAGCCCGTCGTGATCCTCTACGGGCCTCCTCCTCCGAGCCCCTCCCGCTGAGACCCTCGATGAACGACCCGGCCGACGGCGATCCGACGCCGAGCCCCACGACGACCCGGGAGAGGTACCTGGAGGCCTGGCGGGCCCATGCACGACGCCTGGACGACAAGGCCCGGGAACACCCCCTCCGCTACCTCTTCCTGGAGGTGACCCGCCGGTGCAACCTGGCCTGCGCCTACTGCGGGTCCTCCTGCACGGGAGAGGGGCCCGGGACCGAACTGGAAGCCGCCGAGTGGATCGAGGTGATCGACCAGGTGGCCCGGGACTTCGACCCCCGGTCCATCATGGTGGCCGTGACCGGCGGGGAGCCCCTGCTGAAGCCCGGCATCCTGCGGGTCTTCGAGGCCCTCCGGGACCGGGGCTTCGCCTACGGCATGGTCACCAACGGCCTGCTGCTGGACGCGTCCTTCGCCCGGGCCCTGGTCCAGGCCCGGATGGGGTCGATCTCCGTCAGCCTGGACGGCCCCCCGGAAATCAACGACGCCCAGCGGGGACCTGGGGCCTTCGACCGCGCTGCCCGAGCGATCCGGCTCCTCCAGGAGGCCGGCTTCCCGGGGAAACTGGAGGCCCTCTCGACGCTGACCCGCCCGGCCATCCCGCACCTTCCACGCATGCGGGCCCTGCTGGCCGGGATGCGGGTGCCCCTGTGGCGGGTCGCCCCCGTGATGCCCATCGGCCGGGCCCGGGAACGACCCGACCTGGTGCCGGGACCCGCCGAGGTCCGCGCGCTGCTGGAGTGGGTCCTGGAGGCCCGCCAGGACCCCCGGCTGCCCGTGCCGGAGCACTCGGAGGAGGGGTTCCTGGGCTGGCGGTTCGAGGGACGGGTCCGGCCCTACCTGGCCCAGTGCCGGGCCGGGGTCGAGGTGGCCGGGATCCTGGCCGACGGTCACATCGGGGCCTGCCCCGAACTGTCCCCGGCCTTCCACCAGGGGGACATCCGCCGGGAGCGGTTGAAGGACGTCTGGGAGCGGCGCTACCAGGTCTTCCGGGACCGATCCTGGACCCGGCGGGGCCCCTGCGGGACCTGCGATCACTGGGACTGGTGCCGGGGCGGGGCGTTGCACCTCTATACCGAACCGGGCGCTTCCTTCGCCCGGTGCCTCTACCTCCAGGCGAAGGAGGCCGAGGCGACCCCGCCGGACCCTCACCCGAAGTCCGCGTAGAGGGCCCCCAGGTCCACCCCGGCCAGCGTCCGGTCCCGGTACAGGGCCCGCAGGTGGCCGACGCCGTGTTCCAGGTGGGCCGTCCGGATGCCCATGTCCAGGGAGGCCCTGGCCTCCACGAAGGCCGCCAGGTGGTCGCAGACCTTCACTACCTCGCCGTCGTAGCCGTCGAACCGGTCCTCGTTGTACGCCGCCTGGATGGCCTCGGTGGAGACCGGCCGGACCCCACCGTCCACCCGCACCCGCGAGGCGAATTCGTCCTGGATCAGGTACCGGAGATCGGCGGCCCAGGCCTCCGGGAGCAGCGGGTACACCTGCTCCTCCACCAGGGCCCGCTCGATCTGCCCGATGACCTCCTGGAGCCCCGGGTCCGACCCCTTGATCGGCGAGGGGATGTCCCGCGTCAGGGCTTCCGGAAGATCGTGGAAGAGGGCCCCGAACACCCCGTTCCGGATCCGCCGGGGACAGGCCCCCATCTCCCGGAGGACCAGGAAGGCAAGCACGGCCACGTACATCGAGTGACCCAGGACCGAGGTCCGGGGCACCCGGGGCGTCTGGCTCCACCGGACCTGGAAGCGCAACTGGGCCACCAGGTCCCCGAATCCGGCCTGGGGAGCCCGGGTGACCAGGCTCCGGACCCCGGCGATCTCCAGGTGGGGGTCCAGATCCCGTTCCATCCACCGGTCCAGGTCCTCAATCCGGTGACTGATCCCGTTGATCGGCCGCAGCAGGCGGTACTCCCACCGGGTCGCCAGGGCATGGGCGGCGTCCAGGATCCGCCGGGCGGCCGGGTCGAAATCCCCGTCGGATTTCAGGTATTCGGCCATCCGGCGCCGCAAGGCCTCGTCGGGAAGCAGAGGCGCGATGGACCGGATCGCGAAGTCGTCCAGGCGGGCCGCCACCTCGGGCGACCGCCGGCGGATGTCCCGCTGGATGGTGGCCTTGATGTCGGCGATCACGATGCGCCGGAACAGTTCGAAGATCGCCCCCTCCACCAGGTGGGTCCAGTGCACCGGCCGGCCCTGGTCCTCCTCCTCCCGGGCGATCATCCAGGCCAGGGCCATCTTGTGGCCATGCTTGTCCATCTCCACCAGGTCCATCGGCCGGGCCATGTCGTTCCAGCGCTGGATGGAGAACCCCTCGAAGATCCGTTCGATCAGGGCCTTGCGGATCATGAACGGCTGCCCCCGTGTCCCGACGGTCCCGATTCTATCCCCGGGGTCCTCCCCGGTCAGCGGGGGCCGGATGACCGGATCGTCTGCCGCGGCGATCCGGGCGGTTCCTGGACAGGGCGGCCCCGTCGGGGGTAGAGTCCGGCCACCGTGCCCGGAACGGCCGGGACGGACGGGAGGAACGGACGTGCAGCGGACACGCACCCAGCGGGCGATGGCGCGAATGGGAGAGGCCAGCCCCGAGATGATCGCCGTGGCCCGGGACGAGGGCCTGGACGTGGAGGAGGTGCGGGAGGCGCTGGCCGATGGGACCGCGGTGATCCCGGCCAATCCCGGCCACCGGGGGCTGCGGCCCACGGGAATCGGCGCCTCCATGCGGGTCAAGGTCAATGTGAACCTGGGGCGATCCCCGACCACCTCCTGCCTGTCGGAGGAGGTGGAGAAGGTCCGGGTGGCTCTGCGCCACGGCGCCGACGCGGTGATGGACCTCTCGGTCGGACCCGACGTGGACGAGGTGCGGAAGGCGGTGATCGAGGCCTGCCCGGCCCCCCTGGGCACCGTGCCGCTCTATCAGGCGGCCACCTGGGTCCGGGAGATCGAGGACCTCCCCCTGGAGGCCTTCTTCGAGGTGATCGAGCGCCAGGCGGCCCAGGGCGTCGATTTCATGACGATCCACGCCGGGCTGCGCCGGGAGTTCCTGCCCCTGGCCGATCGCCGCGTGACCGGGATCGTGAGCCGGGGAGGAGCCCTGCTGGCCCGGTGGATGGTCCGCAACGACCGGGAGAACCCCTACTGGGAGCACTTCGACCGGGTGCTGGAGATCGCCGCCCGCCACGACGTGACGCTGAGCCTGGGCGATGGGCTCCGGCCGGGGTGCCTGGCCGATGCCTCCGACGCGGCCCAGTTCGCCGAACTTCAGGCCCTGGGGACCCTGACCCTCCGGGCCTGGGACCGGGACGTCCAGGTGATGATCGAGGGGCCGGGCCACGTCCCCCTGGACCAGGTGGTGGAGAACGTTCGCCGCCAGAAGGAGGTCTGCCACGGCGCCCCCTTCTACGTCCTGGGACCCCTGGTGACCGACGTCGCCGCGGGCTACGACCACGTCGCCGGGGCCATCGGAGGCGCCCTGGCGGCGACGGCGGGCGCCGACTTCCTGTGCTACGTCACCCCGAAGGAGCACCTGGGCCTCCCCCAGGCCCCGGACGTCCGGGAGGGCCTGATGGCGTTCCGGATCGCGGCCCACGCCGCGGACATCGCCCGGGGGCGCCCCGGGGCCCGGGAACGGGACGACCGGATGGCCCGGGCCCGGGCGTCCTTCGACTGGGAGAGCCAGTTCGCACTGGCCCTGGACCCCGACCGGGCCCGGGAGTACCACGACCAGAGCCTTCCGGAGCCGCAATTCCGCAAGTCCCGGTACTGCAGCATGTGCGGAGACCGCTTCTGCGCGATGCGCAACTTCCAGGACGCGATGCATCCTTCGCAGGAGGAGAGGAACCCATGAGAGACCCGCACCTGGCCGAGTCCGATCCCGAGGTGGCCGCCCTGGTGGCAGAAGAGGAGCGGCGCCAGGCCCGCCAGATCCGCCTGATCGCGTCGGAGAACTACGTGTCCCGGGCGGTGCTGGAGGCCACCGGAAGCGTCTTCACGAACAAGTACAGCGAGGGCTATCCCGGCAAACGCTACTACGAGGGCCAGGAGTTCGTGGACCCCCTGGAGAACCTGGCCATCGCCCGGGCCCGGGCCCTCTTCGGGGCGGATCACGCCAACGTCCAGCCCTACTCGGGCAGCCCGGCGAACCTGGCGGTCTATTTCGCCACCCTGAAACCCGGGGACACCGTGATGGGCATGGCGCTGCCCTCGGGGGGACACCTGACCCACGGGTGGAAGGTCAGCATCACCGGGTCGTTCTTCCGGAGCGTGCAGTACGACGTGGACCCCCAGACCGGCCTGCTGGACATGGATGCCGTCCGGGCCCTGGCCCGGGCCGAGCGCCCCCGCCTGCTGATCGCCGGGGCCACCGCCTACCCCCGGGTGGTGGACTTCGCCGCCTTCCGGTCCATCGCCGACGAGGTGGGGGCGACCCTGCTGGTGGACATGGCCCACATCGCCGGGCTGGTGGCCGGCGGCGCGCACCCGAGCCCGGTGCCCCATGCCGACGTGGTCTCCTCGACGACCCACAAGACTCTCCGGGGTCCCCGGGGAGCGATGCTGCTCTGCCGGGAGGCCATGGCGAAGGAGATCGACAAGGCCGTCTTCCCCGGACTCCAGGGGGGGCCCCACAACCACACCACCGCGGGGATCGCCGTGGCCCTGCGGGAGGCCGCGACGCCCGAGTTCCGGGAGTACGCCCACCAGGTGGTCCGCAACGCCCGGCGCCTGGCGGCGGCGCTCCAGGGCCAGGGCTTCCGCCTGATCACCGGCGGCACCGACAACCACCTGATCCTGGTGGACGTGACCCCCCGGGGCCTGGCGGGCAAGGCCTTCGCCAGGGCCCTGAGCCGGGCCGGGATCGAGTGCAACGCGAACTCCATCCCGAACGACCCCCGCAAGCCCTTCGACCCGAGCGGCATCCGCCTCGGCGCGGCCGCGGTGACGTCCCGGGGAATGGGGGAGGCCGAGATGGATCGGATCGCCGGGTGGATCGAGAACGTGGCCCGCCACTGGGAATCCCCCGAGGCCCTGGACCGGATCGCCTTGGAAATCGAGGAGTTCTGCCGGGCCTTCCCGGCCCCGGGGCTGCCCGTCGGGGACGAGGATCCGGGCCCCCGGCCCGGCGCCAGGGATTGATTTTTCGCCCCCCCGGCGGCACGATCCGCCGGATTCCGCCCCCGGGAGGAAGGCACCCGTGAACGACTCCAAGGACTGGAAATCGACGCTGCGCCTGCCCTCGACCTCCTTCCCGATGAAGGCCAACCTCCGGGAACAGGAGCCCCGGATCCTGGAACGATGGGAGGGGATGGGCATCTACCGCCGGATGATCGAGGCCGCCCGGCAGGGCGGCGGGACCCCCTTCCGGTTCCACGACGGCCCCCCCTATGCCAACGGGCACATCCACCACGGCCACATCCTGAACAAGGTGCTGAAGGACATCGTGGTGAAGTTCCACAACCTGACGGGACGGCCCACGGAGTTCCGGCCGGGATGGGACTGCCACGGCCTGCCCATCGAGCACGCGGTGGAGAAGGAGGTCGGACGGGCGGAGGCCCGGTCCAACCCGTCGGGATTCCGGCGCAGATGCCGGGAGTTCGCGGCCCGGTGGGTCGAGGTCCAGAGCCGGGAGTTCCGGCGGCTGGGGGCCTTCGCCGACTGGGACGACCCCTACCGGACGATGACGCCGGACTACGAGGCCCGGACCCTGCGGGAATTCGGGCACTTCGTCGCCGCCGGGGTGGTCTATCAGGGCCGCAAGCCCGTGCTGTGGTGCCCGGTCTGCGAGACGGCCCTGGCCGACGCGGAGGTGGAGTACCGGGACGCGGACTCCCCGAGCATCTACGTCCGCTTCCCCTTCCTTCCGAGCGTCGGGGAGAAGGTCCCCGAACTGGCCGGGCGACCGGGAGGCGTGGTGATCTGGACCACGACCCCCTGGACGCTGCCGGCGAACCTGGCCATCGCCCTGGACCCGGAGGCCCTCTACGTCGCCGAGGAGGTCCCCTCCGGGGAGACCTGGGTGCTGGCCGAGGCCCTCCGGGAGTCCTTCCATCGGGAGACGGGCGTTCCCGAGGGGACCGTCGTGGCCACCTTCCCGGGCCGGGCCCTGGAGGGAGCCGCGTGCCGCCACCCCTTCGAGGACCGGGACTCCCTGCTGGTGGTCGGCGATCACGTGACGATGGACACCGGCACGGGGTGCGTCCACACGGCCCCGGGATTCGGCGAGGACGATTTCGTCGTGGGGGCGCGGTACGGGCTGCCCGCCTTCGCCCCGGTGGACCCCACGGGACGCTTCACCCCCGAGGTCCCCCGGTTCGCGGGCCGGGGGGTCTTCGACTCGGACCCGGACGTGATCGCCCTGCTCCGGGAGCGGGGGGCCCTGGTGGCCTCCGGGACGATCCGCCACTCCTATCCCCATTGCTGGCGGTCCAAGAACCCGGTGATCTTCCGGGCCACGCCCCAGTGGTTCCTCCGGGTGGACCAGCCCATGCAGCCCCCCCTGGCCCCCCGGGAGGCCCCGGAAACGATCCGGAACCTGGCCCTCGAGGCCCTGTCGGACGTGCGCTTCCTCCCTGCCTGGGGCCGGGACCGGATCACCGGCATGATCCGATCCCGACCGGACTGGTGCGTCAGCCGCCAGCGCCACTGGGGGGTCCCCATCGTGGCCACCCGGTGCCGGGCCTGCGACCACGTGCAGACCGACGCGGTCCTGGTGGAGCACGTGGCCCGCCTCTTCGACCGGGACGGGGCCGACGCGTGGTTCGACCTCCCCCTGGAGGACCTGCTGCCTCCGGACTACCGCTGCGAGGCCTGCGGGTCCCGGGATCTGGCCAAGGAGCGGGACATCCTGGACGTCTGGTTCGACTCCGGGGTGTCCTACGCCGCGGTGATGGAGGCCCGCCTGGCCACCCCCGCCGAGCCCCATCCCCGGACGGACCTCTACCTGGAAGGGAGCGACCAGCACCGGGGCTGGTTCCAGTCGTCGCTGCTGGCATCGGTCGGCACCCGGGGACAGGCCCCCTACCGCACGGTGCTGACCCACGGCTTCGTGGTGGACGGCCAGGGCCGGAAACTGTCGAAGTCCGAGGGCAACTACATCGATCCGAACCGGATCATGGACCAGAACGGCGCCGAGCTGCTCCGGCTCTGGACCGCCGCCGAGGACTACCGGGACGACATCCGCCTGTCGGACGAGATCCTGAACCGCCTGGTCGAGGCCTACCGGAAGGTCCGCAACACCTGGCGTTTCATGCTGGGCGTGGTGTCGGACCTGGACCCGGTCCGGGGGACCCTGGCGATCCAGGATCTCCGGGAGGTGGATCGCCATGCCCTGCTGCGGCTCCGGCAGGTCACCGGGGCGGTCCGGAAGGCCTACGAGGACTACGAGTTCCACGCCGCCGTGCGCCTGCTGCTGGACTACTTCATCACGGACCTGTCGGCCTTCTACCTGGACATCACGAAGGACCGCCTCTACTGCGACGCCGAGGACAGCCCCCGCCGGCGGTCGGCCCAGACGGCCATCCGGTGCATCCTCCGGACGACCCTGTCCCTCTTCGCCCCGATCCTCTCCTTCACCGCCGAGGAGGCCTACGGCCACCTGCCGAAGGCCCCCGGGGACCCCGAGAGCATCTTCCTGGTGCCCTTCCCCCGGGCCGAGGACCTCCCCGACGACCCGGTCCTCCGGGAGCGGATGGAGACCTTCCTGGAGTTCCGGCCCGAGGTGCTCCGGCGACTGGAGGAGTCCCGGGCCCGGAAGGAGATCGGCCTGGCCCTGGACGCCGAGGTGGTCCTGCGGATCCCGGCCGGAAGCCGCCTGGCCTCGTGCCTGGAGTCCCTGGGGGATACCCTGCACGAACTGCTGGGGGTTTCCCGGGTCCAAATGCAGGTCGAACCCGACCGGGCGGCCCCGGAGATCCAGGTGCGCCCGATCGCCGAGGCCCGGTGCCCCCGGTGCTGGATCCGCGTTCCCGGCGTCCACCGGCATCCCGAAGGTCTCTGCGGTCGGTGCGCCGCCGTGATGGAGCCCCCATGACACCCAGACGACGCCTGGAACTGGCCCTGGCCCTGGGAACCGCGGTCGCCGTGGCCGCCCTGGACCTGGGCACCAAGCGCTGGGCCGAGTCAAGCCTGGCGACCCCCCGGCACCTGCTGCCGGTGACCGTCCCGGAGAGTCCCGGGGAAGCCACCGCGGGAGAGATCGTCCGGCAGCGGTTCCCCGATCGCACCGACGCCGCGCTCCAGGGCACGCTCCACCTGCTGCCCGAGGCGGTGGCCCTGGACCCCGAGGAGCCGGTCTTCGACATCGAGGCGCGCCGGGAACTGCCTCCGGTGATCGGGTTCTTCGTGCCGGACCGGCTGGACGCGCCTCGCTTCTATCGGAGGATCGACCGGGACGACGCCTTCCGGATGGAGCGGGAGCGGATGCGCCAGCGGCCGGACCTGTCGCTGCCCGAGGCCCGCCGCCTGGTCCGGGAGAGCCTTGCGGGGGTCACCGTGCAGTCCTTTCTGCAGGATCACCTGCCCCGGCTGCCCGACGGCCAGGTCCGGGAGTGGGCCCGACGGGCCCTCGCGCCGATCCCTCCGGGGGAGGCGGCGCAGGATCCCACGCGGCCCGCCGAGGCGGGGCGGACCCTGCTGCTGGCCGACCGGGAGGTCGTGCTGATCCCGGGGATGCTGGACTTCTCCTACGCCGAGAACCCCGCCGGAGCCTTCAGCATGCTCCACGACCTCGACGAGGACGTGCGCCGGGTGCTCTTCTTCGTGCTGTCCCTGGTGGGCCTGGTGGCGATCGGGTGGCTGCTCTGGAAGCCGCCAGCACCCGGCCTGCTGCCGATGCTGGCGATGGGGGCGATCCTGGGCGGGGCCATCGGCAACCTGGCGGACCGGCTGATGCTGACCTACGTGGTGGACTTCATCCACATGTACTGGAAGGACTGGCACTGGCCCCGGTACAATGTCGCCGACATCGGGATCTCCGTCGGGGTGGTGCTTCTGGTGCTGATCTCGAGCCGTTCCCCTGCCAAGGAAAAGGGCCCTTCCTGACCGGACCGGAGAAACCCGGAATTTCCGCTTCCGGGTTCCTTTTCGGCCGCCGTATAATCCACGCCGACGCAAGCCCCGGGAGAGCCCGATGAGCGGCAGGCAGGGCCGGGAACTCTGGCGCAACACCCTCTCGTATTTCGGCGGTCTGATCACACTGTTCGGCGTGCTGCTGATGCTGGGGTCCATCGTGGTCCACTTCAGCCTGCGGCAGCCCAGCCCCTACCTCGGCATCTTCACCTGGATGGTCTTCCCGACCGTGGCGGTGTCCGGGATCGTGCTGGTCCTCTGGGGCATGCGGCGGGAGAGCCTCCGACGCCGCCGGGCCGGCACGACCGAGTCGCTGCCGTTTCCCCGCCTGGACCTCAACGATCCGCGGCAGCGGAAGGTCTTCGCCCTCTCGCTCGTCGGGGGCGCCCTGCTGGCGGTGGCCTTCGCGATGGCGGGCTACAACGCCTTCCTCTTCACCGAGTCCCCGACCTTCTGCGGCGAGATCTGCCACACGGTGATGGAGCCCGAGGCGGTCGCCCGGCGGGCAGGCCCCCACGCCCGGGTCACCTGCGTCGAGTGCCACGTCGGCGCCGGCGCCGAGTGGTACGTGAAGTCCAAGATCTCGGGACTCCACCAGGTCGTGGCGGTGCTGACGAACTCCTATTCCCGGCCCATCCCGACCCCGATCCGGAACCTGCGACCGGCCCGGGAGACCTGCGAGGAATGCCACTGGCCCGAGAAGTTCTTCGGGGCGCAACTGATGCAGATCCCACACTTCCGGTACGACGAGGCCAACACCCCCGAGCAGATCTCCCTGCTGATCCGGACGGGGGGCGGCGACCCCCTCCTCGGACAGTCCTCGGGCATCCACTGGCACATGATGAAGGAGAACGTCGTGGAGTTCCTGGCCCGGGACGAGCGGATGCTGGACATCCCCTGGGTCCGGGCGACCCGGCAGGACGGCCAGGTCGTGATCTACCAGGACCGGGACCGCCCGCTCGATCCCTCGGAGGTGGCCTCGGGGACGCCCCACCGGATGGACTGCATCGACTGCCACAACCGCCCCTCCCACGTCTATGTCCCGCCGGAGACCGCCGTGGATCGGGCGATGAGCGGGGGAAGGCTCCCGAGGGACCTGCCCTTCCTGAAGAAGACCGCCGTGGAGGCCCTGGTGCAGCCCTACGAGGACCGGGAGGCGGCCCGCCAGGGCATCCGGAAGGCCCTGTTCTCCTTCTACGAGGAACGGAATCCGGACCTGGTCGCGAGCCGCCGCCAGGCCCTGGACGAGACCGCCGAGACGCTGTTCCTGATCTGGAGCCGCAGCGTCTTCCCGAAGATGCGCGTGGACTGGAAGACCTATCCCTCCCACATCGGCCACCGGAACTGGCCGGGCTGCTTCCGCTGCCACGACGGCCGGCATGTGGCCGAGGGAGGCGAGACCATCGGCAACGACTGCGTCCTCTGCCACACGATGCCCATCCGGAGCCCGCTGACGCCGCTGGCCGAGGCGATGCCCACGGGCGACCCGGAATGGCACCCCCTGCCCCTGCACGGCCGCCACGGGGACCTGCCCTGCACGAGGTGCCACGAGGCCGGCTACCGCCCGCCGCTGGAATGCGGCGACTGTCACCGGATCGACCGGAAGGCCCCCATGATGGCGGGACCGTGCACGGACTGCCACCTCGATCCGGGCAACCGCCAGCCTCAGACCCCCTGCGCCGAGTGTCACGAGGACCTCGGCGGCCTGCACCGGGAAGGGGACCACCCCGAGGCCCCCTGCACCGACTGCCACAAGCCCCATCGCTGGGCCGTCTCTGGTCGCGAGTCCTGCCTCGCCTGCCACGGCGACCTGGCCCGGAACCACCATCCCGGGGAGCCGTGTTCCTCCTGCCACTCCTTCCGGAAGGAGGCCCGGGAGTGATCCGGAGGGCCGGGCCCCCCCTGCCGAAAGTTTGACCGGATCCAGGAGTCCGCCGTAGCATCGGCCGCCTGATCGGAGACCGGCCCATGTCGTTCCTCCGCTCCCACTGCCTGGCGCTGGCGTTGCTGCTGTGGCCCGTGATGGCCCGGGCGGGGGACCCCCCGGGACCGCTGGACCCGGAG
>Ga0302250_1001573_pt1 | contig 16675 bp, 13 predicted proteins | sample AAG_RA_Asp_MG_FD_193536 | JGI IMG/M metagenome (GOLD analysis project Ga0302250, IMG submission 193536) | Enriched activated sludge microbial communities from anaerobic digester in WTTP, New Holstein, Wisconsin, United States - AAG_RA_Asp | ecosystem: Engineered > Bioreactor > Anaerobic >... | reverse complement strand
TACTTCCCCGGCCAGTCGGTGGAGAAGATCAAGGCCGCCTGCGCTTGGGATCTCAAGGTATCGCCCAATGTAATCGAGACCGCAGCGCCGACCGAAGCGGAACTGAAAATCCTCAGAGGTATTGATCCGTCCGGTTTCTATCTTGGATAGTTTAAGTTAAGATAAATAGTACAATAATTAAAAGAGAGTGGCGTCGTCCGGCGCCGCTCTCTTTTAGTGAAGAATGAAGTAATATAGTGGAACAATTTATTATAGATACCGGCAGTGAGAAAAGCAGACTTCATAAAATAGAGGAAAGATATCTGAAGTACAGGACTTATTATGCAGATATCGATATTTCCGGTTTCGGCGGATATGGGAAAGCTGTATATGCCACTCTTTTGCCAAAATTTGATCAATGGTATGCAAGAAAATCTTTGGATGATATTCCTGCCAATATTGCCTTTCTGGAGGATGGGTTATTTCTTACGGATCATCCGGATTACAGGGAAGAAAGGGGAGGCGCACTCAGCTTTCATATAAAAGTGCTGGCCCTCAGTATGATCGGCCTCATCTTATGTCATAATAAAGATTTAATTTCAAAGCAGTCGTTACAGGATATAATTTCCAGAGTTTCCCTTCCTACCAAATCATACGATTATTCCGACCGTGTGTGTTTTTCGATTACGATCAGAATGTTTATCGATATGTTAAAGAGTGAATTTTCTCATTTCGGAGACCTAGTTGCCAATCTGTCGTTTCATGATTTCGCCAATGAGGAAACATTAAACCCCAAACCACCGCCGTCAATCAGTGTGTTATAGGGGAGCAAAGAAAAGGCACCATTCCCATCGTAGTCATATACTTCTTTTTCTCGCCAAGTATCTTGCCAAGTATCTTGATTGACAAACAAAATAGTCTGCATTATACTCCGCACCAAAGCTTGGCAGAGCTAATTTACATAATGGGAGAAAAAAATGCAAGTACCTATGCTCGTTACACATTTTCTAGATCGCGGCGTTAAGTTGTATGGCCCCAAGACCTGTATAGTCGATGGGGAAAAGAGATTTACCTACAATCAGTTCAATGAAAGAGTAAACCGGCTCTCCAATGCACTCATAGCTGAGGGAGTCAAGCAGGGCGATCGCGTCGCTTATATAGGTCCCAATGGGCACCGTATTCTCGAGGCCTATTATGGTATTACTCAAATCGGTGCTATCCTGCTTTGCATCAACATCCGCTTGAGCCCGGGAGAGATCGCGTTCATTCTGAATCATGCCGGCGCCAAAGTGGTCTGTGTGGATTGGGAGTATGCGAACCTGGTGGCCCCTGTTGTCAACAAGCTGGAAACGGTGACGCATTTTATGCTGTTTACCGACGGTCATCGTCCCGCAGGAATTGATTGGGCTGATTATGATACTCTGTTGAATGAGGCTTCAGGAGAAAGGCCTTTCCGGCCGGATATGGACGAGAACGATGTCGCCGAGTTGTTCTATACGAGTGGCACGACGTCCAAACCCAAGGGTGTTATGATGACTCACCGCAATATTTACGCAAACGCTATCAATTACATCCATATGCTGACTGTTATCGACGCAGACACGCAACTACACAGCGTGCCGCTATTTCACGTGAACGGCTGGGGTTCTCCGCATGGCATTACCGGGTCCGGCGCTACCCACGTGATTGTCAGGGATTTTCGCGCTCCGGATGTGCTTGCTGCTATCCAGAGGGAAAAAGTGACGATCGGAGCGATGGTGCCGGCTATGGTCACCACGCTGCTTAACTACCCCGAGGCCGGCAAGTATGACACCTCTTCCTTGCAACGAATGATTATTGGCGGGGCGCCGGTGCCCATCAGTATAGCGCGGGAAGCGCAGGAGAAATTCGGCGTCAAATGCTACCAAGCCTATGGAATGACGGAAACCTGTCCTATGTTGACGCTTTCGACGCTGAAAGACCACATGAATAAACTGCCGTTTGAAGAGCAGCTTGTCTATCGAGCGAAGACGGGCAAGCCTGTTTTCGGCGTCGAATTGCGGGTTGTTGATGATGACGGTAGGGACGTTGAGCCCAATGGTGAGGATGTGGGAGAGATCATCGTTCGCGGTAACAACGTGATGAAGGGGTTCTGGAATGATCCGGAAGAAACCGACAAAATCATCATCGATGGTTGGCTGCACACCGGTGATATTGCCAATATCGACCAGGAGGGATTTGTTCAGATTGTCGATCGCGGCAAGGATATGATCATCAGTGGTGGTGAAAACGTTGCCTCGGCGGAAGTCGAGATGGCTATCTACAAGTTCCCCGCCGTCATGGAATGTGCAGTGATCGGTGTTCCTGATCCCAAGTGGGGCGAAGCGGTCAAGGCATTGGTCGTATTAAAACCGGGCATGCAAGCCACCGAAAAAGAGATAATCGACCACTGCTCTACGCTGCTGTCTAAGTTTAAACTGCCGCGTACAGTCGATTTTGTAAGCGAACTGCCCAAGACCGGCACCGGCAAGACCCTGAAGCGCGATTTGCGGGCAAAGTATTGGGCTGGTCACGAGAAGAAGATCGGTGGCTAGTGTTCACTAGCGGCAGTATTTTAAATAAATTGTTTTCTTTATGAAAGGACGGCAGCGAATGACATCGTCAGAAGTTGTCGTCCTTTTACTTTTTCACATCCCGCTGCAGATACCTGGTGTTCGGCATCAATGTCAGCAACTTGTTCTTTTCCTCCACAATCGACAACAATTCTTTGCGATGACCACCGTGATTTGAATCCGTCATTAAATCGATAAATTATTTTTAATAATAGATGGAATATTTGCGATAAATGATATATGAAAAAGCAATTTTTCGAAATATGGTACATATTACCGTATTTGGCATATAGGTAAATGTTTTAGACCAGATTCTGTCAAAAACGAATATAGTAAAAAAAGATGCGAATGATTTTTTGTTCATAATCATTTGTTAGTTTATGGGTGATTAAAATACGAAACACCATACGATAAGCTCTCCAAATTACAAAATTAATGAGCTGTTACAGTGCTTTTATTTTTTTTCCATCCCGGCATTATCAGAAGACGGCAAAAACTCTCCTAGTATTCACGCCAGCGAAATAAATTATAATAAATATTAAGTATTTATATGTTTGGTATCTTACGCTGCAAGTTATGTTGCCGGCTCTGCGATTGCGGTATTGGAGGATAACATGCACAATAAAACATTATTTTTTAATAAGAAGAGGTGCTTAGTATGAGCGATAATTTAAAAAAGAAAGCGGATAAAAGAATGTCTCTGAGTGAAGCGGTAGCAAAACTTGTCAGGGATAATAGCTCCTTGAGTTTCAGTGGCATGGGCGGCGCACAGTGTGTGGCCCAAACATATGAAGTCATCAGGCAGGGCAGGAAAAATATCACATTGATAGGGGATAGTCCCTGCGAAGCCGGTGATTTGCTGGCGGGAGCAGGCGTATTAAAAAAGATGGAAATTGCATTTTGTGCATATGCTGTTGCAGGATTAGGAGATAATTTCCGCCGAGCTGTGGAAAAGGGAATACCTCATAAAATTGAAGTGGAAGATTACTCTAATTACACTATTGGTCTTCGCTTTTTGGCGGGGGCCATCAATATACCATACATACCTTCAAAATCGCTCTTAGGATCCGATTTGCCTAAATATAACAAGAATATCAAGATTGATAAGGATCCCTATTCCGGCGAGCCCATTTCCTTACTGCCGGCGGCACATCCTGACGTTGCTATTGTCCATGTGTCCAGGGCGGATATGAGAGGGAATGGACAAATGTTTGGTTTTTCCTCTAACGCGGAAAACATGGCCAGGGCGGCTAAACATACAATATTGACCTGTGAAGAAATTGTCTCGACTGATGAGATCAGAAAATTCGGAAATTTAACGATTATTCCGGAATATTGTGTGGATGCCGTGGTTGAATTGCCTTACGCTTGTCATCCATGGAATATGCCTTTTGCCTATGCTTATGATATTCCTTTTCATTCCAAACAATTAGCACAGTTTGCAACAAGAGAAGGTTTTGAGCAATGGATAAATGAATGGTGTTTTAGTTTGAAGGATCATGAGGCGTATCTGGAAAAGGTGGGTTATAAAAGACTTAATGATCTTACTAGAATAGAACGCAAATTCTGCAAACTAAACTATTAAAAAGGGGTATTGAAATGGAAAATATAAAATACGCGGAAGATTATAATTTATCCGAGTTTCTTGTTACTGCTTCCGCACGGGAACTTAATGATAATGAAACAATTTTCGCAGGTGTCGGAATTCCTACTCTCGGGGCATTACTGGCAAAGTTAACTCATGCCAAAAATGCGATCATTGCAACGGAATGCGGCGGTATTGGTCCGCAGCCAAAGAGAATCATGCTGGGAATCGGAGACAACCCCGGTGTAGAAGATTGCCTTATAGCCACATCACTGTGGCGGCTCTTCAGTGACCAGCAAAGAGGATATTTTGATGTAGGTATGCTGGGGGGAGCACAAGTGGACAAATACGGCAACCTGAACAGTACCACCATATTTGGCGACGGCGACTATTATACTCCCGCCACCCGTCTGCCGGGGAGCGGCGGTGCAAACGATATTGCCAGCAGCGCTAAAAGAACGCTTATTATGATACCACTCCAAAAAAGAAGATTTTTAGAAAGGGTGGACTATGTCAGTTCACCCGGTTACCTGGAAGGTTATGATTCCAGAGAGAAGGTAGGATTGTCAAGAGGTGGGCCATCCTCAATTATTACAAACAAATGCATATTCCGTTTTGATCCAGTATCAAAAGAAGCATATCTGGACAGCGTACATCCCGGTGTGACTGTTGAAGAGGTATGCAATGAGGTATCGTGGGATTTAAAAGTATCCCTTGATGTCAAAACTACCGAGCCACCGACGGTTGAACAATTAACATTGATACGTATGCTGGATCCCAATCAATTATATACCGGCGACGGTCTTAAGAATATAACATTTGAAAAATATATTGACATGTTGGAGAATTCTTTATTAAGTTTCTAAGGAAACTATCATAATCTGAAAAACAAATTAATATTTAAAGGAACGAATTTATTTTTTTATGGACATCCGGGAACAATTCACCAAGCTTGACCTCTGGCCCAATTCAGCCCTCGACAAAAAGAAGGAGGTCATCACTGTTTCGCCCTGCAGTGACTATGATTTCGAAGCACTCACTTGTATGTATGATACTTATGAGCCGAAGGCCGCCATCCAGGGTCTTCCACCGGTCGACAAGAATACCCGTGTCGAGTGGATTCGCAGCTGCCTCCATACTGCAATAAACCTGAAGGCAGAGCTGGGGGGTAAGATAGTTGCCCACGGTATGCTCTTTCCCATGCCCGATCCGGCTGTGGTCGAGTTAAATCTTTTTGTCCACAATCAAGAGCAGAACCGCGGCATCGGCAGCATTGTCTCCTTCCTGCTTTTTGCCGCCGCAAAACGCCTGGAATGTAAAAAGGTCTGGGCATTCGAAAGTCGCAATAACACCCGTGCCCTTCGTATTTACTATACTATCGGTTTTCGCGAGGTGCGTCGCGAGGGTTATGAAGTGGAGCTGGAGCTCAGCCTGGACAATATTTCCGCAACCCCGGAACTGTCCGAGATCATCACGCCTGTCGGCCCATCAACGGGACATGTCCAGGCACCCGACTACCTGAGCACTCAAAGTGTTCTGCCGGACACCTGCTCGGTCCTCATCTTCTCGCCCCGGTTTGAGGAATTCACCATCAGCGAAAAACACCCTTTCGTTACCAATCGTTCCCGCCTTTTCCTCAATATGTGCAAGCGCCATGACGTGCTTCACCTGCCCGGCACACAAATTATGGAACCAAAGCCCATCGATGAAAACTCCGTGCTTGCCTTCCACGACAGCCAATACTATCACTATCTGGTCATGGCCTCTCAAGGGGTATTTAATCCCCGCATGCTCTCTTACAGCATTGGCAGCGACGACAATCCCATTGCCCGCGGTGTACTCGAATATTTCCTGCTTGCCGTTGGCGCATCCGTCATGGGCGCCGATCTCCTGATGTCACAGTCAAACGTAGACCTCGTTTTCAGTCCTACCGGTGGCTTCCATCATGGAGGTCCAGACTATGCTTCCGGTTTCTGTTATCTTAACGATATTGTCATCGCCATTAAGTATCTTCTTCAGCAGAACTACCGCATCCTTTACTTCGATATAGATGCCCATCATGGAGATGGTGTCCAGTTTGCTTTCTATAATGAGCCCCGTGTTCTCAACATTTCTCTGCATGAATCCGCCCGAACGCTGTTTCCCTGGAACTCCGGCTTTGAAAACGAACTCGGCGAAGGCGAAGGTTACGGTTACAACATCAATGTACCCCTTGCGCCGGGCACCGAGGACGCAATCTACCGCGAAGTTTTTCAACGCATTGTCGAGCCTCTTGCTCAAGCATACAAGGCCGACATCTGCATCCTGGCCGCAGGTGTCGATGCAATGTACACGGATTCGATGTCTCATCTTTCGTTGACCAATAATATTTACGTAGAAGTTATCCAGGGCATAAGGAAGTTGGCGCCAAAGATGTTAATGCTCGGGGCAGGCGGTTACAATCCACGCAACATCGCCCGCAATTGGACTCTTGCCTGGTCGGTGCTTCACGATGCCGAACCTGAAGGTGATTACTTTGGCCAGATGGGGGGGCGTGCCGCCGCTGCCATCGAAGGCGCATCCCTTCGGGACTCTTACCCCTTCGTTTCTACCACCAGGATTGCCGAAGCCCGTGCCGAAGCCCATCGCGTCATGGCTTACCTCGAAAAAAGTGCGTTCCCAATCCATGGTCTTACGCCGCAGACGGAGTGATTTTTCTACTACTTTCGACCAAATGAGATTCCCAGCTTTCTCATCCGGTGCCTTAATGTGTTGGGGTTAATACCGAGCAATTCAGCGGCGCCTCCCTTTCCGCTTACCCTGCCTTCTACTTTATTTAAAACGGCTTCAATGTGCCGGGCTTCCAACTCATCGAGCCGTTGAGTCTCCTGTCCGTCGTCCGGTCTGTGCTCATGCAATGGTATGTCGCAGCCGATGGTATCTCCAAACGTCAGATTTTTACTCTTGGAGAGGATGATCGCTCTTTCCACTACGTTTTCGAGCTCTCGCACATTGCCGGGCCAATCATATTGCATTAGCCGGTTGAGCTCGCTCGGGGGGGGGATTGGAATATGGGGAAGGGCCATTTCACGTGCTTTCTTGTGGATGAAATGATGAACGAGGATAGGTATATCGTTCTTTCTTTCACGCAGCGGCGGCACCAGGATAGGGAAGACATTCAAACGAAAGAAAAGGTCTTCCCGGAACCGCCCATCCCTGATTAACTCCTCCAGGTTCCTGTTGGTGGCTGATATTATCCGTACATCGATTTTAATGGTTGTGTGGCCGCCAACCCGTTCGATTTCCTTTTCCTGTAGTACGCGAAGGAGGCGGACCTGTACCTGAAGCGGCAGTTCCGAAATCTCATCAAGAAAAATTGTACCGCCGTTGGCTCGTTCAAAGCGCCCGCGCTTCTGCGCAATCGCACCGGTAAATGCTCCTTTTTCGTGGCCGAACAACTCACTGTCGGCGAGCATTTCTGGAATAGCCCCGCAGTTGACCCTGATCAGCGGTCCGTTTCTTTTTGGCGAGAGTTCGTGAATGGCGTTCGCTATGACTTCCTTTCCCGTACCGGTCTCTCCAATCAGCAGCACCGGGCTCAATAGGGGAGCGACCAGCCGTACATTTTCCATTACCTGTCTCAGGCCGTAATCAGCGCCTACCACTGTTCCGCTGATATCCTTCCTCAATTCATTCTGTAGATAGTGTTTGTCATCTGCCAAGTGGTCCTTTATCCTCACTATCTCACGATATTGTTGATGATTGGCGAGAGCAATGGCTGCCGGCTCGTTCACCAGACCCCAGGCTTTCAGATGCTCATCGGTGTACTTTCCCTCTCCTGCAACAATGGCAATAAAAGACCCCACATACTTCCCTTCTATCATCAAACGATTGACGAGCACCGAGGAAGGCGGCCATTTCAGACCATTTGCCAGGCAGCTAATGATCGGATCATCGCCGGTGCTGTTTACATTTCTGGCCCTGGGAAACAGTTCCGGCTCCTCAATTTGAAGGTAGGGGGTGGGTGGCAAGAGGATTTCTTCTGAAGTGAGACGAGCCCCCGCTGAATCGGCAGTCGCCACGCTTCTAAAACATCCGGTCCCCCGGTCATATGTCAAGATAATTAGTTTATCTACGGGCATCACCTGGCTCACGAATTGGAAACACAACCACAAGGCCTTGTCGATCTCCAGACTTCCACACATGCGAACGGAGACCTCACGGAAAAAAACATTCTCATCGATCACTATGTTACTTTTTCTCCTTAATTGTTGAATGCGTCGATCTAGCATGAGTTTATTAAATATTGCAACCGTATTTGTCATATTTGACGATTTATAATCGTGTCATTGCCAAGTCCACGAATTAAAAACCAACCGCAAGGCCTTGTCGATCTCCAGGCTCCCGCGCATGCGAACGGAAACCTCACGGAAAAATCATTATCGTCAATCACTACGTTACTTTTTGCTCTGCTTGTTGTCGCTCGCGTCCGTTTAGCATAAGTATGCTGAATATTGCAACTGTTTTCGTCATATATGGCAAAATATGATAGACTCATCGCCAGAGTTGTTTATGTTGCTCCTAGCCTCTTGTTGTCGTCGCATTTGTTATAATCGCATTGTAATTGCCACATATCACAATTGCAATCGTCATATATGGCAATTATGGGAGGGTGTCAACGTAAGTCGATGAAATAATTGTATAATTAATTGGCATGGTTAATGCTAATACTAAGGGCATGAGATGGGCAGATGAAATAAGATTGAGGACACAACCACAAAGGGAGGAGGAAGTAATAGAACTCCTCCTGGAAACGGCGGCATTGGCCAGTCGAAATGAACAGCCGCAATCGTCACTGGTCTATTCCCACTACTCTGCACCGGGCGGATTCAGCCTGATTCTTGTCTGGGATACGGCGGTTGTTCCGACGCTGGGAAGCGATACGGCCCTAGTCATTCTCGAAGGGCTTAAACCACTCGGAATTCTCGATCATACAGTTATGATCGAGAAATGGAGAAAAGAAAAGTAGGGATATAAAAGCATGGCAATGTCAAAGTTAATAGAGCTTTGGTAAATAAACTTGATCTATGCCTACCCAATTTAAAAGGAGATAAAATATGGCAACTACAGAAGAATTAAAAGTATTTGAAGAAGCTAAAAAGAAGTATTTCAAGGTCAATCATAACCCATTGACACCGTTGAACTTTCTGAAAAGAAGTGAGAGAGTGTTCCCGCACAAGAAAGCGGTCGTTTACGGCGATAAATACTGGAACTGGCAGGAATTTGCCGAGAGAGTGTATCGCGTAGCCCACGGTGTGCAGGATATGGGCATTGGGAAATTAGACCGCGTTGCTCTGTTGGCGCGCAATAACAACGCGATGCTGGAAGCAATGTATGGAATTAACTTTGCGGGTGCAGTTACCGTACCGATGAATTACCGTTTGTCGGGGCCGGAGATAGCTTACATTCTCAATCACTCCGGCAGCAAATGCATTATGTTCGAGCACATTTATGCCGACACCATCCGGGAAATTCAGTCGGAACTAAAAACCGTGACAAATTTCATCTTAATTGACAGTCCGGATAAAAAGGAAATTAAACCGTTCGGTACCCCTTACGAAGAATTCGTGGATAAGGCATCTCCCACAATAATGGACATTCCGGAGCTAGATGAAGATGACATGATCAGCATCTGTTATACCAGTGGAACCACCGGAAAACCCAAGGGATGCGTTCATACCCATCGGGCGACATATCTGAACGCCCTGGGCGAAGTAATCGAACAAAAAATGAATTCCGACAGTTCTTATCTCTGGACATTACCCATGTTCCATAGTCAGGGCTGGAACAATGTCTGGTCGGTAACGGCAGTCGGCGCCAAGCATGTCTGTCTGGATGCCGTAGTGGGTGATGAAATTTACAAGCTGGCCGCCAGGGAAGGCGTAACAGTTATGTGTGGAGCGCCGACGGTAGTAAACATGATCGTTGACTACATGGTGAAAAATTACCTGAAGTTCCCCCATACCGTTTTCTATAACATTGCCGGTGCACCGCCATCACCGAAAATTATTCAGGACGGTGAAGATATCGGGCTGAACATCCATCAATGCTATGGTCTTACGGAAACTTACGGGCCGCATACATTCTGCGAATGGCACACTGGTGAGTGGGATAAACTTCCCATCGCTAAACGCGCCCGATTGAAGACCCATCAAGGTGTTCCCTACGTTCAGTATACTCCGGTCCGGGTAGTCGATGACGATATGAATGATATACCCTGGGACGGTGAAACACGGGGCGAAATTATCATGCAGGGCAACAATGTAATGCAATGGTATTTCATGGAAGACGCCCAAACGGACGAAGCTTTCCGCGGCGGATGGTTCCACAGTGGAGACGGCGCGGTAGTTCATCCCGACGGTTATATTGAAATCGTGGACAGACTGAAAGACCTGATTATTACCGGCGGTGAAAACGTCTCCAGCGTACTTGTCGAAAATTGTATAGCGGAAATGCCCCATGTATTTGATGTGGCGGTTATCGCCAAGCCCGACGAAAAGTGGGGGGAAATTGTGAAAGCCATCGTTACCGTTGAACCCGATGAGGAGATAACTTCGGGACAAGTTATTCAATGGTGTAAAGATCATCTTACGAAATTTGCAGTACCGAAAGAGGTTGAGTTCGGCGAAGTGCCCCGCACGGCAACAGGAAAGATCCAGAAGAATGTTTTGAAGGCGCGGGAAATAGAACTCGCGAAGCAGGCGAAGGAAAAAAAATAAACTGAAAGATTAGCACTGAAACCCGGCTTTGTGCAGATAAATTCGGGAACAGGTATTAGAAAATGGCAGAGATATTGGAAACTTCGAATATTTCTATAGAAGAGTTGAGAAAGATATACCCGGAAAAATTCGCTACGGAGAAAACCATATTCGGGGATATCAAACTTGGTGCCCACATGTTTGTCAGCACGGCATGCGGAGAACCCCAATATCTTTTAAAAGCATTGGTGGGGTATATTGAGTCCTACCCGAAAGCGTTTCTCGATGCGGAGCTGTTTCAAGTAGTAACGCTGGGGGTAGGGCCCTACAATGCTGCCAAGTATAAGCAGAACTTTAGGAATAACTCATTTTTTATCAGCGAGACTACTCGCGGGGCCATTAACCGTGGAGAGGCGGACTACACACCCGTTTTTATGTCGGAGATTCCCGCATTATTCTCTCGCGGTCTGGTGCCGGTAGATGTAGCGTTGATACAGACTTCGCTTCCTGATCGTTACGGGTATGTTAGTCTGGGAGTGAGTGTAGATATTGTCAAGGCGGCGCTTCAGAAAGCAAGACTGGTAATTGCACAATTTAACAGCTACATGCCATATGTGCATGGAGATGGATTTATTCACGTCAAAGACATAGATTTTATTATTCACCATGACGAACCCCTGCTGGAATACAGCCCCAAGGTTAAAGGAGAAGTTGTTCAACGAATCGGGGAATATGTGGCCCGCCTTGTTCAGGATGGAGACACTATTCAGGTAGGTTACGGCAGTATCCCTGATGCTCTTCTGTCGCACTTGAAGGACAAGAAACATCTGGGCGTGCATACGGAGATGATTTCCGACGGTACTGTTGAACTGATAAAAAGTGGTGTGGTCGATAACTCCCAGAAAACAATTAATCGTGGCAAGTCGATAGCTTCATTTTGCACGGGGAAAAAGGAAACTTACGATTATCTTAATAATAACCCTACTATAGAGCTTAAAACAATAGACTATACCAACAATCCGCTGATAATTGCCCAGCACTCCAATATGACCGCCATCAACAGCGCGCTGGAAATAGACTTGACCGGCCAGGCCACAGCTGAATCCATTGGCAGCATATTTTACAGCGGTGTCGGCGGACAGGCGGACTTCATTCGCGGGACTGTTCTGGCTCCGGGCGGCAAGTGTATTTTAGTTCTGCAGTCTACCGCCTTGAACGGTGAAGTATCACGCATATCCCCGTCCTTGAAAGAAGGTACCGGAATCACCCTGCACAGGGGGGATATCCATTATGTAGTTACGGAATACGGCATTGCTTATCTTCATGGAAAAAGTATTCGGGAGCGGGCGATGGCATTGATAGCCATTGCCCATCCAAAATTTCGACCCTGGTTGATAGAAGAGGCGAAGAAAAGGCACCTGATATACAGCGACCAGGCGTTTATTCCGGGGAAGGCAGGTGAATATCCGGAGGATATGGAGACCCGGGTTACACTTAAAGGTGGGGAAGAAATATTTTTCCGGCCGGTGAAAATCACCGATGAACCGCTGCTAAAGGAATTCTTTTACTCGCTGTCACCGCAAACGATGTTCCGGCGGTTCATCTCTACCCGAAGAGACATGCCCCATGAACGGCTTCAGGAGTTCGTGGTTGTAAATTATGCTGAAGAAGTATCTATTCAGGCAGTAATTCTCAGTGATGCCAAAGAGGAAATAGTTGGTATTGGCAGGTTTTATCTTGATGCAAATACCCATACCGCCGAAGTCGCCTTCACGGTCAAAGACGCATTCCATAATCGTGGTACTGGTACCGAACTACTGGCTTATCTTATCTATCTGGCTAAGAAACGAGGTCTGATCGGGTTTGTAGCGGAACTGTTGACAGAGAATAAGCCTATGTTCAATATTTTAAATAAGGCCGGGTTTAAACTCGTTAGGGTCGAAAATAATATGTATTTTATGAAGTTGACCTTTTAGATAGACGGATACTTTATGCCAAGTTGCATTCTTTAGCTGACATTGTTGGCTATGTAGTCGGTTTTCTAAACGTATGAACTGTCTGCAGAGCCTCCTCCTTACCGCCCATGTTACGCTTTGAATGCAACTTGGTGTAATTTAAACAGCACTTCCTTTCGGCATGATGAGTTTGAATCAAGGAGATTACATGTCAAAAAAAGCTTTTCAAGATTATTACCCCGAAAATGTCAGCCACTGCTATGGTTGCGGTCGTCTGAATGATGCGGGGCTGAAGATAAAAAGTTACTGGGATGGAGATGAATCCGTCTGTATTCATGAACCAAGAGCTGAATATACGGCAATTCCAGGCATTGTTTACGGAGGGCTTATCGCGTCGCTTATCGACTGTCATTCTTCCGGCACCGCCGTGGCAGCGAAGTATCGTGCTGAAAACCGTGAGATGGATAGTTTACCCACTCTGCGCTTTCTTACCGCTTCTCTGCATGTGGATTTTTTGTTGCCCACGCCTATGGGTGTGCCATTGGAAATTCGCGGTAGAGTCAAAGAAATTAAGGGACGAAAAGTGATTGTGGAATCGACTCTGTCCGCAAATGGGCAAATCTGTGTCCGCGGAGAAGTTGTCGCTGTCCAGTTGCCGGAATATCTGGCTCCTGGGAAAACCTGATATTCGACAAAATAGGTTGGTAAAATGGTTTGTTGTAAAAATGACTCCCTAGGGGCACTTCCTCAATTAGCTACTGCCAAGTTAATCAAATATTATATGACGATATAATAAGGAAGTGCCCTTAAATTGCCGGGTAGTTTTTAAAGTAACAATAATTACGTTTTGTATTAATATGGGGAATTTCCCCGGTTGTGAAAAATTGATAAATTTATATTATTATATCATAAAAAGAATGGATTACAAGTTAAAATGTCATCTTATGCATAATCCACCACTAAGGAAAGCAGAAAACCTCGTAAATCGGAGGGCATTGTGAATGTTGCGGATTTTTAAGGAGGCGTAATAGTTCACAAAAAAAGGGGACTGCTGTAGGATGATTTACGACTGCCACTTGGTGGTGGGTTATGAGTTCGGTGGTGAACATCATTGATATTATTTAAAGAATAACCGTGTCCGAAACCTGGGGGGAAATAGATGAGCTCTTAATGGATACCAAACATCATCTATCTATCTGAAAAATTACAATGAATTTTAGTTCATATTTTCAGCTTGACATATTTAAATATTATGCTAGAGGCAACGGTGGTTTTTTTCGGGATGTAATTCATTGTTTTTTTAATTAGGGAAAATCCATCTTGTTGATTTCCCCTCATCATATTCAGTACATGCTTGATTCAGATTTGCCGCTGTTTGTTTAAACAGCGGGATTAGTGTGGTGTAGTGTAAAGCTTTTCGTAAAGCGCATTAAACCAGCCGGAAAGTTCCGGCTGCCGGACAAGTTTCCGCTTATGCGGGTGAATTTGGGTTTTTTTAGCAGGAATTGGTAAGTTAGAGAGGAAAAATCAAGGAGGAGGTAAAAGACTGTGGAAGTAATTGAACAAGGAGTAGGCGAACTTTTCATGGATCCGGATGCTGATAAAGCACGTGCTGCTTTCCGTCAGAGGTCGCGCGCAATGAAAAACAAGGTTATGAGTATTAAAGAGGCCGTCGAGAAATATGTTCATGACGGCGAATATCTCGCGATCGGTGGATTTGGATGTAATCGGATTCCGGCTGCAGCCTGCCATGAAATCGTTCGTCAAGGTAAAAAGAATATGGGGTTTGCCGGTAATACGTCGACCATCGATTTTGAAATTCTCTGTGCCGGCGAAGTATTTGATCGTTGCGATATCGCTTATGTAATCGCCTTGGAAGCACGCGGACTTTCACCCATGGCCCGCAGATACATGGAATCAGGCAAGGTCAAGATTTGCGAATGGACAAATTATTCATTGGCGGTGCGGTTTAAAGCCGCTTCTGCCGGTGTTTCTTTTTATCCCGCGCGTGACATGATGGGAACGGATTCGTTTAAATACAGTGCGGCGAAAATGATTCAATGCCCGTTCTCAGGGACAAATTATGTTCTTCTGCCGGCGCTTTATCCGGATATAGCAATACTTCATGTTCATGAAGCGGATGTTTACGGGAATTGCCGTATTCGTGGGATCACCATGTCGGACTATGATATAGCACGTGCTTCCAAGAAGGTAATCATTACCTGTGAGAGACTGATCTCTACGGATGAAATCCGCAACAGCCCCAACGAGACGATTATACCTTTCTGGTGTGTTGACGCTGTTTGTGAAATTCCCTTCGGTTGCTATCCGGCTAATATGGCAGGTGAATATTACTCTGATGAATTGCACATTAAAGAATGGTTGAAAGTAGAAAAAGATGGCGGTAAAAATCCGGAAGTGTTGAAGAAATTCCTGGATGAACAAATTTTCAGCTGCGCAGACCACTTTGAATATATTCAAAAGAATGGTGGTATGGCCAAAATGCAGGCATTGAGACAAAAAGAATTGCTGCTCAACGGCGCGAAATAAGAGAAAGGAGAAAAAAATCATGTCTGATTACAATATGATGGAAATGATGATTTGTGCGGCGTCGCGTGAACTGGAAGACGGCTCAACGGTCGGTGTCGGCACTGGCGCCCCTTGTGCTGCAGCAATGCTGGCTCAGAAAGTACATTCGCCGAATTTGATAATAATATTTGAAGCAGGTGGATCATCTCCCCTGATTCCGGAAATGCCGATATCGGTCGGCGATTCCAGAACTACCTGGAAGGCTATTTCGGCCAGCGGTATGTGCGAAGTAATGGAAATGGGGTGTCGTGGACAGATCGACTATACATTCCTGGGCGGTGCAGAGCTGGATATGTACGGAAATCTGAATTCGACAATGATCGGCACCGATTACTATAAACCGAAGGTCCGTTTGCCTGGCAGCGGCGGTGCTAATGACTTTGCTTCCTTCTGCTGGCGCATGATGGTCATGACACCACAGACTACGAAGCGCTTTGTGGAAAAAGTAAGTTACTGTACGACACCCGGCTGGCTTTCCGGTGGTGATTCACGGGCAAAAACAGGACTGCCCAAAGGAGTCGGTCCTTACAAAATATTGACCAACATGGCGATCATGGATTTTGAGCCGGAATCAAAGCGGATGCGTGTTATCGCTTTAAATCACGGTTATTCCATGAGAGACGTACAGGATAACTGCGGATTTGAACTTTTGCAGGCGAAGAAGATTGCGGAAAATCATCCGCCGACAAAAGAAGAACTGCGCATCCTGCGTGAAGAAATCGATCCCTTCCGTTACGTCATCGGAAGATAAACAGATAGACTAAGTATCTGATATTTAAAGAGCCATAGCCTTTCCCAGACTATGGCTCTTTTTCATTGGGCAAGTTGGGGCTGCTTTTTACAGTTCTTATTTGTTTACATCAACCAGAATACGGCCGCGAACTTTTCCGGCCATAAGGTCGGATGCCGCCGCGGGTAAATCGCCAAGGGAGATAATATTCGGATTAATTGCGTCCAGAGCTTTATCGGGAAGATCCGCCGCCAGACGTTTCCAGGCGAGTTTACGTCTTTCAATCGGGCACATCACGGAATCGACGCCGCGCAAACTTACTCCGCGCAGGATAAAAGGCATTACCGTTGTGGGCAGATCTGCTCCGCCGGCCAGTCCGCAGTTGGCGACGCAGCCCAGGTAATCCATTTCCGCCAGAACGCGGGCCAGGACTTTGCTGCCGACGGTGTCTACCGCTCCCGTCCATTTTTGTGTTTCCAGCGGTCGGGGCATTTCACTCCACTCCGGTC
>Ga0302250_1001572_pt1 | contig 16680 bp, 10 predicted proteins | sample AAG_RA_Asp_MG_FD_193536 | JGI IMG/M metagenome (GOLD analysis project Ga0302250, IMG submission 193536) | Enriched activated sludge microbial communities from anaerobic digester in WTTP, New Holstein, Wisconsin, United States - AAG_RA_Asp | ecosystem: Engineered > Bioreactor > Anaerobic >... | reverse complement strand
AAACCTCAAAATCAACAAAGAGCTTTTTGCCACTGCACAGATGATTGCGGATTTAAAAGCACCTTCACTGATGCTTGCTGCCTAAAGGATACATGATGAAACTACTCAATTACCAACTGCAAACCCATATTGAAAGCTTATCGGGTGCTAAATCCACACAATATTTTGGAGATTATATTCGCACCATCTTGCAAGATACCACCAAGCCTTACTATCAAAGAGCCGATTACGTAGGCTTATCGCTTCAAGAGATCAAATCAAAGATTGATACGCTCTCCAGTGATATCAAAGAGCTTCAAAACCTCAAAAAGAGGCTTTCAGAATCAATGGAGATAGCTAAAGAGATCATCGCTTCGGTCTTTCTCGAAAATGGTGTGGATCGCATTGATGGCAATATCATTAGCTCGCTCACCCTTAGCAATGAAACATCCTCTAAACAAACCTCTTTCACTATCCTAGATACTGAAGCCGTGATGCGATTAGGCTATATCAAATACCAACCTGATATGGAAGCCATTGAGCAAGCCATGATGAGTGATGAAGGTAAAAAAGAGTTAGCAGCATTTGTACAAAGTGAAACCAATACAATCACAACACCTGCCAAAGTAAAGGTCAATGCAAAACGTGTAGGGTTAAATACCCAAGCAGAAGAACTACTCAACATTGTTGAAGCAGCATAAGGAGAATCCATGTTTGATCAACCACAAAACCAAGCTCTCGCACAAGAGCTTGAAAACACACGTATTAAAAGTCGCTCTAAAGGTGATGTCGAACTCTCTTATTTAGAAGGGTTTGATGTCATCGATACGGCTAATCGTATCTTTGGGTACGGCAATTGGAGCTACACCATCTCCACTCTGGAGCAAGTATCCCAAGAGTCCAACCAAAATCAAAACATTGTGATCTGCTATAAAGCCGTGGTTTCGGTAAAAGTATCAGATGCCACGCATGAAAAGCATATCAACCGTGAAGATGTGGGCTTTGGTACTGGTATTGCCAAAACACTCTCTGATGCTCATGAAAGTTCGGCTAAAGAAGCGGTCACCGATGCACTCAAACGCTCTCTAAGAAGCTTTGGAAATCAGTTTGGTAATTCACTTTATGATAAAAGCAGACAACATCAAAGCTCCAATCAGGCACAGCAACCTAAACCATCCAACAAAGTGAACACACCTTCTTCACAAGACTACTCAAAACTCTCCAATTTAGGATTGAGTGTCATGCAACAAGGAAGCAACCTTGTTGTGATTGGGGATGATATTTTTGCGAAGAAAGATACCATCAAAGCATGTGGCTTTAAGTGGGATGCTCGCTTAAAACATTGGTGCAAACAACAAGAGGCGGCATAAGATGAAAGAGCAAATGTTAATACCTTTTTCACTACGAGATAGCATTCCAACACTCTATGAGACAGACGGACAGAGTGATCCTATCTGCCACATTAAGCTCTTTACTCCTGATGCTAATTGGGCATGGTATGTGATTGAATTTTCCAAAGCAAATAAAGATATTTGTTATGGCTATGTACAAGGACTGGAAAATGAGCTAGGCTATTTTAGTTTAAACGAGCTACGTTCTATCAAAGGAGGATTAGGACTCAAGGTTGAGCGTGATGTATTTTTTAAACCTACACCACTATCTCAGATCAAAAAGAGTCATAAATGAAGCATCTTTATATCAAAAAAGAAGCCAAATCCAACTTTAAAGGCTGTGGACAACGCATGGTTTAGTCTTTCTGCTTGGTGATTTTAACTAAGCAACGATTTAAAAGAACAGATTCGCCACAAACTCAATTTACTTCATACAGTAGAGTCCTAATGGTCTCTACTGTATGGACATTATTTTTTTTTGTTTAGTTCCTAACTTTGTATATCCATCGCTATAACAGAATGCCGAGAAAACCTTATAATCCAAAATGGGTATACCAAGTTATATCGAGTAATTAAAAGAAAATGACTTGAGGTTTTTAATATTATTGATATTTATATTATATATTCTTTACTGCTTTATCTATCTACTTTTAGCATACACTCAATACGTCATTAGACAATCAAAAGATATATTTTTTGTATACATACTTTTTATTGAAATAAATAAATTCATAAAAGGATAGACCATGCAAAACAGTAAAGTAGCTAACAAACGAATCGGTAGCACCAAACAATACATTGATGCTCTCAGCGAAAAGCATTCAAAGCTTACTATTGTCAGAGTTGATTTAGGGTACAAAAAACCATATAGCGATAGTGTAACATTGGATGAAGCAAATCATGACTTTAATCGCATGATGAACAATAGGCGAAGCAAGCCATCTGTCTTTAAAGAACAGGTAGGTTATATATGCAAAAAAGAATACACTCAGGATAAGGGTGTGCATTTGCATGTTGTGCTTATCTATGATGGTCAAAAGGTACAAAAGGATGCTTTTAAAGCAGATCAAATTGGTAAATATTGGGAGCAATTGACAGACGATAAAGGGAGCTTCCATAATTGTCATCGCAATACCTATAAACAAGATGGTATAGGCGAATTAGATCATCGCGACAAAGATAAGCGAAAAATTTTTGATGAAAATGTTTTATCATACCTATGCAAAGATGAACAGAATATAGAACTTATTAAAAAAAGTCCAAAAGATAGAGCTTTTACGCGAGGTACGCTTCCCAAAAAAGAAGAAAAGAAAGGGAGACCTAGAAGTTAGACTTCTAGCCATTTATTTTATCTCGTTTTAGTATCCTTAATATTTAGTTTGAATTCTAGGAAGTGGCACATTATTCAATATATTTTGAAGTTGCCACTTCAATTTTAGTAGCCTTTGATGTATAAACCGATACAATTTTTAACTTCACGAGTAAATCAATATACTTTTTTAATACGATGGATACATTATGAGACAAAAAATCACCTTACAACAATTAGAAAATTTCCTTTTTTCATTAGCAGATGACCTGAGAGCTAAAATGGATGCTAATGAATATAAATACTATATCATAGGGCTTATATTTCTCAAAAGATTATCAGACGAATTTAAAAAAGCAAAAATCATTGTAGAAAAAAAATATAAACATTTACCCAAAGATCTTCAAGAAGAGCTGATTGAAGACAAAACATCTTATGGAGATATGTTTTTTGTTCCAAAACAATCAAGATGGTGGGAGGGATATACAGATAGTCATGGTCAAGTTCATCCACCAATCAAAGATGTAAAATCAGATATAGGACAAAGACTAAATATTGCCATCGCAGCTATTGAAGAGAGCAATGATAGACTAAATGGTGTTTTAAAAAACAACATCAACTTTAACTCCGAGAAAGGTAAAAATAACGAAAGAGTAAAAGATGCCGATTGGGCAAGTCTAATCAGCAAGCTTACAACTTTTGGCTCATTAAGCGGAGAAAATTTTGAGTTTCCTGACTTGCTTGGTGCTGCTTATGAGTATTTGATTAAATATTTTGCAGATAGTGCAGGTAAAAAAGGTGGCGAATTCTATACACCTGCTGAAGTTGTAAGGCTTATGGTTCAGATAATCGAACCTAAAGAAGGAGAAAGTGTTTACGATCCTACCGTAGGTAGTGGCGGTATGCTAATTCAATCACATCAATACGTAGAGGAAAATTCGGGTAATACGCACAACATCAAACTAAACGGTCAAGAAAATGATGGTGGAGTTTGGGCTACTTGTATTATGAATATGATTTTACACGATGTAAAAGACTTTGAAATAGAACATGGAAATACACTAGAAGAACCAATGTTTAAAGATCTTGGTGGTAAATACAAAAAATTTGACAAAATTCTTGCCAATCCGCCATTTAGTTTAAATTACAAAAAAGAAAATCTAACACAAACTAGCCGTTTTAAATGGGGATATGCTCCAGAATCAAAAAAAGCAGACTTGATGTTTGTAGAACATATGGCGAGCTCTTTAAAGAAAAATGGTCTTATGGCGGTTGTCGTTCCTCATGGTGTTTTATTCCGTAGTTCAAAAGAAAAAGAGATTAGAGCTGCAATGTTGGAAGATAATATCATTGATGCGGTTATTGGACTTCCTCCTGCACTTTTTTATGGAACAGGTATTCCTGCTGCTATTTTAGTTATACGAAAAAATAGAAAAGAAAATGAAAAAATACTTTTTATCAATGCAGATGCAGAGTATGCAGAAGAAAAAGCTAGAAATAAATTAAGAGCAAGTGATATAGAAAAAATCTCTCACGTTTATCATAGTAAAGATGAATCAAATCAAAAATATTCAAAACTTGTAAGTCTTGATAAAATCAGAGACAATGAGTACAACCTAAATATAAGAAGATATGTTGATAACTCAAAACCTACTGAAATAGAAGATGTACAAGGGCACTTGAAAGGTGGTGTACCTTTTAGAGAGGTCGAGGTGTATACACCCCAATATCAAAAGTTTAATTTTGATTACAAAACACTTCTTCGTATTAGAGATGCTAAGTACCTATTATTCAACGATGACAGTAATATAAAAGAAAAAATTACACAAGATGAAAATGTAGCAACTGTTTTAATTACCTATCAACATCATCTTAACTCATGGTGGAGCAAAGCAAAAGATGAATTTAGTAAGCTTCAAGAAACAAAAAACATAAACAAAGTAAAAAGTGAACTATTAGAATCTTTTAAAGACTATTTTGAATCACTTCAAACACTTGATAGATTCCAAACTTCTGGAGTATTTGTAGAGTGGTGGAATAGTATCAAATATGATTTAAAAACAATTAGCTCAATTGGTTTTAGTGAAAGTCTACTTAGTGATGAAATGTTAATAGAAGTATTTTTTCAAGATGAAAAAAATGAACTTGAAGAGCTTGATATAAAACTATCAAATTTAGAAAATGACCTAAACGAAGCTGTTGAAGATGTAGACTATGAGCCTGAAAGTGAAAAAGAAGACGAAGAGCCAGTTAAAAAACCTGTAACTGCAAAAGCTTATTTAAAAGATGCGATTAAAGAGCTTGAAAGTGAAGAAAAAGAAGAATACGTCAAAGAGCGATTAGGATATGAAAAACAACTCAAAACTATAGAAACTCTTGAAAAGGAGATAAAAGTATCCAAAGCATATAAAAAAGAATGTGAATATCATCTGATGAAAAAATTAGAAGTAAAAAGATATGGTGAGATTGAAGTATTAGCAAATTTATTAAAAGATTTAGAAAATTTACAAAAATTGATTGTGGAAAATAAGTCTAAACCAAAAGAAGTAAAAAAGCTTGAGAAAAAAGAGATTGATTTAAAAGAACATATCTCAAAACTTGAAAATATCATCCAAACTGTGTCTATTATAACAAATGAAGAAGCAAAAGAGCTAACTCTAAAAAAACATCATAGTTTAATAGATACAGAACTTAATCGAGGAATTAAAGAAGAGTTAAACACTCTAGTAAAAATCTTTGAAAATCTAAAAAGTAAATATCAAAAAAGTTTAGTAACTATTGAGGATGAACTAAAACAAAACGAAGAAAAAATTGGTAGCTATTTAAGTGCATTGGGATATCTTGATGAGTGAGATAATTAAAATACCTAATGGGTGGTATAAAGCTGAACTTGGCATTATTTTAGAACTTTTAACAGATTATACTGCCAATGGCAGTTTCGAGTCATTACGAGATAATGTACAATACTATAGCAATGAAGAATATGCGGTTTTAGTCAGAACCACAGATTTAAATAAGCGTAAATTTATTCCTCAGAGATTTACAGATTATAAAGGTTGGAAATATTTAAGGAAAACTGCTTTATTTGGAAATGAAATTTTAATTGCAAATGTTGGAAGTGTAGGAAATGTTTATAGAGTTCCATTTTATAATCAACCGATGACACTTGCTCCAAATATGTATTTACTAAAATTTTCCGATGAAGTTAGCGAAGATTATTTATATTATGTACTAACAAACAAAGAATTTAAAATAAATTTATTAAAACAATTAGGTTCAACAACATTACAAGCAATAAATAAAGATAATTTGAGAAATATTGAAGTATTGGTACCAACATTAAAACAAGAACAGCAAAAAATAGCTGAAGTTCTCGGTGAAGTTGATAATGCTATTTCTAAAACTGAAGAACTATTTGAAAAGAACAAAAGAATTAAAACTGCGCTGATGCAAGACTTATTAAGTTATGGTATTGATGAAAATGGGAAAATTAGACATCCATTAACTCATAAATTTAAACCATCAGAACTTGGAGATATCCCAGATGAATGGAATTGCGTAGAGCTTAAAAAAGTAACTTTTTTTATAAAAGATGGAACTCATGGCACACACAAAGATGTAAATGATGGAATACCTTTGTTGAGCGCAAAAGATATAAAAAATGGAAATCTAGTTATACCAGATGATTGTCGGAGAATTTCAAAATCAGACTATAATCAAATTCATCAAAATTATGAAATATTAGAAAATGATGTCTTAATGTCAATAGTGGGAACGATTGGAGAAGTTGCTATTGTAAAAACAATGAAAATATTTACACTTCAAAGAAGTGTCGCAATCTTTAGATTTAAAGAACTTTACCCAAAATTTGCATACTATTCACTAACTAATGAACAATTTTATAATCAGTTATTAGCCAACATTAATGCCTCTGCTCAAGGTGGTATTTATTTAGGTGCTTTATCAAACTGCAAAATCAAATACCCAAGATCTGAAATTGAACAACAAAGAATAGCTCAAATCCTTTCATCTCAAGATGAAAAAATAGAAGATATAAAAAATAAACTAATAAAACTAAAATCACTAAAAGCTTCACTGATGCAAGACCTGTTATGTGGCAGAAAAAGAGTAACTAAACTGATGGAGGAAAACTTGTGAGAGAAGATATATTTGTCCATGAACCATTTTTAAATGAACTTGAAAATATAGGTTGGAATGATACACAAAATGGTTGTGAAGTTATAAGACTTAATAGATTTCATCAAAAGCCAGAACAAAGTTATAGAGAGAGTTTTACCGATATAGTGATGAAAAATAAATTGAGAGAATCTCTTCTTAAAATCAATGACTTTTTAGAAGATGACCAAATTGAAGAGTGCGTTACAAGACTTACATCATATACGAGTAGTGGACTCATTACTAACAATTCAAAAATTTTTGAACTACTACTCAAAGGTATGAGTGTAAGTGAAAATAGAAAAACAAAAGCTAAAAGCCCAACAGTTAAATTTATAGATTTTGATACTTTGGAGAACAACAGTTTTATCGCAGTAAGTGAGCTTGGAGTAAAAGTAAAAGGAAGTGATGAAAAATTTTATCCTGATATTACACTTTTTGTAAATGGGATTCCTCTTGTAGTCGTCGAGGCAAAATCTCCAAAAGTCAAAAATGCTCTTAGCGAGGCTCTTAGTGATTTAAAAGATTATGCTCAAATCACTAGTATGAAAAAACGAGGGAACAGTGAACTATTTTTCTACAATCTCTTTTTAGTAGTAACCGATACTAATAAATGTAAATTTGGAACGATCACAACAAATAGTTTAAAAAGTTATTGGAGATGGGCAAATCCATATCCAAGGAACCTAGATGATCTCCCAAGACCTGAACAAGGTGTGCCAAATGATCAGAATAGATTGATTTATGGGATGTTGGATAAAAGAAATTTACTTGACATATTCCAAAGTTTTACAGTCTTTAGCGATGAAGAGGATGGAATATCTAAAGTAGTTTGCAGACATCAACAGTTTAGAGCTGTAAAAAAAGCAATTATTCGACTTGAAAATGGTGAGACACCAGAAGAGAAAGGTGGACTTATCTGGCATACGCAAGGAAGTGGTAAGTCTCTTACTATGATGTTTTTAATACGAGCGATGTATGCAACTAAGAAGTTTGATGATTGGAAAATCATTTTAGTAAATGATAGAACAGATTTAGAAACGCAACTGAATACAACTGCAACAAATATCGGTGTAAAAGTTAACGTAACAGACAGTATAGCAGCACTCAAAGAGCAAATCAAAAGTGATGCTACTAATATTGTTATGGCAATGGTGCATAAATTTCAAGAAAGAGATATTTATGCGGCATCTTTTCCACAGTTAAATAAAAGCCCTAAGATACTTATTATGGTTGATGAAGCACATAGAAGTATTTATAAAAGCTTAGGAAGCAATATCAATAAAGCAGCCCCAAATGCCATTTGGATAGGATACACAGGAACGCCTATTGATAAAAGTGATAAATTATTTAAAGACTATATTGATAAATATACTATGAAAGAAGCTATTGAAGATGGTGCAACACTTAGAATAGTCTATGAGGGAAGAGCCCACAAAGCTGATATCAAAGATGGAATGATTGTTGATATTTATGAAGGTCTTGAGATTGATGAAGAGAGTGGAGAAATTAAAGGGTTAAACGCAGAGATAAAAAAGGCTTATTTAGAAAGTGACAAAACTATCGAAGCAAAAGCAAGAGATATGATCGAACACTATTTAGCTCATGTTTATCCAAATGGTTATAAAGCCCAAGTGGTTGCTCATAGCCAAAAAGCAGCCGTAAAATACAAAAAGATTATTGATAAGATTTTAGAAGAAAAGAAAGCTACATTTAAAGCTGATATTGTCATCTCTGGTGTAAATGATGATGAAGAAGTAAAGGCATTTGCAAAAAGAGACAAAGAGACAATTACTACGAGTTTTAAACTAAAATTCGATGAGCAAAAAGATGATGTCAAAGGTGATATAGGGATTATCATTGTAAATAATATGCTTTTAACTGGATTTGATGCAAAAATTGAACAAGTTATGTATCTAGATCGTGTCTTGAAAGCCCATAATTTGCTTCAAGCAATTGCTAGGGTAAATCGCGTATATGATGAAGGTAAAAGTGTGGGCTTTGTGGTAGATTATATCGGTATTGGAAATCATCTAAAAGATGCACTTGATTTTTATGATGCCAAAGAAGCAAAGGATGATCTTGGTGAAGGACTTTGGGATATAGATAGAATAGTCACGGAATTAAAAGACACATCTTCTAAACTAAGGAAATTTATAGAAGAACAAGGTGTTGCGGTTGAAGATGTTGAAACTTGGTTTACTCTGTTTTACGATGAAGAGATAAGATTTAAATTTATAGAATTATTTAAAGAGTATGTAAAAAATTTAGATATGCTCTATCCTGCGGCTGTTGCGCTTGATTTTATAAAAGAATTTAAAGAATATTCAGCACTAAATACTCAAGCAATGGAGTATGAAGAAGATGATACAAGTAAAATCAATTCTAAAAAGCTTCAAAGTATTGTGGATGAGTATCTTGTATCAAAAGGGATTGAGGTTAAGGTTAAGCCTATTGAAATTTTTAGCGAAGAATTTATAAAGAAAACAAATAGTAGAAAAAGCTCAAAAGCAAAAGCAGCAGAGATTGAAAAAGCATTGACCAAATATTTAACAGTCAATATGTCACTTGATCCGTCACTATACGGTTCATTTTTAGAGATGCTTAAAACAATACTTGAGCAATTTAAAGAAAACTGGGATGAGATATATAAACAACTTGAAGAATTAAGAAAAAAACTAAAGAAAAAAGAAGAGGACTTGAGTTATGGACTAACCAGAGTTCAAAAACCATATTTAAATCTTTTTGCAAAAGAGTTGTTCGGTAAAGTTGAAGATTTACAAGATGATGAAATTGAGTTAATAGTAAGACTAACCAAAGAGATTTACGAAGTAGTTGAGAGAGAAACTAGTGCTAAATATTATGGTGAATCAAAAGCTACCAAACTAAGATTTGAAATGGAATTACAAGATGTCTTATTGTCTGAAGAGTTTTGTAAAGTTGATAAAATAGTTAAAAACTACAAAAGTTTCATTTTACAAATTGTTGAAGTTGCTGAGGCTCATAAAAATGACAATGAGTTATGAGATTACACGAAGCAATCGAAAAACTGTAGCTTTAAAAGTTTCCCCCGATGGGAAACTAGAAGTTGCTGCACCTGCTAATGCGAGTGATGAAGATATTGAAAATATAGTAAAGAAAAAGAAATTTTGGTTATATAAAACTATAAATAAAATCAAAGAGAAAGCTTCAAAATCTTTAAAAAAAGAGTTTATTTCAGGTGAACTATTTTGGTATCTTGGCAAGAGATACAGACTTGATGTAACAAATAATTGTGAACATAGAGGTTTGAAGTTTTTGCATAATAAATTTGTACTCAATAGTTATGATAAAGCCAAAGCAGAGCAACTATTTAAAGAATTCTATAAACAAAAAGCAAAAGAAAAGTTAGAAGCTCAAGTTATAAAATATGCTAAACAAATGGGCATACAGTATCAAGAACTAAAATTTTTAGATATGAAAAAAAGATGGGGAAGCTGCACCAATGAAGGCAATATTATCTTAAATTCTCATCTTATAAAAGCTCCTATGTATGTGATTGATTATGTCATTGTCCACGAATTAGCACACCTGATAGAATATAATCATAGCCAAAGATTTTGGAATATAGTTAAAACTCAAATTAGTGATTATGAAGAACATAAACGTTGGTTAGATAGTTTAGATATACAGGTTTAAAAGGAATAAACATTAAATCAAAAATATTACAAGCCATTGAAGAAAGAAAAAAATGGTGTCAAGACTATCCCTACGATATGATTGCAGCTTACAATAGAGAAGTTGAAACTGAAAAGGAGTATAACGGAAGACAACTACTAGAGCTGTTACAAAATGCGGATGATGAAAAATCTGATGAAGTACTAATTACACTTGATACTCAAAAAAATTTACTACAAATATCTAATAAAGGAAGGGAGTGTAAACCTTTTAGTTATGAGGGTATACGCTCTCTTATGATATCTAATCTTAGTTCTAAAACAACAAAAAAATTCATTGGGAATAAAGGACTAGGATTTCGCTCTATCATAAACTGGAGCGAGCAAATTACGATCAATAGTAATAATCTTGATCTTATCTTTTCTAAACAAATAGTTTCTCAAATTTACGATGAATTGTTTAATGAATATAAGCGCGAACAATTAGCACAAGAAAGAAATTTATCCTCAACAATAAAACCTATCCCTTTTTTATCAATACCTACAATTGAAGAAAATAGTAATAATCAATTCACTACAACCATATCAATTATTTTTAAAAATAAATTTTTAGAGGATATACAAAAACAGCTCAATGAATTAAAAGAAGAAATACTTTTATTTTTAAACTCAATTACGAGACTAACTGTTATCATTAATAATAGTAAGGTTTTTGATGTAAAAAAAGAAGATTTAGATACAAAGTACTCTATTTATCAAAAAAAAGAAAAACTTCCTATTGAACTATGGGACAAAGAAAATGAAGAAGAGTATTATGATTTAAAAATTGCATTAAATAATAATTCAGATAGTAATATTCATGAATTATTTGCATTTTTTCCTACAAAAATAGATATAAAGTTCCCTTTTATAATTCATGGTACTTTTGAGCTTAATAGCTCAAGGAATCAGATTAATGATAGTCAAAAAAATAGATTTATTTTGAAAAAATTAGTAGAGTTAATAGTTGAAACTGCAAAAACAATTACTCAACAAGAGGTAAGTTATAAAGCTCTTGAAATGCTTACATATAACTATCAAGACCATATTTTAAAAGAATTAGGTTTCTATTCCTATATTGATTATGTATTAGAAGAACTAGAAGTCTTCCCTTGTTTAGATAATACATATAGAAAGAAAAACGATGTAATCTATATTGATGAATTATCAATATTTATAAATAATACTGAGAAAATAGATATCTTCCCAAATCTCTTAATACCAAATTATGTAAAAATCAATTTGTCGAGATATTTATTATCCACGGTAGTAACAAAAGATCAATTAAACATATTAAGTAGAAGCATCACCGATATTGATCAAAGAGTAGATTTGATTTATATGTTTTATCATACTTTTAAACATCAAAACAAACTAGAGTTTTTAGTAGATAGGAATATGAATCTAATTTCACTTGAAGATGATGTATTTACTCCATCAAAATATGATTTTTCAATTCCAAGTTATGTCCATATAAAATTTATGAATAAGGAGCTTTTTGATAAATTAGTACTGAAATTTAGAATTGAATCAAATGAAAAAGCTCGTGATTTACAAAGAATTTTAAAAGAAATTACAAATATACAAAGTTATGAGCCTGCTCCTGTTTTACAAAAAATTATTACAAGTACAAATCAGGAATTAAAAAAAGACAATGCAAACAAAGAAAAGCTTATAATTGAAATGGTTCAATGCCTTTATGAAAATTTTATACTTGTTGAAAAAACAACAATTCCTGCTGATACAAAAATACAACTTTTAAATAAAAATAAAACATTAACAGACGCAAAGGACTTGTATCTGTCAAAGAGTTATCCATCAGGTAAAATGACTGAATATCTATTTGGAGATATACTTACAAATAATGATTTTTTAGCAAATATAGAAATTTATATGCTTCAAAATGAAGACGTTGAAGATACTGAAGAATTTTTTTTATGGCTTGGAGTGAACAAATATACTAAATTTAATAAAATCACTTCTGATTTAACCTATGAAAAATTTATATTTAGCCATATTGATAAGCCTATAAATTATCGTGATAGTTCATTTGAAGCTAAAGCCATAGAAAAATTTCAAGAAATAATACAAATAGTTTCCGTTGAAAAACTAATTATATGGTTTTTGATAGATGAAGAAATATATAATCAACTCGACAATAATAGCAATGATGATGTTTTTAAGTATTCGAAGATAGGTGAATCGTACTATTCCTCTAGGCATATAATTAATAAAAAACCTTCATATATCTTATATCAAATAGTATCTTCTGGTATTTTTAATGATTTCTTAGTTGGAAATGATAAGTTAAATTTAATCGCTAATGCAATTCAAATAAAGTATGATGATAATCAATTAAAAAAGTTCAATAAGGCAGACATAGAGAGCCTTTTACTTAAAATTGGAGCCGTAGAGAAATTTGAAAAACTTTCTATCGAAAGAGTAAGTAATATTGTGAAAGAACTTCCTCTTAAATCTTTAGAGGGTAAATATGCTCAACTGATTTATAAATTATGTATTATACATTATGAAAAAAATCACAAGGCACTAATATATAAAGAAGATATAAAACTTTTTGCAAAAAAAGGTGAGGAAAAACAATATTTTAATTTAAGTGATGTCTTTTACAATGGAAATATAAAATTACCTAAAAGAATAACTGATTCAAAAGCCATTCTTGATTATCCTAGAAGACAAAGTACAAAAAATGTTATAAGTTTTTTTGGCATTAATAATTTGAAATCAATTGAAATTGATGTCATTTACCAAAACATATCTGAAAAATTAACACAGGAATTCCATAAATTACTTAACAAAATAAATGAGTATATTCTAGTATATAGAATTAAAGATATTGAAATTGATAAAGTAGCAAGTGAAGAATTAAGAAAATTAAAAAATTTAGACATCAAATTATGTAATGAAGTAGAATATAGCATCGATGGAGAAAACTTTAAATTAGAGACTAATGATTATATTTTAAATAATAGCAGTTATTTAATCAAAATTAATGCTAATCAATCATTGGAACAAATAATTAATACTTTTGAATTTCAAGAAACTTTTTCAGATATTATAGGTTTAGTTTTTGATATACAAGACACAGAAATATTTAGACAAATTTTAAAAGAAGATTCGAAGTATATTGAAAAAACAATTAGAAATGATATTGGTAGTGAAGAATTAATTAGAGCAAGAGAGTTACTTGGTAAATCTGACGAAAAAATATCTTTCTGGAATATTATATTTTCTTTACTGGGCAAAGAAAACATAAATTTTACAACAAATCATTTCTTACAAAGTATAATTGATCAATTAAAATTAGTAACTGATATAACTCAGATTGATTATCTTCATTTAAATTCATATAATGATTGTGTACTTTTAAAACAATTATTTACAGAATTAAATATACCTATAGAAAAATATAATAAGATAGAACCGTTTTATCAAATAGATTTCTCCAAATACCATCAAATTGAGTTAAAACAAGCTTTTGAAGATAATTATTATTTATTCCAAAAAAGAGCATATTCGTATTGTATTCAGACAAATCAACACAAAATTTTTAATGAGTTAAAAGCAGCTTTTAATCACAATAGTTCATATATTCAGAAACAAGCTTTAGAAAATAAAAATACTATAAATGTCAATTATTTTGATTTAGTGCAAGAATTTATATTAACTAATTTTGAGTTAGACGGAATTATAGAGACAGATATTGATTTTATTTTTATTTATAACAATAATAGTTTACAGATAGATATAGAAAAATTAAATGGTAACAATGAATATATTAGCTTACTGTATTTTGAAGATAAATTAGAAGATATTAAAAAGCATCTTGAAGCAAACATCGATATTCAAAATAATCGATATTCAAATGAAAAAAATACTTTGATATTATCCCCAAAACCAATAGTTTTGTCTCAACTTTCAACCCAACAACAGAAGACTTATAACAATGATGATAGAAAGAAACCTTATAAGCATAATTTTCAAAAAGAATTTCATCAAAAAGAAAAAGGCAATAAATCCGAAGAGGATGTTTATTCTAGTTTAGTCAAGGAATATGGTAAAAATAATGTATTTAGAGAATCAAATGATGATGATAGCTTAGGTTATGACATTAAATACAAAGATAAAAATAATATTTGGAAATATGTGGAAGTTAAAACATTTAATGGTTATCAATTTAATTTAACAAAAAATGAAAAAGAATTTGCCCAAAATAATTATAGATATTACGAACTTTTTTTAGTGGCTAGTGACAAAATTTATAAACTTGAAAATGTAGATTTCGCAAATGATTCTAGATTCAAACTAGTGGAAAATGATTATATTGTTAAATACAATATTAATAAAGAATGATAATTTTATTAAAGAATCTGCATACGTAATAATCCTAATACTTCTTCTTCAATCTTTTAGTGTATCCATCCCAAAAACTAGACAATGCATAAGTTGATAATTTCTGTATCAATTATTACAAAACAATTCTATAACTCACATTCCGTCCAGCCGTTCCCTCAATCTGCTCAATACACCCAAACTCTAATAACTCTGCGATATCTCTTGATGCTGTTGTTGAAGCGGTATCGGCAATACTCATATATTTCTTCTTACTCAAATTCCCCTTGAAATTTTCTATTCCAATATCTAAAATGAAGTTTAGTACTTTGATCTGTCTTGCATTAAGTAGTTGGTCTCTATGTTTATCCCAAAACTGTGTTTTAAAGACAATATGATTGAGTTTGCTCTTGGCATCTAGTAGGGTTTGATAAAGGGTGTTTAAAAACCACTCGCACCAAAGTGTGATATCCAATGGATTACCATCTTTTTGAATATACCCTGTTGTATTTTCAAGTGCTGCATAATAAGCTTTTTTATTCTCATTAATTGTACTTGACATAGAGTAAAGTCTTGAGATTTTAGAGTTTTCAATATTGGAAAGGATTAAATCTGTAATAGCTCGTGTGATTCTTCCATTACCATCCTCAAAGGGATGAATAATAACAAACCATAGATGTGCAATACACGCTTTAATCAATGTAGGTTTTTCACTATTAAACCACTCTAAAAATCGTTGCATCTCTTGCTCTAAATCTTTTCGTGGCGGTGCTTCATAATAGACAATTTCTCTGCCTATTGAACCACCTACAATTTGCATAGTCTCTTCACCTCTAAAAGAGGCTGTATTGATTTTACGTAAACCACTGTATCCTTTGGGAAAGAGTGCATTATGCCAGCCAAAAAGCCTCTCTAGGGTTAAGGCTTTATCATAATTGGTATTGGCATCAATGAGAATGGAAACGAGATTATCCGTTGAATCAACAATCTTCTTATCATCAATATCTCTTAATCCAAATTTCTTAGCAATAGATGCTTTAACGCTGTCTCTATTTAAAATCTCTCCTTCAATGGCAGCAGTGCTTAGTGTTTCATTGAGTAAGGCATCACATTGTCTTTGAATAATAGTGTCTTGACTTAGTGTTTTTGAGAGAGCTAAGAGATAGCCTTGTTCCATTGCAATCTTTTGAAGCAGATGTTCTAACTTTTCAAATTGATAGGTAAAATTTGGATAATCATCATATTGCCAGATCCATCGTTTCATAGTCGTTTTCCAAAGTGGTTTGATTAGATAGCATAATCATACCATAAATGGTACGATTACATATATAAATCGTTTCACGTACATATTAGATTATTATATAGTAATGATTTTGATTATATTTTATTTTCTTACTCTACTAAAAAAGTCTTCTAATGATTCTGCTGCAACTTCTTGGCGAACTTTTGAGTATCTTTTTGTCACACTAATAGAGGTGTGCCCTAAAACAGAAGCTACCTGTTCTAGTGTTCTTCCACTTGATACCAACGTTCCACCAATCAAGTGTCTTAAATCATGAATTCTAAGATGAACTCCTAATTGTTTTAAAACCTTATCCCAATGATTACGTACTGTTCCCTTATCCATTTTCCTAGTTTTATCACTAAGCGCATAGAAAATATAATTATTTCCACTCTGAATACCTAGAATTTCGAGTGTTTCTATAAGTTCTTTGCTCAATTTATACGTCATAGGCTTTCTGACTTTATTGTTCTCGTATTTGATAGTATAAGTGCCATT
>Ga0302250_1001571_pt1 | contig 16702 bp, 9 predicted proteins | sample AAG_RA_Asp_MG_FD_193536 | JGI IMG/M metagenome (GOLD analysis project Ga0302250, IMG submission 193536) | Enriched activated sludge microbial communities from anaerobic digester in WTTP, New Holstein, Wisconsin, United States - AAG_RA_Asp | ecosystem: Engineered > Bioreactor > Anaerobic >... | reverse complement strand
CGCCGGCGGCCACACCTTCGGCAAGGCCCACGGCGCCGGCGACCCGAAATTGATCGGGCCCGAGCCGGAAGCCGCCCCCCTGGAGACGCAGGGCCTGGGCTGGATCAACAAACTCGGCACCGGCAAGGGGATCCACACCACCACCAGCGGCATCGAAGGCGCCTGGAAACCCAAACCCACTACCTGGGACAACGGCTATTTCGATATGCTTTTTGGCTATGAATGGGAGCTGGTCAAGAGCCCGGCCGGAGCCTGGCAGTGGCTGGCCAAGGATGTCAAGCCGGAACACATGATCCCGGACGCCCACGATCCGAGCAAGAAGCACCGCCCGATGATGACCACCGCCGACCTTTCCCTGCGCTTCGACCCGATCTATGAGCCGATCTCGCGCCGTTTCCACAAGGATCCGCAGGCCTTCGCTGACGCCTTCGCCCGCGCCTGGTTCAAACTGACCCACCGCGATATGGGACCCAAGGCCCGCTACCTCGGCCCCGAGGTGCCGAAAGAGGATCTGATCTGGCAGGACCCGGTCCCCGCTGTTGATCATCCATTGATCGACGCGGCCGACATCGCCGGCCTCAAGGCGAAAATTCTCGCCTCCGGCCTCAGCGTGTCCGCGCTGGTCTCCACCGCCTGGGCCTCGGCCTCCACCTTCCGCGGTTCCGACAAGCGCGGCGGCGCCAACGGCGCCCGCATCCGCTTCGCGCCGCAGAAGGATTGGGCGGTCAACCAGCCGGCGCAGCTGGCCAGGGTGCTCGCCGCGCTTGAAGCCATTCAGAAAGAGTTCAACAGTGCGCAGAAAGACGGCAAAAAGGTCTCCCTCGCCGATCTGATTGTGCTGGGCGGCTGCGCCGCCGTGGAAGCCGCGGCCAAAGCCGGCGGCCACGCCGTCGAGGTGCCCTTCACGCCCGGCCGCATGGACGCCTCCCGGGAGCAGACCGATGTGGACTCCTTTACGGTGCTGGAACCGAAGGTGGACGGTTTCCGCAATTACCATCCCAAGGCCTATGCGCACTGCGCGGAGCATCTGCTCGTCGACAAGGCCCAGCTCCTGAACCTGAGCGCCCCGGAGATGACCGTCCTCATCGGCGGCCTGCGCGTCCTGGGCGCCAATGCGGACGGCTCCAGGCACGGCCTCTTCACCACGCGGGCTGGTGTGCTCAGCAACGACTTTTTTGTCAACCTGCTCGACATGGGTACGGAGTGGAAGTCTCTCTCCGAAGCGGAAGGCCTCTATGAGGGCGTTGACCGCAAGAGCGGCCAGCGCAAATGGAGCGGCACCCGGGTGGACCTGGTCCTCGGCGCCAACTCGCAGCTGCGCGCCATCGCCGAGGTCTATGCCCAGTCCGACAGCAAGGAAAAATTCGTGCGCGATTTCGTCGCGGCCTGGAACAAGGTGATGAATCTGGACCGCTTTGACCTCGCCTGAATGCAGCCGGCGACGCTGCGGCCGGATTGATGCGCGATTTTCAGCAGAGTGAATTGATTTAATAACAGCTGCCGGTAGTCCCGGCAGCCAGCCACCTTCACTTCACAATCATGAAAGGAAAACCAGATGGACGAACAAGTCGTTTCCATGCCCCGCATTGGCGACAAGGCCCCCGCTTTCAAGGCCGTCACCACCCAGGGCGAGATCAATTTTCCGGAGCAGTACGCCGGCAGTTGGGTGATTCTCTTCAGCCATCCCGCCGACTTTACGCCGGTTTGCACCTCCGAGTTCATGACCTTTGCAACCATGGAGAAACAGTTCAACGAGGCCAACTGCAAGCTGGTCGGTCTCTCGGTGGACGGACTCTACAGCCACATCGCCTGGCTGCGCACCATCAAGGAAAAGATCGAGTACAAGGGCATGAAAAACGTCGAGGTGACCTTCCCGCTGATCGAGGATATCACCATGGAAGTGGCCAAAAAGTACGGCATGATTCAGCCGGGCGAAGCCACAACCAAGGCTGTGCGTGCCGTTTTCTTCATCGACCCCAAAGGCATCATTCGCACCATCATCTACTACCCGCTCAGTCTCGGCCGCAATTTTGACGAGCTCTATCGCGTTGTCATTGGCCTGCAGACCGCCGATGCTTTTTCGGTCGCTCTGCCGGCTGACTGGCGTCCCGGCGACGATGTCATCGTCCCGACCGCCGGCTCCTGCGGCGTTGCCAAGGAGCGCATGGAGAACAAAAAAGATATGACCTGTTACGACTGGTTCTTCTGCACCAAAAAGCTGGCCAAGGAGCTGGTGCTGAGCACCATCCTGAAGAAGAAGTAGTTACTCATCACTGCTTATAAAAAGGCCCGGGATACCAGTGGTATTCCGGGCTTTTTGTTTTCCGGGTTTCCTTATTTGGCCAGCACCAGCCGCCGGGTTGCATTAAAGATCCCCGCCTGCAGCCGGGCGATGTAGATGCCGGCGGCCAGGCCCTGCGGCCGCCAGACCACCCTGTGTTCGCCCGCCGGATGCCAGCCTTCGACGAGGCTGGCGACCTCCTGCCCCTGCAAGTTATAGATGCGCAGACTGACCCGCTCCGGCTGCGGCAGGGCGTAAGCGATCGTCGTCGCCGGATTGAAGGGATTGGGATAATTCTGCTCCAGCCGGAATCCTGCGGGCGCTGCTTCGAGGCCGCTTACCATGGAGCGGTAATCGGACTCAAAGGCTCCAAGATCGGGAGCGGCGCCGAGAAAGGGTAGCCCGAGACCGACGCCACCGTCAATCAGATCGCTGCCGAGAGCGAGATGCATGAAGGGGATATCCGGCAGGGAGCCGTCGGCCTTGCGCGGTGCGGCGGCCAGGGCATAATCGACGCCGACGAAATCCGCCGCCGTAACCACAAAAGGCGCGAGCCAGCTGTTGGCCTCCTGGATGGCGAAGCTGCCGAGCTCGGCGCCGCCGTTGAAGGAGAGGCAGTTCTTGACCGTCAGGGTCTGACCGGCCGCCAGGGGTTTGGTGATGCGGTAATTGGCGGTCCCATTGCCGTAGCCGGTACAGTTGTAAAGGGTCATCGAGCCGACGTTGTTATTCTGGTCGAAGCCCTTGGCCTTGCAGCTAAAGGCGAGGCAGTGGGTGAGGATGAAATGGTGCATGAGCATGTCGCGGTTGCTGTTGTCGCCCCCGCCCATCTTGAAGCCGTTGCCATTGGCCTGGGAGCCTGGATCGCTGCCGTCCTTGAGCCAGCCGTTGCCCCAGGTCCAGCAGTTCTCGAGGATGGTGGTAACATTGGTGGCGCCGCGCATATAGCCGTCCCAGCCGTCGTCGCAGTTGCCCCAGGCACGGCAGCCATAAAAATAGTTATCGCTGCCGACGTCGAGTTTCGGGGCAAAGCCGTCGGCGTCGCCATAGTCGGGCGGGTCGGCATTATGGTAAGAGTCGCAGTTGATGATGCGGTTGTGGTGGGCGCCGGCGGAAAGCTGGATGCCGGAGTCGCGGCACTCGAAGAAGGTGCAATTTTCAATCAGGTTGTACGCGCCTGTGACGCTGGTGATCTGCAGGCCGTTGTCGCCGGCGCCCTTGAGATCGAAATCCCGGAAATGCCACCAGCTCGCCTTGAGGGTAAAGGCCCGGCTGCCGAGGGCCTCTTTCGAGCAGTCGATCAGCGGACGTTCGCCCGGATAGCCCCACAGGCAGGATCTTTTGATTTCCGTGCCGCTCTTGGTGTCGCCGATGGTGACATTGGCGGTCAGCTCATGGATGCCGGCGCGGAGAAAGATGGTGTCGCCCCCCGCGGCCTTGATGACCGCCTTGGGGATGGTCTTGAGGGGCTTGTCCATCGTGCCCGGATTGAGATCGCTGCCGTCCGGGGAGACATAAATGGCGGCACGGGTGAGGGAGGAGAAGAGAAGAAGTGCGAGAAAAATCTTTTTCATTTTGCTGCTCTGTCCTGGAAGGTGAATGGCTCTGGTCAGATGGATAGGTATTATTAGCCATTTTCCCGGTCAGATTCAAGAAATATCTTCTCCTGGCGGCAGCCATATTACCAGATAAAATAATGCCCCATCCCTGCCGGGGATGGGGCATAGAGGAATGCGAAGCCGATTCATTCTTCAGCCGCGGCTCCACTGGCCGGCCGTCCGGCAGCCGCCGGGTGGACTCGGCAACCAGCCAAACCCGTCAGTGCGCTTTCACCCAGTTCAGAATCGGCGTCCAGACCAGGGCCTCGGCGTTATGGGCCATGAAGAGATCGATGTGGCCGAAATCGAGCGCTTCTTCTCCAGCCGGATGGAGCCGCACAACCAGATTCTGCACATCCGTGCTGCCAAGGAGGGTGGTGGTATAGGGTGTAAGGTCGCCCATACCCCCGGCTGCGGCGACGTTAAAGACGGGCACCGTGATCAGGTTGAGATTGTCGTCCCAGGGCACCGGGACGGCATCACTAATAATCGCCGTATAATCCATTTCAAAATGATCCGCTTCATATGGCACCGAATCAATGAGAAAATCCCAACACTCATCTCTGGTAACGTACTGGAAATCCGTAAAAGCATCACCTTCCAGGACTCCAGCAAAATAATGAAAGGCAAGAGGGCTGAATACTTGACCGGCACTCAAGAACATGGCTGTTTGGAAGTTGGTAAATCCCTCAAAGATCGCCGAGGCGCCATCCGGATTATCTCTGACCGCTTGACCGGAAAGTGGGAAAAGCTGAACCTCCACATAATTGGCTGCATCTACCATCGCTTTGTAGGTAGTGTAGGCCGCGGCAAACACCTCACGTGCTGTGGCATCATTCGATTTATATGGGCAGTCGACAGGAATCCAGCCTGCCACCACCCGTTTATTCTTGGCCAGTTTAGCTTCCTTGTTCAGCAGGGCGTAGCCGGTCAGTACGCCGCTGCTGTAGCCCGAAAGATTGAGGGCATTGCTGCCGCAGCCGGAGTATTTGCGCGCAAACTGGGCGATCTCCATGGCCAATTTAAGATTGTCCGCCTGATTCTCGATGCCCCAATCCTTCATGAAGGTGAAATCGGTCACACTTGCAGGCACCAGAGCCCAGTTCTGATCAATGCCCCAGACATCGACATCGTTGCGGGCAAGAAAAATGGCGATGCCGAAATCGTCCGCCACATTTGGAGTGCGCACCCCGTTCAGGAACATGCCGGTGAAATCCTTGGAATCGCCATGCTGCAGGAAGAGGTTTTTAGCGGTCTTGATCGGCTGACCAACCTTTCTCTCCTTGACGACACGGTGGATGCCGATGAAATCATAGGCGCCTGGGCCGACCTGGACCCGGAAAGAGTAATGGACAATGTCTCCGGTCAGCACCTCGCGTTTAAAGAAAGGCAGGGCCTTGCCTTTGTATTTAATCTTCGCCATCGAGGCGTCTTGCTCCCAGGCCGTCGCCTCCATCAGATCCAGGGCTGTCTCCTGGCTTTGAGCCAACTCGACATCATCAGGTCCAGTCGAATCCTTCTCGCAGGCCGGTAAAAAGGCCAGAAAACTGCAGCACAGAAGGACCGCATGCCACCTTTTCATAGCGCCCCCCTTTCTTGTAACGATGTGTTGGATGAACAAGACAAATTGAAAAGAATGTTGGGATGCCCCCCCTGCGCATCCCAACCGTACTGCGGATTTCCCCGAAGTGTCACCCCCATCGTTTCTTGATAATAGTCAACCGGCACTATAAAAGCTAACACGGAAATGATCAGGTTTGACAGAAATGCGATAACAAAGCCCTTTTCAGGACTTTACCGGCTGTTTTTCGTTGTATTCAGAAGGCGAGCAGCCATACTGCTCCCTGAAGCAGGCGGCGAAGTAGGAGAGGTGGTTGAATCCCACGGCGTAGGCGATCTCGCTGACCGAGCCGGCGCGCTGGCGCAGCATTTCGGCGGCACGCTGCAGCCGGATGGCACGGATGAAGTGGCTGGTCTTCATGCCGGTAAGGGCAACGAGCTTGCGGTTGAGGTGGGCCCGGCTGACCCCCAGCCGCTGCGCCAGGGCCTGGGCCGCAAAGGCGGACTCTCCGCCGTGCTCCTGAATCAACACAACCGCCCGCTGCATGAATTTTTCGTCCGCCGGGGCGATCACAGCCTCTCCCGGCCAGGCGCTGCCGAGGGCAGTGAGCCGCTGCCGCAAGCTCTCCCGGACCCGCTCCTGCAAATCGAGCAGGTTGCGGATGCGCAGATGCAGTTCCCTGCGGTCGAAGGGCTTGGTGAGATAGTCGGCTGCACCATGCTGCAAGCCCGTGATTCTCTCCTCCCCTCCGCCGCGCGCGGTCAGCAGCAGCACGGGTATATGGCTGGTCCGGCTGTCCGCGCCCAGGGCGCGCAGCAGCTCGTAGCCATCCATCCCGGGCATCATGACATCGCTGAGGATGAGGTCCGGCGGCGTGCGCAGCGCCATGCGCAAGCCCTCGTTTCCCTCCCTGGCCTCCCTGAGCCGGTAATCGCTGCCCAGCAAGCGGCGCAGCAGGTCGCGCATATCGGCGTTGTCCTCGACGATGAGAAGGGTCTTGCGGCTGTCCGGCGTCTCGGGCTCAGCCTCCGGCAGGGGAAGGTCCGGCTCACCATTGAAAGCGGCCTCGGCTATGGCTGGCAGCGGGGCAAACTCGGAGAGAAGCTTTTCTGCGGCGATCTCCTCCGGCCGCAGGTGTTCCCTGCCGAGGGGCAGGAGAACGCTGAAACAGCTGCCCCGGCCCGGTGAACTCTCGACCTCGATCTCGCCGCGGTGCAGCCTGATGATCTCACGGCTGAGGGCAAGTCCGATGCCGGTTCCCTGCCCGGAGTTTCTGTTCTCGTCCCGGTAGCGATAAAAATAATCGAAGAGATGCGGCAGGGCCTCCTCCGGAATGCCCGGCCCGCTGTCAGCGACCGAAATCCTCAGGCAGCGGCGTTTCTCCCACTGTACGGGCCCCTCCAGGATTACCGTAACCTTGCCGCCGCCGGGAGTGTATTTCAGGGCGTTATCGAGAAGATTGACGAGCACCTTCTCGATCTTCTCCTCGTCGAGCCAGAGGGTCAGGGGCGGGTCCGCAGGAGTGAGGTCGGGCAGCAGTTCCAGCGAGAGCTTGATCCGCTTGCGGCGGGCCAGGGATTCAAAGGAAGCGACGATCATTTTCAGGAGGGGAAAAACCGCGACCGGCTGCGCCTGCAGGGTCATCTTGCCCGACTGCATCCGCGCCAGGTCCAGCAGCTGCTCGACCAGCCCCTGCAGCCGCCGGGTGTTGCGCAGCATCATGGCGTAGAGTGCGCTTTTGCCGTCGCCCTTTTGCCCGGCCAGCTCCTCGAGAGGGGCCTCGATCAGGGTGAGCGGGGTGCGGAATTCGTGGGAGATACCGGCGAAAAAGCGGGATTTGGCCTCGTTCAGTTCTTCCAGTCTGGCAGTGTGCTCCCTCTGCAGGGAGAGCTGCTGCCTGAGGAAGAGACGGCGGTAATACCGCTGTGCGATCCACGCCAGGGCGCCCGCAGCGAGGCTGACATAGACCAGCCAGGCCCACCAGGTTTCGTACCAGAAGGGGGGAATGACGAAGAGCTGGGCGGCTCCCGCTTCGTTCCAGACGCCGTCGTTATTGCAGGCCGACACCCGGAAGGTGAAACTCCCGTGCGGAAGATTGGTATAAGAGACCTCGCGGCGGTCGCCGGCGTCGCGCCACTCCTTGTCATAGCCCTCAAGCCGGGTGCGAAAGTGCACCCGTTCGGGAATGGCGAAGCTCAAACCGGTGTAGCTGATATGGAGATCGCGCTCGCGGGCGGCCAGCCGCAGAGCCCCGGCGCCGCAGGCATAAAGCGAGTCGCCGGTCCGCAGGCTCTCGATGTAAACGGGGGGTGGGACGGGGTTGTGCGGCAGGTGGTTGGGATCGACCGAAACAAAGCCGGCGAGGGAGGTGAACCAGAGGCGGCCGTCGGGGCTTTTCCATCCCGCTGGTTGCCTCCGCCCGCTGCACTCCGCCTCGCGCATGCCATCGAGCTGGCTATAGACCCGGCAGGGGATCTTCGCAATCCGGCCCGCCGAAAAATCCGCAAGGGCGCTTTTAGCTACCCTGAAGACCCCCTTGTTGCTGCTGCACCAGAAATTTGAGCTGTCGTCCTCGAGGATGGCGAAGATGCGGCCGGCGAAAAGCCCATCCTCTTCGGTGTAGCTGGCATAACGCCCATCCGCAAAGCGGTAGAGGCCGTGATTGTCCGAGCCGATCCAGAGAACTCTATGCTGATCGCGCCAGAGGAGGGTGATGCCGTCGCGCTGCAGCTCGGGGGGGATGCCCTCCTGGTGGAAGCGCCCGCGGGTGAGGCGGCGCAGTCCGTCGCCGTATGTGCCGAAGAGAAAATCGTCCTCCGCCAATTCGATCATTGCCGTGATTTCGGAATTCTGGCGCATCAGCCGGTCGAACCAGTGGTCCCACCAGCCTCCCTCCTCGCGGCAGCTGAGCAGGCCACTCATCCCGCGCCAGAGGCGCCCGCGGCTGTCTTCGAGCAGGACACGCAGGGCAAAATTGCCCCAAAAAGTTCTGGACGTATACTGAATGGGTTCACTGGAAGAGGTGATCCTGAAGACAGTCCCATTGGTGTATCCGACCCAGAAGCCCCCCTCGCGGGCCGGGAGCACCACGGTCAGATGATTGGGCAGCAGATTCCTGCAGGGATAAATAGTATCAAATTTGTGATCGCGTATCAGCGCCACGCCGCCCGACTTGAATCCCGCACAAACCGTGCCGGCGGGATCCGCGCAGACCGAATGGCCGTAATCACCGGGCAGTTTCTCGGGGCGGCCCCAGCAGGTGAAGGTGTTATCCCGGATCCTGAGCAGACCGTCGCCGCCGATCCAGATCGATCCCTCCCGGTCCTCCATGATCGTCAAGAAGGTGTCTCCGCTCGTGGCCAGACCCTGTTCCAAATCGAGCCGGCTGCTCTCTCCCTGATGCCAGCGCACGATCCCCCGCCCCTCCGTGCAGATCCAGACGAGGCCATCGCGGTCCTCGAGCAGGGCCCGCACTGTTATCTGATCGCGAGGGGAGTCGGGCGACCAGAAAGGGGCAAGAGCCCCGCCGGCCGCCGGTGCGACACGTCCGACATTTCCATTGGTGTTGCCGGCGAGAAGGTCGCCCGCGCGGGTCGTGCACAAGGCCGTAAAGGGGGAATCGCAAGGAAAGAACCCGGACCGTCGAGCAGCGAGCGGGACGCGACAGTAGGTGACAACATGCCGCGGGGAACCGGAGTCCGCGTTGAAATCAGTCCAGGCGATGCGGGTGAGCGGAACAGCATAGCGTCCCACATAGAGGGCGCCGGTGCTGTCCTGGATCAGGGCTTGAATATTGTTGGCATCTACATTATCTGTTAAGCGGAAGGGCGTCAGCCGTCCGTCCGCAAAGCGGGAAATGCCGTTCTCGGTGCCGATGACCAGGCTGCCATCGCGGGCGACGAGCAGGGTGTTGACGACATCATGGTTCAGGCCCTCGGCGACACCATAGGTGACAAAATCATCGCCCTCGAGGCGGCTGATACCGCCGCCGTAGGTGGCGACCCAGAGATGCCCGGCGTGATCCTCGGCGATATCCCTGATGAACGAGGAACGCAGCCCGGGGGACGTGCTCTTGTCGTAGATCCTGAAGCGCACCCCGTCGAACCGCGCCAGTCCCTCCTGGGTGCCGACCCAGATGTAGCCGCGCGAATCCTGAAAGACCTTCTTGACCGTATTCATCGGCAGGCCGTCTTTGGCCGTGTAGTTCCTGATGTCGTACTGGGTGATGAGCTTGCCCGGATCGAGGGCCAGTGCTGAATCGGCGCCGAAGGCCTGCAGCAGGAGGAAAAAGAGGAGGAGGGTGAGTCTGAACGCGCGCATAGGCCCCCACAAAGCGAATCCATTCTCTCAGCGGAGATCACACCCGGCGACCCGGGTGGTCAGGGGGGCATGCCGGAGGCATGCGCGGGATCCCCCGATCTGCATGCTAAAAGATAAGAATATGGAGGATTTTTCAAAACACTTTTTATATGGCTGATCGCGGCGGGGGCGATCGTCCCCGCGAGGGAATTCTTGCCAATAAAAGATAATTTTTGTATAATTATGGATATAATTTCCGGAACAAGGGACGCCTATGTGCGTCTTTTTTATACAGCTCACAAGCAGATTCCAACGAAAGAAAGATTATGAACAAGAGACGCATCCTCATCCTCCTTGCAGCCCTCTTTCTCCTTTTTCTCCTCTGGCGGATTTTCACCCTCATCTTCAGCGGTGGGGAAAAAGCCAAACAGGGCGGCGGGCAATTGCCGGTCGCCGTTGAGGCCGACACCGTCCGCCATGAAGCGATCGAGGAGATCCGCCAGTTCACCGGTTCGGTCTATCCCATCTATCAATATGTACTCGCCCCCAAGGTCTCGGGACGGTTGTTGACCATCCGCAAGCGCATCGGGGACTGGGTGCGGGCCGGTGAGGTGGTCGCTGTCATCGACGACGCCGAATACCAGCAAGCCCTGCGCGAGGCGGAGGCCAACCTCAAGATCGCCGAGGCCTCCCTGATCGAGGCCGAAAGCCAGGCGCTGCTCGCTTCGCAGGAGCTCGAGAGGGTGCGGCTGCTGAAAGAGAAGGGGATCGCCGCCCAGGCCGAATTCGATGTCGCCAGCAGCAACGAGGTCGCGCGCAAATCGCGCCTCGAGCTGGCGCGGGCCCAGGTGGAGCAGCGCCAGGCCGCCCTCAAGTCGGCGCAGATCCGGCTCGATTATACCCGTCTGAACGCCAGCGAACCCGGTTTCATCGGTGAACGTTTCGTCGACGAAGGGGCTCTGCTCACGGTCAATTCAGCGGTGGTCTCGGTGGTCGGCATCGACCGGGTGATCGTGCGCACCACCATCGTCGAGCGCGACTATGGCCGCATCCAGGTGGGCCAGGCCGCCAGGGTCTATGTCGACACCTGGCCCGGCCGCGGGCTCGACGGTACCGTGGCGCGCATCGCCCCGGTGCTGGACGAGGCCGCGCGCGTAGCCAAGATGGAGGTGGAGGTGGAAAACGGCGAACGCCTGCTCAAACCGGGGATGTTCGCCCGCGCCATGGTCACCCTGAGGAGCAGCGCCCGGGCCCAGACCGTGCCGAGCAAGGCGATCGTCAACCGCGAGGGGGCGAGCGGGCTCTTCCTCGTCTCCGCCGACAAGAAAAGCGCGCGGTATGTTCCCGTCGAGATCGGCATCGTCAGCGGCGAACGCACCGAGATCCTCTCCCCCAGGCTGGAGGGGCGGGTGATCACCCTCGGGCAGCACCTGCTGCAGGAGGGCAGCCTGATCATTCTGCCCGGAGCGGGAAACGGAGCGCCCGGAACCTCACCGGCAGGCAACTAAACCAACCTGGCAGGAGCAGCACGCATGGCTTTCGTCAACGGTCCCATCAACCGGCCCATTCTCACCAGCGTCATCTTTCTGGTCATCATCGTGCTCGGGGTGGTCTCCTTTTCGCGCCTGAGCATCGATCTCATGCCCGAGATCACCTATCCGACCATCTCGGTGGTGAGCGATTACGGCAATGTCGGCCCCCAGGAGATGGAGGAACTGATCACCCGTCCCCTGGAGGAAACCCTGGCGGCCGTGCAGGGGGTGGAGGAGATCACCTCAACCTCGAGCGAGGGGCGCAGCGTCGTGCGCTGCTCTTTCGCCTGGGGCACTGACCTGGATGTCGCCTCCAACGACATCCGCGACCGTCTCGACCGCGCCCTCGGGCGGCTGCCCGAGGATATGGAGCGGCCGATGATCCGCAAGTTCGACATCTCCGCCACTCCAATCATGAATATGGGCGTCTCCAGCGACATGAATCCCCTGGAGCTGCGCCAGCTGGTGGAAAACCAGGTCAAGTACCGCATCGAGCGCGTCCCGGGTGTGGCTGCCGTCAACGTCTGGGGCGGCCTCTATCGAGAGATCCATGTCGATCTCAGGGCGGATCAGCTCAAGGCCCTCGGGCTGTCGACCAATGCGATCATCAATGCCCTGCGCAGCGAGAACCGGACCATACCGGCCGGTCTCTTCAAGAAGGGCAACCTCGAGATCCAGATCCGCACCCAGGGGGAGTATCTCGATCTCGAGGAAATCCGCAACACCGTCATCACCACCCGCCAGGGCACACCGATCCGGATCAGCGATGTGGCGAACGTCGAGGACTCCTGGCAGGAGGTGCGCTCCCTCAACCGCCTCAACGGCAAGCCCAGCTTGCGCATGGCCATCAACAAGCAGTCGGGCTCGAACACCGTCGAGGTCGCGGAGGCGGTCAACAAGGAGATCGAGCGCATCAACCTCGACCTGCCGCAGCTCAAGATCACCCCCAATTTTGACTCGTCGGTCTTTATCAAGCAGTCGATCAACTCGGTCGCCAACAGCACTCTCTTCGGCGGCCTGCTGGCGATCGTCATCCTGCTCCTCTTCCTGCGCAACCTCTCCAGCACCTCGATCATCGCCACGGCCATCCCGATCTCGATCGTGGCCACCTTCGGGCTGATGTATTTCAACGGCTTTACCCTCAACAGCATCACCTTTGGCGGGCTCGCCCTCGGCATCGGCATGCTGGTCGACAATGCCATCGTCGTGCTCGAGAACATCTACCGCTATCGGGAAAACGGGCTCAAGGCGATCGAAGCTGCGCGCAAGGGAGCCGGAGAGGTCACCGGCGCCATTGTCGCCAGCACCCTGACCACCGTCGTCGTATTCTTTCCAGTGATTTTCATCCGCGGCATGTCCGGCATCATGTATCAACAGATGGCCTATGTCGTGGTCTTTTCCCTGCTCTGTTCCCTGCTGGTGGCTCTGACCCTGGTGCCGATGCTCTCCTCCCGTTTTCTCCGCTACCACCCGGTTCAGCACGGCAAGAAGATCAGCCGCATCGAGAAGATCTACACAGTCAGCCAGGAACTCTTTGAAAAGCTGGAGCGCAGCTATTCCGGGCTGCTGAGGAAGGCTCTCGACCGGCGCAAGCTGGTGGTCTATTCCGCCTTGGGGCTCTTTCTCTTTTCGGTGCTGCTGGTGCGTTTCATCGGGGTGGAGCTGATGCCGCAGACCGATGAGGGTGAGGTGAGTGTCAACCTCGAGGCCGAGATCGGTTCGCGGCTGGAGGTGGTGGACCGCATCGCCCTGCAAGTTGAGGAGATCGTGCGCCGTGAGGTGCCGGAGATGACCACAATGATGGCGCGGGTGGGGGATGGCAACAACGCGGAGGTGCGCATCACCCTGGTCCCCAAGGACCAGCGCAAACGCAGCAGCGAGGAGGTGGCCAACGCCCTGCGCAAGGCTACTGCGGAGATTCCGGGCGTGATCATCCGCACCCGGCAGAGCCAGAATTTCATGACGCGGCGGATGGGGCAGGGGGGCAGCAACGCCGTCAGCCTCGAGGTGCGCGGCTACGATCTGGCCACCGCCCAGGATCTGGCGCGCCAGCTGGACGGCATCGTCCAGAAGGTGCCGGGCATCACCGACACCGAAATCAGCCGCAAGGAGGGGAGCCCGGAGCAGGTTCTGCGCATTGACCGGCAAAAGGCGGCCGACCTCGGGCTGACCATCTCCATGATCGGCGACGCCCTGCAAACCGCTGTGGGCGGAACCTACGCCTCCTATTATCGCGAGGGGGGCAAGGAGTACCGCATCCTGGTGCGCTTGAGCGAAGAGGACCGCAGCAGCCTTTCTGATCTTCTCGACCTGACCATTCTCAACAGCCGCGGACTGCCGGTGATGCTGCGCAACGTGGTCGTCACCGAAGCCCAGGAGGGCCCCTCCAGCATCGAACGCAAGGACCAGGAGCGCATTATCTACATCAGCGCCCATTATACCGGCCGCGACATGGGCTCGATCATCTCCGACATCCGCTCGCAAATCCGCAGGCTGCCGATGCCCAAGGATTTCGCCGTCCTCTTCGGTGGGGATTACGAGGAGCAGCAGGAGGCCTTTCGCGAGCTGACGGTGGCGATGATCCTCGCCATCCTGCTGGTCTTTCTGGTCATGGCCGGACAATTCGAGTCCTGGCGTGACCCCCTGATCGTCCTCTTTTCCATCCCGATGGCGGTGATCGGCGTGACTCTCACCATGGTCCTGACCGGCACCATCTTCAGCCTGCAGGCCTTCATAGGCTGCATCATGCTCGCCGGCATCGTCGTCAACAACGCCATTCTTCTGGTCGATCATACCAACCAGCTGCGCCGGCAGGAGGGCATGGAGCTGATGGAAGCGATCTCAATGGCGGGTTCGCACCGGCTGCGGCCGATCCTCATGACCACTCTCACCACCGTGCTCGGCCTGCTCCCCCTCTCCTTTGGATTGGGCGAGGGCGGCGAGACCCAGGCCCCGATGGCGAGGGTGGTGATTGGCGGGCTGACCAGCTCGACCCTGGTCACCCTCGTGCTGGTGCCGGTGGTCTATTCCCTCTTTGAGCAGAAAATGATCTCCAAAAAGATCCGGGCCGTACTGGGCCGGATCATCAAGTAATGCGGCACGAGCGGAAATATAGCGCTCTCCCTGGGTGTTCTATTCGGCATAGACAAGCATGGCAGTGATAAAACATCCAAAGAGAGGATAGATGATATGAGATGTAATGTCGGCAAGACGGATCGCTGGATCCGCATCATTGTGGGTCTGCTGCTGGTCGGCGGCAATCTTTTCAATTATTATGTTCTGCACAATCCTTATCAGGTCTGGGCCAATATCGGCTGGATCCCCCTCCTGACCGGGCTCTTCCGTTTCTGCCCGCTCTATCTGCCCTTCAAGATCTCGACGGTCGAGAAGGCCAGGTAAATTAAAAAGCCCGGATCAATCACAACCTGATCCGGGCTTTTTCTCTTCCAGCCTGAAACCATCACGGCATTCCGCTCGCCGCGGATGCGCGGGCGTTCTCGAACCAGAGCACATAATCCCTGGTCGTGCACCAGCCGTCCAGATTGAGGTCAGCCGCGGCATATCCCGCTGTGCCGGTGCGGGCGGCGCTCTGCCAGAGCGAAAAATCCGCCGCAGTGACCGCCTTGTCCCCGTTGATATCCCCCGCCTGCAGGGCCCAAACGCCCGCCTCCATCAGCACCGCCCCTTTTCCCCCATAATAACTCGCCATTCCGGTCGTGAAATCGAAGTTCGACGCATTCAGGCCGTCGAAAGCCAGGGCAGTGGCGGCCATGGCCGCCAGATGGTTGCGGGTCTGGACGGTCACATAGTAGCTGCCGGTGACCGCAGCCAGGGTCACGGTGGTGGCGGAGGTGGCCGGATCGATGAGGCGGCCGTCGCTGCGCAGCCAGAGGCTGCGCTGGGCCACCGGGGCGCCGGAGGTGGTGCTGCGCAGTCCCACCAGCACCCAGTCGACGATGCCGGCCGGAACGGAGGAGGCTGCGTAGGGCGCCTGCGGAAAGGGAGACTGCAGCGGCACTGCAGCACCTGCGGCCGGTGTGCGCATGGCATGGCTGCCCACCTCGTAGGCGCCCTGGAGAAAGAGCCGGCCGCTGAGCTGCACCGGCGAACTCTGCGGGCCGTAGATCCGCACATTGGAAAAGATCACCCCGGGCTGGGCGCCATAGCCATAGATCAGATTGTCGCGGCCGATGAGCAGATAGCGGAAGGGCTCGATCTGCCCCGCAAAGGGCAGCCGCGACATCAAGCTCCCGTCGAGATAACAGTAAATGTATGTAGCCGTCCAGATGATCTTGAACTCATAGGTACGGGTCAGGCTCCATGTATTGGACTCGACACAGCGCTCCTCATCGCGGGTGTCGATACCGCGCGCGGCGGCGAGGAACTTGAATCCCGCCACGCCCTCGCCGGTCGAATAGCCCTCGCCCGTGCGGATATTGCACCAGGAGCCGTCGGTCTCGAAAATATCCTTGTTGTTTTCGTAGATGCGCGAATAGAGATTGATGATGTGCTGTTTGATATCATCGGGCAAATTCTGCGAGACCGGGTCAAAGTTGGTAACGTTGATGATGAAGGTGCCTTCAAAGGGGAGGGCTGAGGCCAGGGTGATGCGCAGCTGGCTGTTTTCGGTCGTAGCCTGCCAGCCTTTGCCGGCGACAAAGCCCCCGCCGCTGTTGACAATGCTCTCGCCTGCAGCCGGGGTGGCGTTGAGCAGGCTGTGGCTGTAGATCAGACGGGTATGAGCGGGTTGGGAGCAGAGCCGCACAGCGGGTAAAAGCAGAGAAAGCAGGAGCACCAGAAACCGGCTCCATGCGGCCGGTTTCCGTCCAGTCGGGGTATTCCTCACGATGCCGTCCTCAGTTGCTAAGAGTCTGATAATGCTTTTGATGGCAGAAATAGCAGGGGCTGCCGGGCAGGTTCGTGCAAGAAGCATACCAGGGCGGGAGGAGGGATTGACATCTGCTGCTCTTTCAGGTGCCGAAATAGCGGTCGCCGAAATCCCCCAAACCAGGTACGATATACTTTGCTTCATTGAGATGGCTGTCGAGAGCGGCGGTATGGATGGCGACCTCTGGGCAGTGTTTGTGCAGGGCCCTGACCCCCTCCGGGGCGATGACGATGCAGGCGGCGCAGATATCCCGTGCGCCCCGGTCGCGCAGGCGGGCGAGGGTGTCGATGAGGGAGCCTCCGGTGGCGAGCATGGGATCGAGGACGATGATGCGTTTGTTTTCGAGATCGATAGGAAATTTCTGGTAATAAGCGCGCGCCAGGGCGGTTCTCTCATCGCGCTCGAGGCCGATAAAGCCGACCGGGGTTTGCGGCAGGATCTCCAGGGCCGGTTCGAGCATGGAGAGCCCGGCGCGCAGCACCGGCACCAGAACCAGCTCTTCCGCAAGCTGCTTCCCCCGGGCTGAGGTGAGCGGCGTGGGCA
>Ga0302250_1001568_pt1 | contig 16715 bp, 14 predicted proteins | sample AAG_RA_Asp_MG_FD_193536 | JGI IMG/M metagenome (GOLD analysis project Ga0302250, IMG submission 193536) | Enriched activated sludge microbial communities from anaerobic digester in WTTP, New Holstein, Wisconsin, United States - AAG_RA_Asp | ecosystem: Engineered > Bioreactor > Anaerobic >... | reverse complement strand
AAGAATAAAAAGGTTTTGTATGCGAATCCTTCTGATTACTTTACTTGCATTTCATCTCTGTTTTGGAGATGATGGTCTAAGTTTGGATGATGCGATCAAAAAAGTAAAAGAACACAATAGTGAAATTATGATTGCAAAATTTAATGAAAGAATTAAAACATTAGAGCATCAAGCTGCTCTTGGAGCTAACTACGGAAGTTTAGAGCTCTCTCAAGCAGCACTACGCAGTAATGATGCACTGAATGTCTTTGGTTATAAACTTCAATCACGTGAAGCGACTTTTGCTGATTTTGGTTTTAAACAATTTGATTGGTCAAATCCAAATTTTAATTCACAACCAAGTGATCTCAATAATCCGAAAGACCGTAACCATTTTCAAACAAAAGTAGAGTACACACTTCCTTTGTATACAGGTGGAAAGCTAGAGCAGTATGGCAAAATCACAAAAGCACTAGAATCTATGAGCACACTTGATCTTGAAGCATTACGTCTTCAAAAAATTTATGAAATAAAAAAAAGTTTTTATGCGATTTCCCTTTTAGAAACGCACCTTTACAATTTAAACATTATCGCTTCAAATACTAAAAAGCTTGAAGCAAAAACAGCGGCAATGATGGAAGAGGGGTACGTCAAAAAAGTAGATCTCTTAGAGGTACAGAACAAACACTCAGATGTAGAGAGACTCATCGCTCAAGCGGAAGCTAACCGAACGCTTTTATATCATTTCATCTCTTTTTTAGTGGATGAAGAGGTTACTGCTATTAAAGGGCATTATGAAGAGGTGCAAAACGTTTCTATGACGGATGAGCGCATTTTGAGTGATAACCTTGATATTAAAAAAGCAGAGCAAGGTGTTGAAATCTCTAAGATGAACATTGCTTTAGCACAAAGTGCATTTTTACCTCAACTTGGGGCTTTTGCAAATTACGGTAGTAGTGACGATAAACTGATGAATGATTTTTCTAAAAATGATGCCTATACCATAGGGCTTCAAGTAAAATGGAATCTTTTTAATGGCGGAAGTGATAAAAATAATGTCGAAAAAGCACGGGTAGAAAACCTCAAAGCTTCCCAACAGTTAGTATTGGCAAAGAAACAAATCGCTTTGTATCTCAAACAGCTTCAAACACAGATAAAAAATGATGAGTACGAGATAAAAAGTTTGAAAAATGAGGTTGATCTTGCTCATGTGATTTATGAAAATTATGCAGGTAGGTACGAGCAAAAACTTGTTTCAATCAATGATGTTTTAATAAAGCAATCCGAAGAACTTAGCAAAGTACTCAGATTGAAAGAGGTACAAAATGCACGCAATGAAAAGATCTTTGAGCTTCAAAAATTAGCCAGTAAGGAAATGTAATGAAATCTTATTTCTATGTAAAAAGTACGGTTGTCTGTTTGATAGCCAGCCTATCCTTAAATGCGGCTAGTTTGAATTTAAGTGGAAGTGTTATCTCTGAAAATCAAAAGACATTATCAAGTCGTTATATGGGGTTTATTCAAACGGTCAATGTCAATGAAGGAGATGTCGTCAAAAAAGGCGATTTACTCTACAGTATCGATTCTAAAGAAGTGGATACGGCTCTTGCCCAGAGTGATCTTGCTATTTCTCAAGCGGAGTTAAATCTTCGTATGTATCAAAATCAATACCAAAACGCAGCGCTTAATTTAGAACGCTACCAACGTTTGCTTGCGAAAGATATGGTTTCAAAATATGAAGTGGAAAACCTAGAACTCTCAGCGAATAATCTAAAAGCGATGGTAGAGATAGCGCAAAAGCAGATAGCACAAGCAAAGCAAAAGCGTCAGGAAGTTCAAAACCAATACCAATACCTCAAAATCAAAGCACCCAATGAGAGTGTTGTCATTGAAAAGCATATTAAAGCAGGGGAAATGGCACTAGCAGGTGTTCCTACTCTTGTTTTGGCAGATTTGAGTTCGTTAAAAATTAGCACAGAGATTGCGGAAAGTTATCTAGGTAGTGTCAAAATTGGTGACAAAGCTCGTATAGAAGTGCCTTCGATTGGGTGTATTAGTGAAGGAAAGATTGAAGCCATCATTCCTAGTTCTAACCCTATGGCACATACGTTTAAAATGAAGCTTTCTTTTAACTGCAAAGAGCTCAAAGCGTACCCTGGCATGTATGCGGTTGTGGTTGTGGGTGAATAAAACATGAAATACAAAGAAAAATACCTTGCAGGCTATCTTGCGCGACTCTTTTTGCGCAATCCATTGACGATGATTTTAGGCATAACGCTTATTACTTTAGGTATCGTAGCGCTTTCTTTAATGCCCAGAGAAGAAGATCCACAAATTTCTATCAGTGGGGGTGTCGTTGTTGTTTCTATGCCAGGTGCTAATGCAGCTGAAGTAGAGCAAGTGGTTGTCCGCCCGCTTGAGAGGCGTATCAAAGAGATTAAAGGTGTGGAGCATATTTATGGTGTGGCAAGTGATAATGTAGGCATTGTGAATGTGATGTATTATATCGGTGAAAACCGCGAAGCATCCAACCTCAAACTCTACGATAAAGTGATGCAAAATATGGATCAATTACCTGAGGGTGCTTTAACCCCTTTAGTACGTCCTTTTGATATTGACATCGACATTCCCATTCTTTCTATCGCGTTTTACGCAAAAACACCTCAAGGGGTTGATAACGTAAACCTTTATAAACGCGTGGAAGCATTTAGAAATTCACTCGGTAATGTGGATAATGTTGCTAAGACAGAGATCAAAGGCGAACATAAAGAGCAATTCAACATAGAGATTGATCTTAGTAAACTCTCGGCGTATCATCTTTCATTAGAGCAGATTGTGGGTGCTCTTAAATCACTGACCGCCTCGTCTCCTGAAGTGAAAAATAGAACGCAAGAAGGAAAACTGATTGTTTTTGGTGTTAAAAATGCGTTGGAGAGAGTTGAAGATATTCAAAACCTTATTGTGGCAAATTTTGGTGGATCAGTCGTTTATTTAAAAGATATAGCTGCTATTCATCTAGGCGATGACATCCAAAATAAAAAGAGTGCACAGATAAGTTATAAACGGGGTGAGGCTATGACACCTCTGCAAGATCAAGTCACACTAAGCATTTCAAAGTTAAAAGGCTCCAACGCTGTGGTGATTGCACATGATGTACTTAAACGCCTTGAAGCATCAAAAAATGAATTAGACAAAGAGGGCATAGGCTACATTGTTACTCGAAACTATGGAGAACGTGCCAATGAAGCGGTTAATGAACTGGTCTTTCACTTGCTCATTTCCATCGTGATTATTGCATTGTTGCTCATTTTTATCTTAGGCTGGAGAGAAGGACTTATTGTAACGCTGACAGTTCCTGCCATTTTAGCCATTACCATTTTTATTGCGTATATGAGCGGACAGACGATCAATCGTATCACGCTTTTTGCCTTTTTACTGAGTCTGGGACTGTTGGTCGATGATGTGATTGTTGTCATTGAAAATATTCACCGTCATTTGCATAGTAAAGATTCTCAGGATAAAGAGATGGATGAATTGCTTATTGAAGCAACCGATGAAATTGGTGCACCAACCAATCTCGCAACCATTGCGATTATCTTAACGATGGTTCCAATGGCATTCGTAGGGCAGATGATGGGAGAGTTTATGAAGCCCATTCCTCTTAATGTCCCAGTGGCAATGCTGTCTTCACTGTTAATCGCTTATATCTTTACGCCATTTTTAGCACGTAAATTTCTGAAAAAGCCAAACCATAAAAAAGGAGAGAATCATGGAAAAATTTGAGCACTTTATCTATTCTCTCTTAGTGGAAGAACGTAAGAAAAAACTAGTGCTTCTTTTAACATTGGTGGCGTTTGTTTTGGCTATCTTGATGTTCCCTAGCAAAATCGTATTAGCAAAGATGCTTCCTGGAAAAAGTACCAATACCTTTTCCATTTATGTTGATCTTCCTAATGGACGCTCTTATCAAGAGACAAATACTATCAACCAGTGTGTTGTATCTATTTTGCAAAAAGAGAAAGAGATACAAAATATTGAAGTCTTTAATGGTATGGGCTCGCCTCTTGATTATGCAGGCCTAGTAAAAGGCTCAGGGCTGAAAAGCGGCGAACATGTCAGTGAAATAGTTGTCAATCTGAGCGGTATTCATCAACGAGATGAACGCTCCTATGCGATGGTACATCGTTTACGCCCACTCATTCAGAAAAACTGTGAAGGACTCATTCCTCAAACCTCCATCAAAATGGTTGAGCAGCCAGCAGGTCCACCAACGATGGCAGCACTTGTCATTGAGCTTTATGGCGAAAATTCCGAGCGTCTAGGTACTCTTGCAGGGCGCATCAAGCAGATATTAATGCAGACAAAAGATTTAGTTGATATTGATATCATGAGTGATGAGATTTATGAGAAGTACTCGCTGGTGTTGGATAAAGAAAAAGTAAGCCGTTCACAACTGAGTATTCAAAAAGTCAATGAATTACTCTATCTTGCATTTGAAGGAATGCATGTTGCGCATAAAAATAGTGAAAACTCACCATATCAAATTCCTTTGTATGTGGTTCTTAGCGAACACTCAAAGTCTCTTCCTTATGCGTCAAAAGAGGAGCTAAGTGTTAAGCTAAGCGCGCTCAAACTGATAAATGCTGTGGGTATGATGGTTCCTCTCTCAGAAGTGGTCCATGTTGAAAAAGTAGCGTCTAGCCCTACCATCATGTCAAAAAATCTTCAAAAGATGGTCAGCATCGTAGCAGAAGCAGATTTGGTTTCACAAGTCTATCCACTCTTGGAGGCACGTTCGAAAATAAAAGAGGCGTTTCAATCAGATTTTGAAGTAAGCAATAGTCATCTGTTTGATATAACGCTTAAAGATAAAAAAAGTGGCGAAGTGTATGAACTGGTTTGGGATGGCGAGATGAAAGTAACTATGGATACCTTCAGAGACTTAGGCGGTGCATTTATTGCAGCGCTTGTGCTGATCTTTTTGTTAATGGTTGTTTATTACAAAAGCTTTGCTCTTTCGGGTATCGTATTGCTGGGTAGTTTTCTCTCTATCATTGGTGTTATTGTGGGACATTGGTTTATGGACCTCTTTTCTTCAACAACATTCTTTCTTACAGCAACATCTCTGATCGGGTTTATTTCCTTGATGGGGATTAGTTCACGTAATGCACTTTTGTTGATTGATTTTGCTCAAACGCTGATTGCTCAAGGAGTAGGAAAAAAAGAAGCCATCGCAAGGGCAAGCGCAACACGTGCAAAGCCGATCTTTTTAACAGCTGCCGCGATTATTTTAGCCAGTACGCTTCTTGCGACAGACCCTATATTTGGGGGATTGGGAGTTGCACTTATTTTTGGAACGATTGCTGCGGTGATCGTCTCTTTAGTGGTTGTACCTGTGTTAATGGATAATACAAAAGCAATTTAAAGACATTTACATGTAAATGATAAGGGACTCTACTTATCGTTTTACATGTAAAAATTTTCGACGCGTCGAAACCAGTAAGCGCATCACACGATACACAAATAAACGTTTATTAACAGCACTAATCTTACGGCAATTTTCATCTTTTAAACACTCGAACACTTCTTCTAACGCCAACTTTTCACTCACGGATAGATTTGTCATACCGTTCCTTTTTGCCCGTCATTTATTTTGCGTACCAGTCTTACAATATCTTCATCTCTTAACATCCCAAGCATATTGAAAACAACAGGAATTCCCATAGGCGCACTACTACCAAGTCTCCACTCTTGATAGGTACGCATTGAAATACCACAGTTTTCTGCCATCTTCTTTTGAGAAATTTTTTTGCCCATATTCTCAGCTTCAATAGCATTATGTAAAAGATTGATGATATCGCTTGTTTTCATCGTATGATTGTACAAAAAAATGTATTAAATACAAATTAAAATGTATTAAATATACTAATTAAATTATATTTTAAACTATATAACAGATATTATATCTTTTTTATTGTTAAAATAATCCTTTATTTTGATTAAAATATACAAAATATTGTATAAAAATACTCCATTTTGTTGTCGTGATTTTTTTCGCTATAATGGCGGAAACTAAAATTTAGGAGAATTTATGGCCTCTATTTCTATGGGCGACTTAAAAAAAGGGTTAAAAATCGAAATTAACGGTACCCCTTATAAAATCGTAGAGTATCAACATGTTAAGCCTGGTAAAGGTGCTGCATTTGTACGCTGCAAAATCAAATCATTTATGGATGGAAAAGTTATTGAAAAAACATTCCACGCAGGTGATAAATGTGAGACTCCAAATCTTGAAGACAAAATCATGCAGTTTTTGTATGACGATGGTGAATTTTTACAATTTATGGACAGCGCAACATATGAGCAAATTGCTTTAACACACGATCAAGTGGGTGAAGCTGCAGATTGGATTATTGATGGTATGAATGTTGATATGCTTTACCACAACGGTAAACCTATCAGCGTTGAGGCACCACAATTTGTTGAGCTTAAAATCGTAGAGACACCACCTAACTTCAAAGGCGATACACAAGGTGGTAAAAAACCAGCAACACTTGAGAGTGGTGCGGTTGTACAAGTACCTTTCCACGTTGTTGAAGGCGATGTGATTAAGGTTGACACGGTTCGTGGCGAATACTTAGAAAAAGTAAAATAAGTTTAGACTACATCTAAAGCATAGCGTAATTATTTTACGCTATGTCCTCTTCCTCTTTCCTTCTTTAATGCTATAATATAACCTTATAACCCAAGTGTTTAGGAGGTTGTCATCATGTTTACGAATCTCTCCATTAAAGCTCGCAATATTATCTTAGCATGTGTCGTGATTCTAGGATTGACAGCTATTCATAGCACTGCAAAATTTTTCAATGATAAAGAGAAAGAACTACTTCATCTTAGGGTGGATAGTACGACATTAAAAGAAGATATCTTGAACTTGCGCAAGCATGAAAAAGATTTTTTAATGCGTAATGATCTAAAGTATGAAAAAGCGCTTCTCGAGTCTGCTTCAAAACTCTCTGCAAAACTTGGAACTATCGCTAAAACAGCCGATACTCTTGGTATTAAATCAACAGAGATAATTCGCTTACAAGAAGTCATTACCACGTATACGACCGTTTTCAATGAAGTGGTTGCCCAAAAAAAGAAGTTAGGACTAAGCCCAGAAGAGGGCTTAGAAGGAGCAATGCGTAAAGCCATTCATGAAGCGGAAAGTGGATTTAAAGAGCTCAAAGATTATAAGATGCAAACGCTTATGTTGACGCTTCGTCGCCATGAAAAGGACTTTATGCTCCGTTTTGTACCCAAGTACAGTGAAGAACACAGCGCGACGTATAAAAAAACGCTTGAGTATGTGCAAAGCCATGAGGAACTTGCCTTTTCAGTAAAGCTATTAGAGGCATATCGACAGAGTTTTGTCGAATTTGTCAAGGCATATGAAGTCTTAGGCTTGGATGAAAAAAGTGGGCTAAATGGAAAATTACGTGATACGGTGCATCAAACGGAATCTTTAGTGGAATCCTCTGTTAAAACGATCGATCAAGAGATAGCCTCAACCCTCCAGCGAACAACCGTAGTGTATGTCATCGTGGGTGGTACAGTTGTTGGCATTGTTATTTGCTTGATTTTCTTGATTATTCGTAGTGTGCTTATTCCTTTACGCGCATTAACAAAAGCGATTGTTGCAAATGAGCGTGATTTAACCCTTCGTTACACTACTCCTTATAATGATGAACTCAAAGAGATCGCCGATGCACTTAATGCCTTTATGGAAAGATTGCGACAGATTGTGATGGGAGCCATTCATGCGAGTGATGAAAACGCGGCAGTTTCTCATGAACTCTCCACAACATCCAATAACATTGGCAAACGTGCAGAAGAAGAAAGCCACATTGTAGCACGTACAACTCAAACAGGCAATCAAGCACGTGATAAGATTGATGATTCTGTCACAAATTCACAAAAAGCTCAAGCTGAGATTGCGCAAACCAATGAAGCCCTAATACAAGCCAATGAAATTTTTGGTGTTTTGATTGAAAAGATTGAGCAAACCAGCAGTGTTGAAAATGAACTACAGCACAAAATGATTACGCTCTCGCAAGATGCAGAAAAGGTGAAAGATATATTGAGTGTGATTAGCGATATAGCAGATCAAACGAACTTATTGGCACTTAATGCCGCTATTGAAGCAGCACGTGCAGGAGAGCATGGGCGTGGGTTTGCAGTTGTGGCTGATGAGGTCAGGAAATTGGCTGAACGGACTCAAAAAAGTTTGATAGAAATTCACGCAACAGTAGGTGTGATCGTTCAGGCGATTGTTAATTCTGCTGATCAGATGGAAAAAAATACAAAGCTGTTTAGTGGGCTTGTTGAACAATCAACAGTGGTATCGCATAAAATAGAAACATCTGTTACTCTTATGAAAAATGCTATTGATGTGGTTGCCTTGGCAACGCATACTTCAGAAGAGACGGGCAGTGAGATCAAAAATATTGTTGATGAGATCAATGAGATCAATCACATTACCTCAAGCAATGCAAGGGATATTGAAGAGATTGCTTCGGCTGCGGAGCATCTACACAGCGTTACGCAAAAGCTCAATGACCAATTGCATTACTTTAAAGTTTAATACAAGGAGTTTACTATGAAAAAAGTTATCGTTCCTCTAGCACAAGGTTTTGAAGAGATTGAGGCATTAACGATTGTAGATATCTTAAGACGTGCCAATGTGGATGTAACCATGGCAGCATTAGAATCATTACACGTTAAAGGCGCACACGGTATTGTGGTTGTTGCCGATGCACTTTTAAAAGAGATGAATGCAAACAACTTTGATATGATAGCCCTTCCAGGAGGACTTCCTGGTGCGACCAATCTTGCAGCTGATCCTACAACGCAAACATTGCTAAAAGAATTTGATGCCAAAGGCAAAATGATAGCTGCTATTTGTGCTGCTCCTTATGCTCTAAAAACAGCAGGTGTCCTTAAAAAAAGCTACACATGTTATCCTGGATTTCAAGCAAAAATTGCTCAAGAAGGGTATAACGCCAACGATAAAGTCATTCGAGATGGTAACGTCACAACTTCGCAAGGTCCAAGCACAGCGATGCTCTTTGCACTCTCTTTAGTTGAGCAGTTGTGTTCAAAAGAGGTTGCCCAATCCTTATCGCATGATCTACTCCTCTCTTAGTCATATTTAGCTGTAAAGATGTAGTATTCTTTACAGCTTTTTTGATAGATTTTTATACAGATTTATCCCCATTTTTTGTTCTCATTAACATTTCATTACTTTGTCGGAGTATAATTTCACGTATTTTTTAATAAGGCAAGGATCTTAAATGGCGTTTAGAACAATTAAGAGCAAATTGATTTTGCTTTTAACGATTGTGGGTGTAAGTTTTATTCTTTTGGGATATTTGATAACAAAAACAAGTAATGAAGCACAAGATGCAGCAAGAAAAATTTGGTTAACGGGGCAGATCCAGTATGAGTTAGCGGTGTGTGGTATGGAAGTACGTGGGTACCATCTTCTTGCAAAACCAGAATCTGTTGAGCAGTATCAAAGTGCCTATAAGCGACTTTTAGCGCATATGGAAACGTTGAAAAAAATTGTAGATAAACCTGAAAACAGAGTCAAAATTACAGAGCTAGAGCAAAAAATTGAACAATGGCATAACTTAAATCAACCACGGATCGATATTATTGGGCAATACAAACACGCTGTCCATGCTACTAATTTTCAAATAGAACATCCTGAAGCTTATGCACAACTCAATACACTGATAGCGCAAAGTGCTACTTCGTATGAAGTGATTTTTGAACAAGTAAAAGCATTGGAAGAACGTTTTAAAGAGGGCAATTTAGGAAAGATTGTCTCCAATGAACGTATTTCCCAATTTGTTTTAGTTGTTGTAGCGCTTTTGGTACTCGCACTTGCATTTATAGTCATGCGTTCTATTCGAAACTCGGTTAAAAAAGCGAAGGAAGGTTGTATCACTATGCGCCAAACAAAAGCGTTGAATCGTCGTATTGAAACAGAGAGTCACGATGAAATCAATGAAGCGATGGAAGCGGTCAATCTTCTCTTGCATGATCTATCTTTAGCGATTAATGAAGCAAAAGACAATGCTTTAGAAAATGCTTCTGTGGCAGAAGAACTTTCTCAAAGCAGCTTGCAAATTGGGAAGCGTGCTGAAAATGAGTCTAAAGTGGTTTTCCAAACCACTCAAGAGACGAAAAGTGTTTTGGGGCATATTAAGGAATCTGTACAAAAAACAACCGATGTGCGTCATGTGACCCTAGAAGCACAACAAGGGCTTGGCTTAGCACAAGAGACACTAACAACAACGCTAGAACACCTCAATCAAACTGCCTCAAATGAAGCACAAATCAATTCACAATTAATGCATCTAGCGAACGAAGCAGGACAAGTAAGAGAAGTTTTAAATGTGATCGGTGATATAGCGGATCAAACCAATTTGTTAGCACTCAATGCCGCCATTGAAGCAGCAAGGGCTGGAGAGCATGGACGTGGTTTTGCGGTTGTCGCCGATGAGGTGAGAAAACTTGCAGAGCGAACACAAAAAAGCTTGGTTGAAACGAATGCTACGATTAATGTTATCGTTCAATCTATCACCGATATTAGTGGTCAAATGAATGAAAATGCGAGCCGTATTTTAGGCGTTTGTGAGCTTTCCAATACTGTGGCTGACCATACCCATATGGCAGTAAATCTTCTCAATCAAAGTGTGGTAGCCATCGAAGATGTGGCAAAGGATGCGCAAGACAATCAAGAGCAGTTAGATACCACAGTACTGGGTAGAATAGAATCTATCAATGGATTTACAAGTTCTAATGCGAGAAGTGTTGAAGAGATTGCATCAGCTGCAAATCACCTCTTTAAACTCTCTGAGGGACTCAGCTCGACACTTTCTCAGTTTAAAACCGCGTAAATATTGTAGGTAAAGAGTGCATTTATGCGCTCTTTACTTCTCTTCATAGTGAAGTTTTAATCCTTCGCTGCTCATCACAAAACCATTAATCGTAATCTTACCTTCATGTACCATTTTGTGGTGTTTTGCACAAAGCGGTATGAGGTTGTAGCGGTGGTTTTGATGAAAGTGCTCGATGTTTCCATTCGCATCAGCATTCTCTTGCGCTTTGATGTGATGTACCTCTTCCACGTACTCATCACAAAGAGCACATTTGGAAAGGTAAAGGTTTTTGTTGTACTTACTGCGTTTTTTCTGTTTGAGGAGTTCCACTTCACCCAGTTCACCTGCAAGACTTCGCCTAATGTCATAAGCGGTTTTAATGAACTCTTTATCCATGTGCAAGGACTTTGCAAACTCTAAACCATAGAGCGAGCTACCACTGCCAAGCTCTAACTTTCGGTTATAGATCAGCTTGTCATTCTCTTCATCGTAACTCACTCCTAAATGCAGATAGATGACCTTTTTAAGCTCACTAATGAGCGGAAGGTGACTGAGCTGATGTAGATGGGTTGCAAAGACAAAAAATGAGCCTAAGCTATGCATTTTGGTAATGGCACTTGCAACAATGGCAAGGGCAGACTCGGTTTCAGTACCATGACTGATCTCATCTCCCAAAACAAGTGAAAATGCCGTAGCACGGTTAAAGATATTTTTGAGCTCCAACATCTCTACGGTAAAAGTTGATAGCCCTTTATAAAGGTTATCATGGCTGATAATACGTGTAAAGATTTTATCAAACAGGTTAAAACGCATACTGGCACACGGTACAAAAAAGCCCGCTTGCGCCATAATGACGGCAATGCCTAAGCTTTTCATCAAGGATGATTTACCACTGGAGTTAATGCCATAGAGCAATATGCCTTGTACATCATTGACACTGCATGCTTCGAGTGTCACATGGTCGTGTGTAATGTCTGCTGAGCAATGCCCTAAGAAGAGATCGTTAGGAATGTAGATGCCATTTTCTTCGCGTGATTCGATGAGTGGATGACGAAGCCCAATCGCTTCGATAAAGCGTTTTTCTTCTTGCATCGGAAGAAGCTCTGGTCTGGTGTAGTTATAAAGCACTGCGCATTTTGCATTGCTCAGCGCAACATCGAGTGTCCCTACAAATGAGATGAGATGCTCCAATGTCAGGGCATAATGCGTTTCAATTTTTTCCAGTATCTCATCATAACGCTGTTTCACTAAAGCGATCATTTGAAGATTACTCAGTACAATCTCTTGGGAAATCTCTTCGATGAGTGTTGCTGAAATTTTGACACTGTTTTTGAGGTGTCTAAAGGTAAAGTCTTTAAAAAAGTAGTGTTGATCACCTATGGTAATGAAGCTTTGCATGAGCTTCTCTTCAATCAGTGCAAAACGGTTTTTACTGATGGAAATATAATGTCCTTCGCTTTCCAGCCATTCGATGCTAATGGTTGTTCGATTGCTCTCTTCAAAGAAACTCTCAATACTTCGTGCAATATGCTCTAATGCGCTAAAACGCTCAGCTTTGCTTTGCTCAATCTTATCAATTTGAGGGAAGACGCCTTTTAAAAAGAGGTTCTCATTGATCTGATCTTTACGAAACTTTGCACAGACATCAAGCACAAATGTACTTTTTAACATCTCTAACAGCGCTTCACTCTCATCAAAAAGGTTTTTAGGTGTAGGAACTTTTTTAAGCTCAGCTTCTTTTAGAATGCCCAAAATAGCTTCAAGGGAGGTACTGAGATAATCAAGCTCTAAAGGATGGAGTTTTTTAAGAGCAATACGCCTTAAAATGCGTTCTAAGTCATAGACTTGTTTAAGAGCAATCTCAAACTTTTTATAGTCATGAATGAGTTGTGTGCTGAGATCAAAACGCTCATTCAGTGTTTTAATGTCACAGATAGGATTGAGCAAGCGCTCCTTTAAAAGGCGTTTTCCTATAGCAGTTGATGTTTGATCGATGAGGTTTAAAAGCGTCATCTCTGAAGGGTTTTTAGAGATGATGTCCAATTGTTCAAGGGCGTTGTTGCCGATGTAGAGGTAACGGCTGTTGCCTAGTAAAATAGGGCGGCTCATCTTTTCGATAATGTTGGCATCATGCTCAATGATAAAATCACACAAAATGGCTAACGACTCACTCGCATAAGGGTAACGCTCAATGTCAAGGTACTCAATAGGCGAGAGCAGGGAGCGAATGGCATAGATGCGTCCAAAGAGTTCATTTTGGTACGCCACTTTGAGACGTTCTTTGTTGATACTATGTGCGACACTTGGAGTGATTTCAAGGTAATTTTGTACCCACTCTTTATCGATGCTCTCTGTGTTAAATGTTAAAACAATTTCACTGGTTTTATAGGTTTGTAAGAGGTTGAAAATCTCATCTAAAGCATAGGTTTTATCTTCTCTGGTACCATGCACTTCATTGATGATGGTTTTGCCAGTTGTTACATCAATGGCACTGTAACCGACTGAATAGATAGAATGATTGCAATCCACTAAAAGTGAGACAAGGTAATTTTCACTGGACTCGATGAGGTAGTCAAAGTTTGTGCCTGGGCTTATGATGTTGGAGATATAACGTTTTACATGAGGTGGTTCACCTTTTTGGCGCACTAAAACGATGGTGTATTTTTTAGTCTGTACCAAACGGCTTAAGTAGCGATCGAGTGAAACTGCGGGTATGCCTGCTAAAAGTGGATTTTGTAAAGAATTTTCTAAAATGGATTTATTTTTACGTGTGAGCTGAATGTTTAAAAGCTCTGAAACCTCTTTGGCTTTTCCAATTTGATGGGTTTCATTGTTGACTTCATACGTTTCAAAAAAAGAGCCGATCTCCATAAAAACAATGGTATTTTTGCCATATTTTTCTTCAAAAAAGAGTTGCAGGTCGAAGTAAATTTCGGTCAGTAATCTCTCTTTTGAACAGAGCATTTGTGCAATATTTTCAAGCATTCGTTTCGTATCCACTTCTGTAAATTAAGTAGATTATAGCGCACGAAAGCATAAAGTTTGGTTTGAGCTAAAGCAGTTGTTTGGGTGATTTAAGGTACAATAGATCATCACACGATAAGAAAAATGTTAAGGATTACTATGGAAATTGAGATTTCAACACCCGCACTTTTATTTCCTGCTGTTTCATTGCTTTTACTTGCCTATACCAACCGATTTTTGGCTGTAGCGCAACTGATTAGAATGTTGCACCGTCAGTCAATGGAAAGAGATAATTGCGAAGAGTACAAACAAATCAATAATCTCAAACATCGTTTGGAGCTCACCAAATGGATGCAATTTTTTGGTGTGCTTGCCATTCTTTTATGTACCCTTTCCATGTTTGAACTTTTCTTAGGGCTCTTTGGCATTGGCAAACAGATTTTTGGGCTTAGTTTAATCGCAATGTGTATCTCCCTTTTCATCTCACTGTGGGAAGTGATGATCTCTACACGTGCCCTTAATATGGAGCTTAGTGATATGCATGATAAATGCAAAATAAAATAAATTTAAAGAAAAATAATGAATAAATACCTTTTAGTAGGCGAAAAAAATCGCCTTAAAATCAATCGCTATACCGACAATGGCGTCTATCTGATCTGTGAAGATCAAGATGAAGTTTTACTTCCTAACCAGTACGTTAGTTACGCTATGAAAGAGGGCGATGAGATCGATGCGTTTGTCTATTTTGACTCGGAAGATCGCATCGTCGCAAGTACGGTTTTCCCAAAAGCGATGCTCGATGAATTTGGCTGTTTTGAAGTGGTCGATGTGACGCCTTTTGGAGCCTTTTTAGACTGGGGTTTGCCTAAAGATCTGCTCGTTCCTAAAGCTTTGCAAAAGTTTCCGTTTCATGTAGGCATGAAAGTCATCGTGCGTGTCTGTTTGGATGATGAGACAGGGCGCATCATTGGCAGTCAAAAGTACAATGAATTTTTGAGCAAAGATTTCAAAAACCTCAAAGTGAACCAACAGGTCAAACTTTTAGTGCGTGAGCGTACTCCTCTTGGTTTTAAAGTCATCGTTAACAACCTATACGATGGGCTTATCTTCCACAATGAAATTTTTGAAAACATCGAAGTGGGGGATGAAAAAGTAGGTTACATTAAGACGCTTAGAAAAGATGGCAAACTTGACATCATCTTACAACCTATCGGCGATAAAAGTGATGAAGTTGCTGCTTCTAAAATTGTAGAAATTTTAAGCCTTACGGGTGGCAGATGCGAGATGAACTATAAAAGTACGCCTGAACTCATCTCAGAGCGTTTTGGTTTGAGCCGAAAAGCCTATAAGCGGGCTCTTACGAAACTCATTGATGCGAAAAAACTTGAAGTGAATGACGAAGGTATGCGTCTTTTATGAGTCGTGTTGCTATCATCGGAGCGGGGGCTTCTGGACTTGTCTGTGCCATTGAATCAGCGCGTAAAGCCCATCAAGTCACCGTTTTTGAGAAAAACAGTAAAGTAGGGCGCAAAATCCTTGCAACGGGCAATGGCAGATGCAATATCTCCAATGAAAACATTACGCTTTCTCGTTACCATGGTGAAGCACCTTATGCTGTCAAAGAGGCACTAAGACGTTTTGATACCTCTACGTGCAAAGCCTATTTTAGGGCATTAGGTCTTGAGATGAGAGAAGGTGAAGAGGGTAGGCTTTATCCTATGAGCCATCAAGCATCTTCTGTGGTCGATATGCTGCTGCATGAAGCACGCACTCTTGGCGTGCATTTTGCACTTGAGTGTGAAGTCACTGAAATTAAAAAAGATGGTGCTGCGTTCGTTGTTCATACCAAAGATCAAAAGCAGACGTTTGATGCCTGTGTTATCGCCACAGGAAGCGTTGCGATGCCTCCCCTTGGAAGCAGTGGCAGTGGTTATGGTTTTGCTAAAGCCTTAGGGCATAATGTGATAGAGCCATACCCCTCTTTAGTGCAGTTTATCAGCGATGAGCCTCATCTTAAAGAAGCCAGTGGCGTGAAAGTCGATGCTGGTGTTGAGCTCTACATTGACAATCAAAAGCGCCAAAGTGTTCAGGGTGATCTGCTCTTTACTGCGTATGGACTTTCCGGTTCTGCCATTTTAGATGTCAGTCGTGCGGCATCTAAAGCCTTTGTAGAAGGAGAGCGTGTACATGTAGTATTGGATCTTTTGCCAACTTTATCCCGTGAAGCACTGACATCGCTACTTCAAAAAAGAATGAGTATAGCAAAAGAGAAATCTCTCTCCTTATGGCTAGAGGGAATCATCCCTAAAAAACTGGCACATTTCATCATTCAAAACACTAAACTAGGGCACATCAAAGAAGCTTCCATGCTTGGGGCTAAAGAGATCAAAAAGATCGTTTTTGCGCTTAAAGCGCTACGCGTTGACATATGCGCTACCAAAGGATTTGAGAGTGCGGAAGTGTGTGCAGGTGGTGTGGATGTACGAGAACTCGATGCAAAAAATTTGATGTCACAAAAGATGAAAAATCTCTATTTTTGTGGGGAAGTGTTAGATATCGATGGAGATTGTGGAGGCTTTAACCTCCACTTTGCTTGGGCTTCTGGATATTTAGTAGGTCAAAGTCTTTAGTCTCTATTACCCTTATGCGCAGGTTGTTGAAAAATCATGTAGATGATAAATGCAAACAGCGCAACTGCAATACTTGTGAAAAGCAGTGAAAATGTTTTAACAACGACGTACGCTACGATCAAAATTGAAAGTAGGGTTGGAACTTCATTGTACGCTCTAAAAAACTTACCACTGCGTTCACATTCATCTTTTTCAAGTTGTGCTCTAAAAT
>Ga0302250_1001567_pt1 | contig 16725 bp, 15 predicted proteins | sample AAG_RA_Asp_MG_FD_193536 | JGI IMG/M metagenome (GOLD analysis project Ga0302250, IMG submission 193536) | Enriched activated sludge microbial communities from anaerobic digester in WTTP, New Holstein, Wisconsin, United States - AAG_RA_Asp | ecosystem: Engineered > Bioreactor > Anaerobic >... | reverse complement strand
GATGGGAAGCAAAGGTGTGAATGTAAAAATCATTTCACAATTTATCGGTCACAGCGATGTAAAGACCACCATGCGCTACATCAAGCCTACGGATGATGATGTCAGAGGGGCTATGGTTAGGTGAGGGATTATCCCATTTTCTATAAGATGTTAAAGTTTAGAGGGAGCAGCATACTTTCAAAGAAACTTTTCACTACGTGAAACCGCATTTGCTAGTTTTGCCAAGAATCAAAAGTAAAGTACGCTTTTATTAAAGAGTATGAGCCATTTTATCCCGTGCGAAGAATGTGCAAAGCTTTGCAAGTCCATTTTAGTGGTTATTATGCATGGAATAAACAACCAGAATCAAAACGTGATAGAGATAATAAAGTGGTTTTACAACACATTAAAGAGGCTTATGAGCACAGTGGACGCATCTATGGATATCGAACTGTTACCAAAGATCTTATAGTATCAGGTATCAGTGTGAATAAAAAAAGAGTCGCAAGACTTATGAACATAGCCAAACTCTTTGGTGCAGGTGTCAAACAGAAAAAACCTCGTTATAAAAAAGGGCAGAGACATTTGGCACATCCTAACCATCTTGGGCAGTGATTCAATGTTCAAGAGCCAAATCACACATGGGTAACAGATATAATCTATATCAAAACACATGAAGGATGGTTTTATTTAGCGGTTGTATTAGACCTTTTCAGTAGAAAAGTTGCTGGATGGGCAACAAGTCATCGCATGACAACACAGTTAGCTCTAAAAGCTCTGGAAATGGCAACCTTTAGACAAAAACCACATCATGAAGTTATTGTACACTCTGATCAAGGATCACAGTATAGCTCTTACGAGTGGCAAGCACTCCTAAAAAAATACAACCTGATTCCTAGCATGAGCAGGCGAGGCAACTGTTATGATAATGCAGTGGCTGAAAGCTTTTTTAAAACATTTAAGCGTGAATGTGTCAAAAAACAGATTTATATTACACGAGAGGAAGCACAATCAGACATATTTTATTACATTGAAATGTTTTATAATTCAACCAGAAAGCATAGCTATCTTGGTTATATTTCGCCCAATGAATTTAAAAAAAAGATATAATGAGAAATTAAATATGGCTTCGCAGAATTAGAGTGTGTCTACAAATGTGGGTCATTCCAAACTCTTTTTATTGGGGGAGTAATAATTTTGACCGTGGTTTTCAGGTGGTGTGATTCGAGTTTTGCAAAAAGTCTAGTGTTTATAAAGGCGTAAGTGAGTTTTAAATATAATTAATAGGATAAATAATTGAAGTAATAGATAGGTTGTAAATGACAAATATTATTTTATGTGGTGGAAATGGCACACGTCTTTGGCCTATTAGTCGCACCTTAATGCCAAAACAATTTGCAAAACTTTTTGGTGAAAAGTCACTTTTTCAGCTCACTCTTGAGCGTAATTGCAAAGTTTGTTCTCAACAAATTATCGTTTCAAACAGTGAACAGTATTTTCTAGCGCTCGATCAGTATGAGAGCGTTGTAACTCATGACAACAATAGCAAATTTTTATTGGAGCCTATTGCTAAAAATACTGCGCCTGCGATTGCTCTTGCGTGTTTAGCACTCAATAAAGACGATATTGTTTTAGTAACGCCAAGTGATCATCTCATTAAAAATGAAGAAGCTTATTTTAAGGTTACAAAACGTGCGGAAGAATTAGCCAAAGAAGGATTTATTGTAACATTTGGTATTGCACCGCTTAGTCCAGAAACAGGATTTGGGTATATAGAAGCTGATGGTGAAAATGTTAAAGCATTTCATGAAAAACCTTCTTTAGAAAAAGCAAAGGTTTATCTTGAGGCAGGGAACTATTATTGGAATAGTGGCATGTTTTGTTTCAAAGTCGATACCTTTCTACGCGAACTAGAGCTTTTTGCACCAGAAATTTTGGAAAAATCTCAACAAGCATTTGAGCATATCCGCCATGATGGCGCGATGATGCGTATTTGCCATGAGTGGATGAGTCAAATTCCTGAAGAGAGCATTGATTATGCAGTGATGGAAAAAAGTTCAAAAGTCAAAGTGGTACGAAGTGACATTGCATGGAGTGATGTTGGAAGTTTTGACGCACTGTATGATGAATTTCCAAAAGACAGTAATGGAAACACCGTTTGTAAAAAGTATGTGAATATCAATAGTAAAAACAATCTAATCATCTCAGGGCATCGAAAAGTCTCAACGGTCGATATTAATGACCTTATTATCGTCGATACCCCCGATGCTTTGCTTATTTCTAAAAGAGGCTCTTCCCAAAAAGTTAAAGAAGTTGTTGCAGAGTTAAAACGTCGCAATTCTGACCTACACAACACCCACTTAACCGTTCATCGTCCATGGGGTACGTATACCATCTTGGAAAATACCCCAGGCTATAAAATCAAACGCATTGTGGTCGCACCTGGAAAATGCTTGAGCTTGCAAAAACATTTGCATCGCAGTGAACACTGGATCGTCGTGAGTGGTACGGCAACTGTGAGAGTAGGCGATATCACACAAATTGTACGACCAAATGAATCAACCTATATAAAAATGGGAGAAATTCATCGTTTAGCAAATGATGGAAAAATACCTGTTGTTTTGATAGAAGCGCAAGTAGGAGAATACACAGGAGAAGATGACATCGTGCGTATTGAAGATGAGTACAATCGCTTATGAGGCATTTTAAAGCAATTTGGGCATATCGATATTTTATTCTTAGTTCAATTTTAACCGAATTTCGATCGCGTTTTGCTCGTAGTAGGCTAGGCGGAATGTGGATGATTTTAAATCCTTTAGCACAAGTTGCTATTTACGCATTGGTACTCTCTGCTGTTTTAGCTGCAAAATTGCCAGGTATGAATAACCAATATGCATATGCTATTTATCTTATGGCAGGAACTCTTAGTTGGTCTTTATTCTCAGAAATTTTTGGGCGTAGCCTTAATATTTTTATAGAAAATGGCAACTTAATTAAGAAAATTTCTTTTCCAAAAATAGCACTACCTTTAATAGTTACAGGAAGCGCTTTAATAAATAATTTTCTTCTATTCTGTGCTATCTTAATTGTATTTGGACTTTTAGGTCATATTCCCACTATACATATAATGTGGCTTCCTATATTAACTATTTTAACAGTTGCATTGGCAATAGGTTTAGGATTAATGTTAGGTATTATTAATGTTTTCATACGAGATATTGGACAAATTATGCCGATCGTTCTTCAATTTTGGTTTTGGTTAACCCCAATAGTATATGTTGCAGATATATTGCCCGAAAAATATCAAAAAATCTTGTTAATTAATCCAATGTCAGGTGTAATTATGAGCTATCAAAATATTTTGGTATATTCAAAACCAATTGATAGAATTATTTTACTTTATCCATTTTCTATTGCGCTTTTATCATTATGTTTAGCATTGTTTATGTTTTTACGTGCAAATGAAGAAATGGCAGATGTATTATGATGACATCTATTTTAGAAATTAAAAATATTGGCAAAGCATATCGAAATTATGGAAATGAATGGAGACGTATTCTTTCATGGTTTGGATTAAATTTTAGACCTATTAATGAAAATTGGACACTTCAAAATATTAATTTTTCATTATCTGCAGGTGAAGCGGTAGGTATTATTGGTCAAAACGGCGCAGGGAAAAGTACACTTTTAAAAATCATCACAGGAACATTGAAACCGACACAAGGTCAAGTCATTCATCACGGACGTATTGCTGCAATTTTAGAATTAGGCATGGGATTTCATCCTGATTTGACTGGTCGTCAAAATGCATACCATTCTGCTGGACTTATGGGCTATACACAAAGTCAAATGGATTTAGTCATTGATGAAATTGCTGCATTTGCTGAGATTGGTGAGTATTTTGATAAACCTGTTCGTTTGTACAGTAGTGGTATGCAAATGCGCGTGGCTTTTTCCGTTGCAACAGCTTTTCGTCCAGAAATTTTAATTATTGATGAAGCTCTATCTGTAGGTGATATCTATTTTCAACAAAAAAGTTTTGCGAGAATTAGAGAATTTAAAGAGCAAGGAACAACGCTTCTTTTTGTTTCCCATGATGAGTCAGCTATTCAAACAATTTGTAATAGAGCCATCTTATTAGAACAAGGTAAAATCGTTCTCGATAGCACTCCTGAAGAAACCTTAGATTATTATAAGGCATTAATTGCACATAAGCAAAATGGTGTAATTAATGTAAGAACAATGGAAGATGGAAGAGTACAAACGATTTCAGGTAGTGGTGAAGCAAGAATAGAAGCTGTAAAATTACGCAATGAAGATGGAGAAGTAACTGACATTTTTAAAGTTGGTGAAACATTTACAATAGAAGTTTTAGTGAATGTTTCTGAAAATATAGACTCATTAGTATTCGGTTTTTCAGTAAAAGATCGTTTAGGGCAGATTTTATATGGTACGAATACATGGCATACAGAACAAATTATTACAAATGCGAAGAAATGTACATATTATAAATTTACAGTCGCATGTGATATGCATTTAGGTGTTGGTAATTATTCTATACAAATGGCACTTCATGATGCAGAGACACATCTAAATAAAAACTATGAATGGATAGATATGATTACAATGTTTTCCGTTATTAATGAAAAGAAAGAATATTTTATAGGTCTTTCGTGGTTAAATCCAACTATAAGGATAGAACGTGTTGAAAAAAATTGTTAAAAGAGTTTTAATATACTTTGATTATTTTTTGTATAAAACCCCCTATCTTAGAGGTAAGATTATTTATTTCATAAAAAAGTTCCCTCTTGTAGAAATAAGATTAAAACGACTTTTACAGAGACATTTAGAATCTCAAAATAATGAAAATAATGAAATAGAAAATTTTCAAGTAGAAATAATAGCTAATTCATTGGAGACATTTAGATTTCCTCTAGTAAATGAAAAACATTTATTATCCAAAAAAGCTCAGCAGGTTTTTTCGATATTAACAAATAGAAAAGGTCTTTAATGAAAATAGTTGTTGATTTACAAGCATGCCAGTCTGGAAGTAGATTAGGTGGAATAGGTCGATATTCTATGAATCTTGCAGAAGGATTAATACGCCAATCTGGACAACATGAGCTTTTTTTTATTTTAAATAATCTTTTTCCTGAGACAATTGAAAAAATATATACTACTTTAGGGAAGTCTATTCCAAAAAGTCATATTCGCGTTTTTAACATACCCGGTCCAGTAAATGAGTCAAATAGAGATAATTTTTCTCGTATGCATATAGCTGAGATATTAAGAGAAAAGTTTATTTATGATTTACAACCTGACATCGTTTTTGTAAGTAGCTTAATTGAGGGGTTAGGCGATGATGTTGTTTCATCGGTTGGGAAAGTAATAAGTGGTGAAAAAACGAGTGTAACTTTATATGATCTTATTCCTTTAGTGGAGCAAGAAAAATACTTAGTAGACCCAATAAGTAAACAGCACTATTTTAGAAAAATAGAAGATTTAAAGAAAGCTGGGTCACTTTTAGCAATTTCTGAGTTTTCAAAACAACAAGCAATAGATGTTTTAGGCTTAGAATCAAATATTATTACAACAATATCTTCTGCAATTGATGATAAATTTAAGCCAATTCAATTTTCTTTAGATGCTATTTCGAAAGTACATCACGTATATGGAATTATGAAAAAATTTCTGCTTTTTACAGGGAGTTTTGATCAAAGAAAAAATCATGAGAGATTAATAAAAGCATTTGCGCGTTTGCCTCAAAAGATTCGTTCAGAATATCAACTTGTTATTATTGGCAATGGCTGGGATGGTATATATGCACATTTTAAAAATGTTGCTCTAAGAGAGGGACTAAGTGATCAAGATATTATTTTTGCAGGACACGTACCAGATCATGATCTTCTTGTGATTTACAATACTGCATCATTATTTGTGTTTCCATCTTTATCAGAAGGCTTTGGATTACCCGTATTAGAAGCGATGTCATGTGGTATTCCTACAATAGGTTCAAATACAACGAGTATACCAGAAGTCATCGGTTTGGAAGATGCATTATTTGATCCTTATGATATTGAAAGTATTACGTCAAAGATCTATCAAGTATTAACCAATCAAGCTTTTCAAAATACCTTAAAAGAGCATGGTATTCACTTTTCTAAGAATTTTTCTTGGGATAATTCAGCCAAAAAAGCAATAAGCGCATTTGAAGAGTTACATAAAAAAACACAAAAATCTTTTATTTATGATATGTCAACTATTGATTCTATTGCGATAGAAAAATTATCAAGCTTAGTAGCGGAGGAAAAGCTATCAGAAAGTGAAATTGTTCAAGTTGCATCAGCAGTTGAAATGAATTGTTTAGCTTCACGTGATTTAAATACCAATCGAAAAGTTGGTTTAATTTCAACATGGAATACACGTTGCGGTATTGCAATGTATTCAAAACATTTATTTGCTAATCATGAAGATAAGTTAACAATTTTTGCACCTTATGACAATAATCTTGTAGAAACCGATACAAAAAATGTGATTAGATCTTGGAATATAGGTGAAGACAATCTCCAAGAGTTAGTAAGAAAAATAGACGAACAAGATATAACAACCATTGTAATTCAATTTAATTATGGCTTCTTTTCTTTTTCGACATTAAGACTTTTTATACAGGAAATGACTGCTCAAGGGCGTGTCGTATACATTACATTACATTCAACAACAGATACACATGAAAAAAAGTTAAAAGAACTAGCTCCAGCATTATCAATATGTCAAAATGTCGTTGTTCATTCAAAAAATGATTTCAAAAATTTAGAAAATATCAATATAAAAGATAATGTTGTTTTATTTCCACAAGGTGTTATCGATGCAATCCCTAGTGAAGTAGACATCAAAATAGATGACGAAACATTTATCATTGCAACGTATGGTTTTTTCTTACCTCATAAGGGGTTTTTGGATATGGTAGATGTTGCTAAAATCTTGATTGATCAAGGAATAAAAGTACATTTACTAATGATTAATGCAGAATATCCAGCAGATATATCAAAAGTGTTAATTGAGGAAGCTAAAAATAAATCTTATAAATATGGTATTCAAAATAGCATTACTTTTATAACATCATTTTTATCAAATGAAGAGAGTTTAGGATATTTAAAAAAAGCGGATGTCATTGTCTATCCTTATCAAGATACTGGAGAGTCTTCTAGTGCTGCTGTTCGTATGGGGATTGCATCAGGTAAAGTTGTAGCAGTAACGCCTCTAAAAATTTTTGATGATGTGCGTAATGAAGTTTTAACACTTAGTTCAACACTAAGCAAAGATATTGCAAAAGACCTTACAATGTTAAGACAGAAAATTTTGTTAAAAGATGAATATATCAATACCGTTATTTCAAAAGCTAATGTGTGGTATCAAGAGCATGCTTATTCTAATCTTGGAGAAAAATTTTGGAATTTGATAACAAAAATGAATTAAATCTCACTAGTATGTTAAAAGGTAAAATTAAAAATATTCCAATAATTGGATTTTTTTTACGTTTCTTAAATACATTTATTCATCTTAACAATCTAAAATTTAAATTGTATGCAGATGCAAATCGTATTACAAATTTAGAATGTATTGTGCAAGATCAAGAAAAAATAACAACGCTAGAGAATTTATTAGAAATAGCTCATAGGAATATTGTGCAAGATCAAGAAAAAATAACAACGCTAGAGAATTCATTAGAAATAGCTCATAGGAATATTGAACTTATTTCTAAAGACTTGGAACAAGCAAAGAGTATAGTAACTTCAATGGATCAATCAATTGCAAGTCACATCTATTATCAATTACATTCTGTGCAACATCGCTTAGATTTGTTAGAGTCTAAAACCGATTCTTCAAACAATACAGCAAAATAATTTGTAGAATGCAGTATTTAATCCATAAAGAATTTCTGAATATATTACAAGAAAGATATACAATCTGTTTTGTAGGTGATTTTAGTGTTGAAAAATGCCAACATCAGCTTATTGATGTTATTTTTGCTTTAAAAATGAAAAATATATTGAACATAGCGTTGGTCTTAGCTGGAAAAATTGAAGACTCAGCATACATGACGTTTTTAGAGCAACATGCAAATTTAATGGGTTTAAATCGTGATGTAATTTTCATAAAAGAGGATTACAAGTCATATATTAATATCCTATATCATCGAGCAGATTTATATCTTTCTTTGAATGAAAATAATTGCTATATTGATGAATGGATTTTAAAAGCAATTGCATCTTATGTTCCTATATTATTTTATGATAATGGACAAATTCAACATACATTATTTACAGGAAGTCTTTTTTATAAAACTCCTACACAAGTAGCTTTGCAAATAGAAAAAGTAATGCAAGATTCCCATTTAAGAAGTACTTTACTTAAAGAGCAACGAAAATTTGCTTTAAATATACCTCAAATTTTATCTACTGTTGTTTTCGATAATTTTGATTTTTCTATTCAAGGACCATGTGACTCCACCTATAGCTTATCAATTGTAAATCAAGAGTTAGGGCAAGCATTAGATACAGAGAAAAAAAAAGTTGTATTTTTTGCCACAGAAGGACCAGGAGATTATGAACCAAATAAATATTTTTTAGAAAACTATAATCCATTTGTTCTTTCCCATTTATCTGACACTCCCTTACAAGCCAATACTGTTATTCGGAACCTCTATCCACCAAGAGTTTCAAGTATGGGTGGAATGATTAAGATATTAGGTCCATATGGTTGGGAAGAATCTTCTTTCCCACTAGAATATGTTGAGCAATTTAATATGCGTTTGAATGGCATTGCATGTATGTCATCCTATGTTGCAGATGTATTAAAGAATAATGGTGTAACAGTTCCTCTTTGTGTTACGGGTATTGGAGTAGATCATATACTGCGTTATGTTTCTGAACCTCTTTCTTTTGTTTTGCCAGAAGAGGGATTAAAATTGCTTCATATTTCTTCTTGTTTTCCACGTAAAGGAGTTGATTTATTATTACAAGCTATTAATTATATTCCATATCCTTTAACACTCATTATTAAAACATTTCCAAATCCTCATAACACAATTAAAAAAGATCTCATTGAATTAGGATGGGTAGAACATACTTATTATCATACTAAGGACAATAAGAAAATAATTCTTATTGAAGATGATTTATCTATGGGGCAAATAAAATTTCTGTATGAGAATAGTGATATGCTAATTGCTCCTAGTAGAGGAGAAGGGTTTGGCTTACCTATGGCTGAAGCTATGCTCCTTGAATTGCCTGTTGTAACAACTGGTTATGGTGGTCAAATGGATTTCTGCTCATATGAAACATCTTGGCTAGTTAATTATACATTTGTCCAAGCTAAAACGCATATGAATCTTCCAAATTCACTATGGGCAGAACCGATATTAAATGATTTGATTAATCAAATCATAAAAGTTATTCATGAACCGATATTAGAAAAACAAAAAAAAGTAAAAAGAGCAAAAAAAGTTATTCAAAAATATTTTACATGGGAATGTGTTGCTCAAAAAATAATTGATTTTGAAAAAACATTAACTATGTGCTTGAAATAGGGAAAAATTAGGTGATATATATAGATTGTACATCAACATATAATATCAATATGCTAACAGGAATTCAGCGTGTTGTTTATAATATATTAGACGAATTGCAGCAAGAAGATTATACAAAAGAACAAGTGCAACCTATAGTTTTATCCAGTAGAGGATTTTTGCCAATAACTTCATTAAATAAACATCGTTATATGCTATCTCACAATAATTTTAAACAACAACAAAAGTATTTAACGTTTTTTAAAAATATAAATTTCAGAAAAATTCCCAAATTGTATCAATTAATGAAATATGTTTTTTTTATGAGAAAAAGACTTAAGACAGCATATGTAATTTCCGAACCTTCTATTCGATTCACAAAAGGAGACATTGTTCTTTTTTTAGATTCAAGTTGGAATTTACCAATGTGGAAAGAAGTCAAAAAAGCAAAAAAAGCTGAGGCTAAAATTGTATTTGTCATTTATGATTTTATTCCAATGCTTTTTCCACAGTTTTGTGAGAAAGCTCATTCAAAACAATTTGAACTTTTTTTTCGGAAATCTCTCGTGGTAGCGGATCAATATATTGGAATTTCGAAAACGGTTATGAATGATATTTCTTCATTAGCAGCAGATTTGGCTCCAGAGCAAGCAAAAAAAATTCAGTACGATTATTTTTATTTAGGTGCTAATTTTTCTAAAGAAAATCAAGAAGTCAAGAAAATAAGAGAAGAAATTATTGAGTTTTTTAATACAAAAATTCCTATCTTATTAACAGTCTCCACAATTGAACCAAGAAAAAATCATGCATTAATTTTAGATGCATTTGAAAAGCTCATACAAGAAAATGTTTCTGTAAAACTTTGTTTTATAGGAAAAATTGGTTGGAAAGTCGAATCTTTTATGAAGCGCATTGAAAATCATCCTCTGTTAAAAAAAGATTTTTTAGTAATTCATGATGCTAATGATACAGAGCTATTATACGCATATCAAAAATCATTTACTTTAGTATTTGCATCAACTACAGAAGGTTTTGGTCTTCCGATTATCGAAGCATTGAATTACAATCTACCCGTTATTGCTAGTGACATAAAAATTCATCGCGAAATAGGACAAAATCAAATAACATATTTTCAAGATGATAATATTCAAGATTTAACATCACAAATTAAACAAATACTTTTAAATCCTAAAAAAATATCTTGCAGCTCTTGGTTGACATGGAAAGAAAGTGCTCGTATGTTGTTTGATAAGCTAAAATAGACATCTTACAAAACTCATTTGGTCACCACATCTAAAACGAAGTGCTAAACTTCTTATAAAAGCTAATCAAATGGCTTTTTATGAAATTACAAAGGTTGAAAAGTGTGTAAAATCATTAAATAACTATTAAAGACTTAATAAATATAATTTTGTGTAAACTTATAATCATAATAATTTATGAAAGTACTAATAAAAGGACTTTTTTCATGGCAGTTACACTTTCCGAGGTTACAAAACTATACGTCGCGACATTCAATAGAGCGCCCGATGCCGCAGGCATAAATTACTGGGTAGCTTCTGGGTTTAGTATTGAGCAAATTGCACAAAGTTTTTTTGATCAAACAGAGACGCAAACCCTTTATCCCACAGGAACTGCCACAAATAGCTTTGTGACATCTGTGTATGACAATCTTTTTAATAGAGCACCCGATACCGCTGGATTAAACTATTGGGTGCAACAATTAGAGAGTGGTGTCGTATCAAAACAAAATTTCATCCTAGCAGTTGTCAATGGAGCACTAGATAGTGATGCAACGATATTAGAAAATAAAAAAAGTGTTGGACTAGACTTTGTGAACAAAGGTCTAAACGATACGAACTTAGCAAGAACCGTTATGCAAAATGTTGATGCGTCTAGTAGTTCTGTTACATCCGCATTAAACCAAATTAATAATTATACTCCTCCTGCAACATTAGAAACATTATTAGGGCATTATACATTAACCAGCGCCATAAGCAGTACAGGTACTTTACTCAACACCAATACAGATGGGACCTTAGATATTTTTGCAGATGGTGCAATATGTATGCAATACACAGAAAATCAATCAATTTGGAGTACAGCTACCAATAGTTATATTCCTGGAAAAATATATGCAGATGGAGAAATCACCTCTGTAGATTCAAACTTCTTACACCTTGCTCCATATTATTTTAATTATTTTCATAGCCCTGCTGAAACAGAGTATACAGGCTCTGATTTAGAAAATGAAGCATTTATTAGTGCAAATTTTGAAACTTATTCAATAGATCGTTATATTAAATATACATTGACTACTGATACATTGAAATTAACAACAGCAAGTGCTACTTATACATTTGAAATCGCATAATTTTTTGAAAATCTATAACTATTTACATATATTATATAAACCTAATAAGGATTTATCATGGCAATAAATGAACTAAAAACTCAAGTGTTACAGCTATATACTGCATATTTTAACAGAGTAGCTGACAAAGCTGGCGTTGACTATTGGTTAGATGAAATGACAAATAATAATTGGTCTTTAAGTACAGTAGCATTAACTTTTTCCCAACAAGTTGAATACACAAATCAATATACAGGGTTAAGCAGTGCACAAATTGTCTCTCAAGTGTATATTAATGTTCTCAATAGAACAGCTGATAGTGCTGGAGCATCCTACTGGACTGGTGAACTAACAAATGGAAACATCAATGTATCACAACTAGTTCAAGCTGTTATTAATGCAGCTACAGAGCAAGATACTAATGGTAATTTTAAACATCAAGATGATGCAACCTTATTTAATAACAAAATTGATGTTTCAAGTTATGCTTATACTGTTGGTTCCAATACAACTAATATCTCGTTATCTTCAATTACAACAGATTCTACTACAGTAAACACTGTAAAAGCTCAAATTCCTACCGAACCAAACGATGAGAAGTCCATGGCGACTACGATTACACTGGCACAAGCTCAACAAGGAATCTCTGGAAGTATCAATGTAACAGATGTGACAGATAGTGCTGATTGGTATAAAATATCATTAAGTGCTGCTGGCACCTATACTGTCTACATGGAAACATTAGCAGGTACAACGGCATCTAGTTATGATGAAACGGTTTTAAAAGTATATGATAGTTCTTCTGGAACGCTATTAAATCTAACGTCATCTGGAAAGCTTGACGCTGCTGATGAATGGCTAAGAAATACGTTTCAAGCAAACCAAGCAGGTGATTACTACATTCAAATCACACGTGATAATAACCTTGATGCCTTTTATGATTTTAGTATTCAACCTTCCATTGCTAATGGTTTGATTCAAGATAGTAACAATGAACCAAACGATGAGAAGTCCATGGCGACTACGATCACACTGGCACAAGCTCAACAAGGAATCTCTGGAAGTATCAATGTAACAGATGTGACAGATAGTGCTGATTGGTATAAAATATCATTAAGTGCTGCTGGCACCTATACTGTCTACATGGAAACATTAGCAGGTACAACGGCATCTAGTTATGATGAAACGGTTTTAAAAGTATATGATAGTTCTTCTGGAACGCTATTAAATCTAACGTCATCTGGAAAGCTTGACGCTGCTGATGAATGGCTAAGAAATACGTTTCAAGCAAACCAAGCAGGTGATTACTACATTCAAATCACACGTGATAATAACCTTGATGCCTTTTATGATTTTAGTATAACAATCGCCTAAAGTAATCACTAGATCATAGTTTTTAAATACAATGTAAAAAATTATTTAAAAACTATGATTCAATCTCATTTTACTATCAATCTTATTTGAATTATTAAGGAGTTGCTTTTATCGACTATGTTATTATTATAGCAATAAATGACGGTAGAGGCAAAATTAATGAAAAAAGCAATTATTACAGGTATTACAGGACAAGATGGCGCGTATTTAGCGCAACTACTCCTCGATAAAAATTATGAAGTTTATGGTACATACAGACGTACAAGTTCAGTCAATTTTTGGCGTATAGAAGAACTGGGTATTCAAAACAATCCTCATTTACATCTTATTGAATATGATTTGACCGATCAGGCAGCTAGCATTCGTATGGTCGATAGTATTCGTCCTGATGAGATCTATAACCTAGCAGCACAAAGCTTTGTTGGTGTTTCATTTGATCAGCCTTTAGCAACAGCACACATTACGGGACTCGGTGCTGTACATCTTTTGGAAGCTATTCGCATTGTTGATAAAACCATTAAATACTATCAAGCAAGTACATCGGAGATGTTTGGACTTGTTCAAGCCATTCCTCAAATTGAAACCACACCATTCTATCCACGAAGTCCATATGGTGTCGCAAAGCTTTATGCACATTGGATGACACTCAATTATAGAGAATCGTATGGTATCTTTGGATCAAGTGGCATTTTATTTAATCATGAATCGCCACTAAGAGGACGTGAATTTGTTACTCGTAAAATTACCGATTCGGTTGCAAAGATTTCTCTTGGCAAATTAGAAACACTTGAACTTGGAAATATGGATGCTAAACGTGACTGGGGCTTTGCAAAAGAGTATGTTGAAGGTATGTGGCGTATGCTTCAAGCTAAAGAGCCTGATACGTTTGTTCTTGCAACCAATCGCACAGAAACAGTTAGAGATTTTGTGGCAATGGCATTTAAAGCGATTGACGTTGAATTAGAATTTGTAGGTATAGGCGAAGAAGAAAGAGCGATTGATATTAAAAGTGGTAAAACCGTGGTGAAGGTTAATCCAAAATTTTATCGCCCTGCAGAAGTTGATTTACTAATTGGTAATCCACAAAAAGCCAAAGACATTCTTGGATGGGAACCAAAAACGACACTTGAAGAACTCTGCGTAATGATGGTTAAAGCAGATTTACAACGCAATACAACAGGTTTTTCATTTTGAAAAATCGCGTTCTTGTAACAGGACTTGAAGGCTTTACAGGAGCACATCTTGAAGATGCACTCCAAAGGTCTGGTTTTGAAGTCTTTGGAACATCCCTGAGCCCTAGTACAAAATCCAATATATTCACATGTAACATTACGAAACGTAATGAAATTGAAGCAATTGTTCTAAAAGTGAAACCTACTTATGTCATTCATTTAGCAGCCATTTCATTTGTTGGTGAAAAAAATGCTACACTGATTTATGATGTTAACGTCATGGGTACAGAAAATCTTTTAGAATCTCTTCTAAAATTACCATTCACACTTACAAAAGTTATCTTAGCAAGTAGTGCAACAGTCTATGGAAATCAAAATAGTTCTATTTTAGATGAAACCATGTGCCCTTCTCCTGTTAATCATTATGGTTATAGTAAACTTGCTATGGAACATTTGGCTAAAACTTATTTCGATAAATTACCTATTTTAATCACACGTCCATTCAACTATACAGGCGTTGGACAAGCTGAGCACTTTTTGATTCCAAAAATTGTGAAACATTATAAAGAGAATCGACCAATAATAGAGCTTGGAAACTTGGATGTTGCACGTGAATTTAATGATGTACGTGACGTCGCTTCATGGTATGCTCAGCTTCTTTTATCTGAAAAGCAAAGTGAAATTGTCAATCTTTGTTCTGGCAATGCTATTTCATTACTTGAAATAATTGAACAGATGAATCACTTTGCTGGATACGCTATAAATATTCGAGTAAATTCTAATTTTGTGCGTAATAATGAAATTAAACTCCTTCTAGGTTCACCCAAAAAACTTATAAGTTTGATTCACACTCTACCTAAATACAAAATTAACGATACTTTAGAAGCAATGTATACTTTGTCTTTAGATGTAAAATAAAATTTAATTTTTATTTGGGTATAATCCTTGGTTCTACATTATTTTGCAAACAAAGGACATCCCTTATGACCACCGTTTTATTGATTTTACAATTTGTGTTAACTGCTATTTTAACTGTATCTGTACTTCTGCAAAAAAGCTCATCTATCGGTCTTGGCGCTTATAGTGGAAGCAATGAATCTCTTTTTGGTGCAAAAGGACCAGCAGGATTTATGGCAAAATTTACATTTATCATTGCAACTCTTTTCATTGTAAATACACTTACTTTGGGTTATTTTTACAACCAAGACAAAAAAGTATCTATTGCTGAAGATATCAAAATCGAAAAAAGTGTTGTTCCAAGTGTTCCAGCACCCGTAACATCTGCTCCAGCAGCCCCTGAAGCTCCAGCATCTAAATAATCTCGCATGAAATCCTTTTGGCTTGTGTTGTGTTTAAATGTGATGGTATGGGCAGATGCCCATATCTTCATCTACCATCGTTTTAACGATTCTAGATATCCTACAACCAACACAACGCTCGAAGAACTTCGTAAAGAATTTGACTATTTCAAGAAAAATGGCTACGAAGTCATTCCACTTGAAAAATTAGTAAACGCTCTTCATAATAAAGAAGCCATCCCTGATAATTGGGTTGTCCTTACCATTGATGATAACTATAAAAGCTTTTATGAACATGGTTTATCTCTCTTTAAAGAGTACAACTACCCTTTTTCAATGTTTGTTTATGTGGGAGCAACAGAACAGAAATACGGTGATTTTATGAGTTGGGATCAACTCAGAGAAATAGCTAAATATGGCTCTTTAGAGTTTCATTCGATGAATCATCCTCATATGACAGAACTGAGTGATGAAGCATTGAAAAAAGATTTCGATGAAGGGTTGGCACTTTTTGAAAAACGCTTGGGTATTAAACCACGTTATTTCTCTTACCCTTTTGGTGAGTTCAGCCCACGCGTCAAAAAGATAGCCACAAGCTATGGTTTTCAAGCCATTTTAAATCAAACCATGGGCGCGGTAGCTAGCTTTAGCGATCCACTCGATTTAGACCGTTCTGCTCTTGTAGGTAAAAGCGATTTAGGTGGATTTTTAAAATACAAGGCTCTGGAGACAACATGGTTTGAACCTACGTTTTTAGGAGAAGATGGTAAACTCACCTCATTGCACGTCAAAGCACAAACCAATGCAACTAAGGGTGGTATATATATTAGCGAACATGGCTATCAAGAGGTCAATTTAAGCGATGGTATATTCAAAGCAGAACTTAACAAAATATTGACAAAAGAGCGTACACGCGTTATTGTTTCAGTAGGCAATAAAATCTCAACAAAATTACTTGTCAAAGACAAGTTTAGTAAATAA
>Ga0302250_1001564_pt1 | contig 16742 bp, 12 predicted proteins | sample AAG_RA_Asp_MG_FD_193536 | JGI IMG/M metagenome (GOLD analysis project Ga0302250, IMG submission 193536) | Enriched activated sludge microbial communities from anaerobic digester in WTTP, New Holstein, Wisconsin, United States - AAG_RA_Asp | ecosystem: Engineered > Bioreactor > Anaerobic >... | reverse complement strand
AAACGTTTTTTCCCCCGGTGCTTGTCCCGATGCAATCGGGAAGAGGGGGTTGGGGGTGTGTTTTCCCCCTCCCTTTTTCTAAAGGGAGGGACGGGGAGGGTTAAGAACAACTTAATGAACTATATAATCATAATCTTCAGTGGTGAAATTAAATTCCTTTTGAAGCAGGGCATACAGTTTTTTGTAATCTTCATCCGTGATTATTCCCTGGTCATACAATAAGGATATTTTCCCTAACAAATAAAAAGCCTGCTGCTTTGATTTAATTCCGTCAGTTTTTGCATCCTGTATCGTTTCCTCAATTTCTTCAATATAGTATATTCTGTCCATTAACATTATTTTATTTCCATTAGTTTGTTGTTATAAATATAAAAATTTTTTTGTTTGGATGCAATATAGCGGATTATCACTTTTCCTTTTCCTTTTCCTAATTAGGTTCCTTCCCTTCCACTATCTTTATCTCTTCTTCTGACAAACCATAAAGTTCGTACACCATTTTGTTTATTTCGGTGTCGGTTTGGTTTATTTGGGTTTGGATGATGTCCGTTCCGGCTTTTTGCTCGCTGAAGAGTGTGAACCACCGGAGTTCGTCTGATTTGCTCAGGTCCTGTTTTTTTTCTGTTTTGAGGTTCTTTTTTAGTTCGGTGATGAATTGTTTGGGATCGAGCAGGTTCCAGTTATCAAGTTTTTTTGATGTGGTTTGTAAATCAAACTGACTGATGATAAATTTCAGGAAATTATCTTTCAATGTGTTTAGCTCTTTGTGAAGAGAAAGCATCAGGTCGGCAAGTTCTATGAATGGCTGCTGATTAAAATCTGTGATCGGGGGAGTGGGAATTTGTTCAAAGTATTGTGGTTTAACTTCAATATATCCACCATTCCGCACAACACAAACTGATTGAAGATAAAACCAAACTAATTTTGAATTGAGGATAGCTAATAATGCTATATTATCAGAAGGGAATATTACACTTGGGGCATTAATATAGTATCCTTTATCTTCAAAGCAGAATTTATTTGAGTTCTGCAAATTAGGCCAGGTTATTTTAGAATTTTCAAATAATTTGTAATAATCAACACTGTCTTGAATCTCATACCATTGATATAGACCCGGCTTTCTACCCTGAGTCTGCTCAGAGTTTGATTTTGGTTCTAAGGATGTTCTGAATTTGCCCAACCAATTTTTAACCCCGGGATAATTGTCAATATTTATTCCCCTTTTAGTAAATATCAAATATTTTTCAATATCGGGTGAATACCATTTAGACAAATCCTTTCCTTCGTAAAAAGGCTTTATAATTTCTTCATCAGCCGGGGACTCCATTAAAATAGAATCTTTTTCAGATTTGGAAATAATAAAAGCCATATTGAATCCTGTTTTGATGCCATAAAAACATTTACCATACTGTGTGCGAATATTTTCATGCAAATTTATTTTATTCAATAAAGCATTAGAACCAATTGAATGAAATGTCCAATTTGAACTGTTTAACGATTGCTGCATGACAGTAACCGAAGGCAGGTGATATATATCTATTAAGGAAGGAGATGTGTTTTTTGGAATTTTAATAAATAAAAAAGAATTGTCCTCTACAAAATAATTGGAAGCAATTAAGATTATTGGATACGTAGTAGCTCCCTCAAATATTTGAACTTCTGTAAAATCCACATACTTTTCAACCTTAATATTATTTTGTAAAAAAGCTCTTAAATCCGAACCTGCTGTAGTTTTATCAAAGGTATTTGAAATGAAACCTAACAATCCTTTTTGTTTAAGAAGTAAAAATGCTTTTTCATAAAAATAAGCAAACAAATCACTTGAATAATTAAAAACTCTATAATTTTTAGAGAAGTATTCTTTATAATCTCCCAATAATTCCTGTCTTACATAAGGAGGGTTACCGATTATGATATCGAAGCCGCCGTTTGTGAAGACCTGAGGGAATTCTTTATGCCAGTTAAATGCTTTTTCACCTGCTATGGCGGGATCGTCAATCAGACTATTTCCGCATTTGATGTTACCGGATAAATTATTAAGTTTTCTGTTTTTTCGTGCGGTGCGGAGCCACAGGGAGAGCTTTGCAATCTCCACACTTTCTTCATTTATATCAACTCCAAAGAGGTTGTTCTCAAGAATGCTGTTCTCGATGTCCGAGAGGATGAGGGATTCACCGAGTAATTTAGCTTTGAGTTCGTCAATATATTTATGCTCGTTAATAAGATAATCGAGTGCCTGATTCAGGAACGCACCGCTTCCGCAGGCGGGGTCGCAGATTGTGATTTTAAGAAGCCGCTCCCTATATGCATCGAGAGTATTTACAAGTTTGCGGCGGGTATCTTTTGATTTATTTTCGGGTGAATAATCTTCTTCAATGATTCCGAGTTCATTTTTAATTTCGTTGCAAAGAGAACCGAGTGTGTTTTTAACAATGTAACTTGTGATGTATTTAGGAGTATAGAAGACGCCTTCTTTTTTCCGCTTGGTTTTTGATTTATCAATCTCTTTACCCTGAATGGAGAGGGTGATTTCTTCAATTTCGTTGAGGGAATTTTCGAAGATGTGTCCGAGGATATTAACGTCTATTTCAGTGTTAAAGTCGTAGTTGCTAAGTGTAACAGTATTGGTGCGGAGTACCTCGTCATCAATAGTGATATTATCAAGCACCTCATCGGGCCGGAAGAGTCCCCCGTTGTAGGGGAATATTTCCATATTGCTGCTTTTATAACCGGTGTTGAGATAGGAAAAGAACTTTTTTATCCGATCGTAAAGGGGGACGTACTGGTCCAGATCCTTAAGCTGCAACCACTGTGAAAGAATATTGCGTATTGAGTTTGCGGGGAGGAGCATCCGGTCTTCTGCAAAGAAGATGAAAAGAAATCTGTCGAGAAGCTTTTGAGTCTTTTTGAACAGGGTGAGCTGATCAATTTGCGGATTGAGAGTGATCAGGTTATTAAAGAGGTTTCTTTTGAAAACGGAATAGTCGTTATATAGCTGACGGCTGATATTCTCCTCACGGACAAGGGATTCCTGTTTTATTTTAAGCGGAATGCCCGCCGAGAGTGAAGCGAAGGAGAGGGAGAGGTAAAGTACTTTGAATTCCTGAAAGGAAAGATCAAAGAGATCGAACTCATTGAAATTAACCGCATTATCAATATAGAGTCTTATTTTGCGGAAGTTAGATGTGATAACGTAAACCGCTTCCGGATGGTTATTTTTATATCCGAAAGCCTGGTTTTCAATTTTAGTGAGGTCTATTATCTCGGTCCCTTTTAGCTCGATAATTCCTGTTACAGTATTGTTAATAATAATAGCAGCATCGCTTTTTCTGCTGTCTTTTTCGTTTTTGAATTCAGTAATGAGATTGAAACCCGGGTTCGGGTTAATTGTATATCCTAAAATATTGACGAAGAGGGAAATGAGGAAGCCTTCCTGGAATTGTTCTTCTTTTGAGTTGAGGATGTTAGTCCGGATTTCGGGATTGTTGAAGTAAGAGGTGAAGAGTTTATATTTTTCTTCGGTGAGATGCGGATCAAGATTACCGAGATATTTATTAAGGACTGTATTTTGGAACAGACTCATAGATTACCGGGTGATAGTTAGAAAGAATTATATTTCCGGTTGTAAAATAGTAATAAAAGGGGAGAAAAAAAAATTGGTGACGGGTGACCAGTGACTGGTACATGCGTTTATAACGTTCGTAACGTCCATAACGTTTGTAACGGGAAGGTAATGGTTAATGGTAAATTCATAATTCATAATTCTGAATTAATAATTCATAGTCAAACTTTTTCTCATTTCTGGTAATGCCTTTTTAAAAGTTTGACTATATCTTCCTCCCGTTCTGATCCCCTTCTCCTCTCGTTCTGTTTTGCTTACGTTTATATAAACTTTAAAGTTTTTCTGCAACAATATTTTCATTCATATTAAAACAGTGAACATTAGATCAATATTTTTCCTCCATAAACTGTCCGGAAAGTAAATAGTCAGACTTTTTATACCTTATTTAAAAGTTTGACTATTTTAACAAATATTAACCAATTTTCCCGTAACTCCTTATTTTACAATGACTTAACATAGTCAAACTATTATTTAAAAGTTTGACTAAATAGTCATACTTTTAGCTTTCTAAAATTATTTTAATTTTATTTCATTTTTATCTTGACAAAGCTTTTTCAATGTATTATATTTGCAGCGCTTTTTTTTTATTTTATTCAGAGTAAGTAAATTATTTTATGTGGCGCTCAGCTTCAAAAAGGTTTAATGACCTCTTTATTGAACTCATTAAACCGGTAGCCGCATCTTATGCTATAAATATTTATTTTATACTTGCGGTTTCTGCTCTCGAAACCTCCTACGGAAGGTCACTCCGTAATAATAACTACTTCGGCATTAAGGCCTCCCATTCAGACCGCCGCAAATTTATATCCCGTACTAAAGAATTCGATCAGTCCAAAAATAAGTTCATCACTGTTAATTCCTGCTTCCGTTCTTATCCTGATTTCAATGCAAGCCTGAAGGATTTCTGCAAACTTATCAAAAATAAGTATCCTCAGTGTATCGGGGTAACAGACCATACTGTGTGCGCACTGCTTCAGAGTAATCCTAAACAGAAATATTCAACCGATCCTATTTATGCCTCTAAAATAGAGTCCCTGTATTATATATTTTATGTTTTAAACAACAGGTCAAAAGTATGAATATGAATCTGTTTAGCAATATAATTGCAGGCTTTATTCTGATTCTTTTGATTAATACCTCATTCCCGGGTAAAAAACCGATATTCCCGCCGCAACAGGGTTTCTCTGATCTGCAATGTGTTGCTGAACCTGAAAATACTGAGGGACAAGAAAACATTATCCGGAACAGCAGTTTTTCACTGCCGCAATCCGCCAGTCGGATTTCCTCCGCCAATGCGCATTTCCATCATTCCGTATTTCCAGCCGACGTGCCGGAATTTCATAGCCGGGGCGGATTAACTACTTTGCCTTTTTCTTCCGTCGATTTGCAATTAACAATTCCTGACTCTCTTTTTGTATTCATCCAGCGCTTCCGTAAGCCGCTCCCTGGCGGTTGTGTCGCCGGGAACGTTATGAGAGGGGTGAATGTAGAGTTTCACTCCCCTGTCTGCCAGAATCTCTGCAACTGTCGTTACTGTCATCCATACAGCGGTTACGAATGCCATTGTAGAAACGGGCCCGATCTTGTCAAAATGGTTCTTAAGCTCCACACTTGCATCCTGGATGGGAACACATGTATCTACAATGATATCCGCAATTTCAAAAATCGTTTTTCCGGAACTGTGTCTGGTTTGTTTTCCTTCTGCTTCTTTTGCGGAGCCGAAAACAATTACCTTCATTCCCTTTTTCTTTGCCTCAAGTGCAATGTCAATATTTACCGCATTGATCCCGGTATGCGAAAAGAGCCACATGCAGTCTTCCTTATCGAAATTCCACCCTTTCATTATCTCCTGTCCGTATCCTTCAACTCTTTCAAGGAAAACAAATTCATGTACGTTCATTCCGCCAACTATGTTTGTAAAGAAAGTGAGAGGAAGTTCTATCATCGGGTGAAAACCTACAAACCCCCCTATTCTGGGATACATCTCCTCGATTGGGAGAGTAGCGTGTCCGCATCCGAATGTGTGAACCCACTTCCCTTTTTCAATTGTGTCTGCCATAGCAAGAGCGGCAGTTTTAATATTTTCCAGTTGCGTCTTTTCAATTTTTTCCATAATGCTTTTTGCATTTTCAAGCCATTGCAGTGCTAACATAATTTTCCTGTTGTTTAATATTAATGAATATTTATATATGTAATTTTATTTTAATTCCGGATCTTTCAAGAGCGCTTTGCGTTGTAAATAGAAAAAGATAAGTGCCATTATTATGGCACAGAAAAGTATTACAATAGTAAAATATCTTATCCCGAATACTTCGGATAGTGCACCCGTAAAATAATTGAGCGCAGTGTTTCCGGTGAGTGCTATCACGAAAACAAGACTGAAAGCCGTTCCCGATAATGATGAAAATTTATCCGCTACAAAACTCAGGATGACCGGGAAACCTGCCGCAAAACCAATTCCGTAAAAGATTAACCCGATAACCGCAAAAACATAATTCCCACCTGTATAGAGTATCAGACTGCCTATCGAAACGATAATCAGGCTCATGAATATTACGTATGAACGCGGTAGTGTTTTCAGAACATAACTCAGAATGAGTCTGGTTACAGTCAGAGCGAGGACGAGATAAGTGAGTGCAAAGAGTGATTTCTCCTGCGAGACCATCAGGTAATTGCGTATATACGAAGTTGTCCAGTTGTTGGCAATCCCCTCAATTCCGCTCTGGAAGAAGAGGAAAAATCCGAAGAGCAGGAGGACCGGGTTGTTAAAAAGCTTTATCCCCTCCTTAATGGGGAATCCCTGCGGCTGTTTTGGAGGTGGAAATTTTATTAACATTATAATAATTAAAAGTAGGAGCAGAAAAAGTGAGACTGCAGTAAGTATATCCCTGTAGCCGAAAGATCCGGAGAGGAACCCAAGAATTACCGGTAACCCCAGAGCCCCGATGCCGTAAAAGATGCCGAGGAAACTGAGTTTGGAGCCTTTTGCATCCCCCGCAATATCCGCAACAAGCGCGTTCGTTCCTCCGTTGATAACTCCTCCCCCGATTCCGATTATCAGAATTGCCGCCTGTAAAAAGATAAAGGATTCTGCCACCGCAATTCCGTACAATCCCGCAATAACAAGAAATGAGCATATTATAAGGAGAAATTTATAACCGTACCGGTCAACTATCGGACCGAAGGTTAGAGAGCCGGCGAGTATCCCAAGCGGAAGAAGCGAAACGATGGCTCCTGCTGAGTATCCCGAGAGACTGAATTTTTCTACTATGTTTGGCAGTATTGCCCCGATACTCGTCATTGATATTCCGAACGTGAGCATTCCGATATATGCGGCAATAAAAACTAAATTATTTTTGTATGAAGTGTTGTTATTCATTTTTGAGTATTATTATATTTTCTTAATGCAATGAAACCTGCGCCATAAAGACCGGCGTCGCTTCCGAGTTTTGATTCACTTAATCTTACCAGATTGATTGACCAGGGCTGTGCCCATTTTTTTGCTTCGGCGAAAATTTCCGGAATGAATTTCACTGCGGGACCGAATACTCCCCCGCCGAGAATTATTATTTCGGGATTAAATAAACTTACGTAATTTGCAACCGCCATTCCCCATAATTCAATTGCATTTTCTATAACTTTTATTGCAATAGGATCTTTGTTATCATATGCATGAAACACATCCTTTCCCGAAATCTCATCTGGATTTATTTCCTTAAAATAACCTGTATAAAATTTTTCAGCTTTCAATAAATCCGCTGCTTTTCGTCCTAATCCCGCTCCTGACGCAGAATACTCAAAACATCCACATGAAACATATTTTTTATCATATGGTCTTTCAAGAGCTAGCCATCCTGTTGCACCGGCAATATCATTAGCTCCTCTAAGTATTTCACCGTTGACTAATATTCCCAAACCTATCCCGGTTCCAACAGCCATGTAAATTGCATTCTTAGCTCCTGTTGCAGCTCCCTTCCACACTTCACCAAGAATATAACAAGCCCGATCGCTATCTATGTGAACGGGAATTTGGTCCACTGATTTTATCCCTTTAACCTTATCATACAGAGGATAGTCATCCCATCCGTGAATATTGGGAGCCCATACTGTTTTCCTGTCAGACCAATAAATTCCGGGTATACAAATACCGATACCAGAAATCTGCTTTTCTTTATTTTTGACAAATTCGATTTGTTTTGTTAATATTTCTTCCACTATTTCGAAAACTCCTTCACTCGTTTTTCCACTGATAGAGATTATCAGTCTATTTTCGGAAAAACCTTCCCTGTCGAAAACCGAAGATGAAATTTTTGTACCCCCTATGTCAATTCCAATTGAATTCATGAAAACCTATTAAATTATTATTTAAATATAGTGAATATTGAACTCATTTTTATCCACATTATTTATTTTCAATAACCAAATTTATCCTTTACTTCATACTCATTTTACTATTCAGGTTATAAAGGAGGAAAAACATTATGAATACACATGCTATTATAAGTATTGAGATATATTGGATACCAAATGTATCACTTATCACTCCGGCTATTATATTCATAATCATACTCCCCGATAGAGCAATAACAAATATAAGACTAAAGGCTGTACCTGAGATACTCTGATAATTGTCCCCTACAAAACTAAGAATAATAGGGAATCCCCCCGCAAAACCAAATCCCATTAAAACCAATCCGGTAATCGTCGTGTAATAATTATTGATAGAAAATATTATTACTGCACCAGAAATTACTATGATTAACCCCACTTGCAATAATCGAAAACGAGTAAAATGCTTAAGTAAAAAACTAATAAGAAATCTTCCAATTGTTAGAGCTAAAATTAAAAAAAACAGTGCTGCGAGAGCGCTATTATAATTGTCGATTCTTGTTTTTTGGATTAAGGTAGTTATCCAGGTACCTGCAACTCCTTCCATACCGCTTTGAAAAAACAGAAAAAAAGCGAAAAGCAGAAGCAAAGGATTATTAATTAATTTCAGGATTTCACTTAAAGGAAGTCCCATATTCTTTTTGGCTACTGGAAATGTTATAAACACTAGTAGAAGTGCTAATAGAAATAAACTTATGGAAATAATCAGAAAGACTTCTCGAATACTTACAACTGATGAAAAAACACTAAGCATGAAAGGTAATCCAAGAGCACCAATGCCATAAAATGCATGTAAAAGACTAAGTCTTGATTTCTTTTTCTCCCCTGATATATCTGAAACAAGTGAATTTGCCGTACCATTAATTATTCCATTTCCAGCACCTATTAATAATACTGAAATTCTAAGAATATCAACTGATGAAGTTGATGACAATCCGTATAAACCTGTTATCACTGTAATTGATGCGACAAACATAAGGAGTTTATATCCGAATCTGTCAACTATAGGTCCAAAGATTATTGATCCAATGGTAATCCCGAGCGGCATAATCGACGCTACTGTACCAGCTGAATAACCCGTTAGACGAAATTTATCAATCAACTGAGGGAGTATTGCTCCGATAATTGTCGTTGAAATACCATATATAACCATAGCAAAGAAAGCCGCAAAATAAAAGAGCGATTTATTTCTGTTCATTCTGAAAAAATAATACTGATTTCAATTTTAATAAAATGGTGAAAAAATAACCGCTAAATATAGTTAATGATCAAGAATAACTCATACTAATTCGGCAAATTCTAGTTAGATTATTATATTAAATAATTAAAAATGAGGTTTTATGAATTCGGACATTATAGCAAATAAAGAATATGATCCTGCGATGCATACTGCAGAGCATATCTTAAACCAGACCATGATTAGAATGTTTAACTGTGGAAGGGCTTTCAGTGCACATATTGAAAAGAAAAAGTCTAAATGTGATTATCGGTTTGAGAGGGACTTAAGTGAAAATGAATTAAAAGAAATCGAACTTCGTGTAAATGAAGTAATTTCCGGAAACCATCCTGTGTATGAAGAATTTATATTACGCGATGAAGCAGCAAAACATTTTACACTCGACCGACTGCCTGAGACCGCAGGAGAAAGACTGCGTATTATTAAAGTAGGCAATTACGACAGTTGTCTATGCAGCGGGAAACATGTTGCGAATACTTCGGAAATCCGAACTTTTAAGATTATTTCTTCGAGCTACGAGAACGGTAAACTGAGAATTCGCTTTAAACTCCTAGATTAATCAGATTCTCAATTTCCAAAATTTTTTCTGTTATCAGTGCACAACTAATCATAGAATATCTTTTCCTATGATTATTCAGACCATAGTATACAACTACCGGGAAGCTCCATTCCAACATAGCTATCAGGTATGGTACTATCGACTTCTCAAATAACGAAACTGTTGAGGCATATTCACGCATTTTTAATATCAACTTATAACCCTTTTCAACCTCAGGATCATTTCCGGTATAGCAGAATTCAGGTTTGTCTTTAATACTATCACACTTCATCAAAGCCGTTTCAAAATCAATAATGTGATTCATACTTTCTTTACTCTCAATATTAAAGTATTCAAATTTAATTATGGGTTCAAGACGCGAAAAATCTGATACTGCATTTCTGTATTTAGTTTCTGAGAAATCAATTATATAAATATTCTCTTTTTCATCTAGAAGAATATTTTGCAGATTTAAATCACCGTGGCAAATCCCCTTGTAACAAGTGAAAGATATTTTTTCCCTCTCCGCATAACCATATTTGAGAAAATAGTAAGGGTTTGTTATTTCTCTTTTTAATTCTTCTACATAAATTTTTGGATCGTCCGCTGAGATTCCTAATTCTTCCTTTGCTTTGTCATAAATTATTGGAAAAAAATTAATAGGATTTTGTTCCTTAAAAAGATTGATATTGTCAAGTTTCGGTTGACCATACCATGGTTTTAGAATTCCTGTATAAACTTTTTCAAAAAGTGGCAATACTTCATCAAATGTTCTTTCATTATATAACTTTCTGAGCCATTTCAATTTTGTGCTCCCGGTTATTCCAAGAAAGTTATACCTGATTCCTCCGAAATCACTATAGTAAAATGCTCCCATTACTGTGGATGCGTTATTAAGAATAAATTTCTTAACGTACATCTCAAAATTATCTTCCTCCCGTTTAATTATAGCAGAGTTACTTAATTTAAGCACAGTAGGGAGTATTTTAGCTCCATTTTTATCCTCACCGAATACCTGAAATGTTCTAGCTGAAAATCCCCCAAACAAAGGAGTCATCTGTATTCTGGAACAATCTGAGTATATACGTCTTACGATTATTTCGAATTCATCAGTCAGATCATATTCTTTAAGATTCTCAATTTCAAGAGATTGCAGTAATGGCTTAATTTCCTTATGATTAAAGAAATATACTCTCCCTGATTGAAACTCGTTGTTTTCACTTCCTTGTTCAACACCTTTTACATTTTGAAAAGTTAAAAGATTTTTTAAGTCATTTGATATTTTATGCTGCGGAGAAAGCTCTTTACTGAATTTAAGCAGGACATCTATTTGTCCTGCACAAAGATATTCGGTACAGTTAAAGAAATGAAATATTTCTTTTAGTTGTTTTAAGTTTTCTATCTGAGTTTCGGACAAAGTCGTTTTGTTAATCAACATCCCGGTTCCAATAATCCATTCTTCTTCACTTTCCTCTTCCGTTTTAGTTGTTTTGCCAAAAAAAACGTATGAAACGAATGAGGATTCCGGAGTGATTTCATCGCCCACAATATTATTCATATTTGTTAGAATATTCTTAAGGGGAATGCTACTTTTGGCAAAAAAATCTATACAATAATTTGGTTCTGTCGAAAAACTAACAACTTCTTTCAGGAATAAAAAAACATCCTCTTTTTTCTCAATAAAAAGATAGTCGGATTCAGTATCTCCATTAGATTTCTGGATTCCTAGGAAATCCCCAATCGTGAAAATCAAGTTATTGTTCTCTATTTCCGATTTATTTAATCCAAGTCCCCCTCTTCCTAAAGAAAACTTTAGTTCTTCAATTGAAAAAACTTTAAATTCATCATTATTATCTTCCGGGAGCATTACTTTGAGAGGTGAAAAAGAATCGGAAAGTTTAAAGGAATGATACTGACAGTCATTTATCTCAACCGATTTGTTTTTAACTTCAAACTTCAAGTGTTTACTTATTACTTCTCTTGATTCCGTTAGGTCCCTGGCTATTGTTAAAGCACTTTTTAATCCGGTCATAGTAAAAACTTGATTTACTGATTGGTTAAGGGAACAAAGTACAATAATACCACCCGATATTTTGGAATCCTTTTCAAGTTTCAAAATATCACGAATTCCAGCACTTGAGAGATACTTAACATCTGAAAAGTCAATAATTATGTGTTTTTGTCCTGAATATTTAACCATTGATTTTTCGAATTCAATTGATCCGAGCGAATCAAATTTTCCACTAAGTTTAATAACTAATACTTCATTTGAAAATTCAAAGTCTATCTGCATAATGCCTCCGGTAAATATTTCAGTGATTTGAACATAAATATATTAAAAAAGTATTTGTGATACAAAGATATCTTTTAAAAAAGAAAAAAATTCTATTATCCTTTATTTGTACAGAATAATAATTTTCATATTTTAACAATCGGTGTTTATAAATAAATAAATTATCTATTAAAATTTAATTAATATGGTCGATAGCATTTGTATTTTTGAAGGTATTTATTACTCGCGTCTTCTTCCACTGGTATATCTGCGTCCGGAATATGATCTTCGCTCGGGTATTCTTTCCTTGCGGGAAAAAGTGTTAAAACGCTTTCCAAAAATCCCGACTACTTTGCACTGTAGAAGCTATTTGTCAGAACTCGTGAAACTTAAGAATCCCGATTTGTTGGTTAATGAAATTAATGGGAATCACTGTCTTTTCATTAATGGTAGGGTTTTAATGGATGATGACCTTGCAAAAATTCTTGTTGAAGATACTATTGATACCTTATATGTAAAGGGAGACTCAATAATTGCTGCAAAGGTCTCGGGATTAAAACTTGAGCAATTAAAGAAAGGTCTTTATGATTTGTATACATTATCAGATTTTGGAGATTTATTTAAAAAAGAAATTGAAGCAAGGATTATAAATTATCCTTGGGAATTAGTGCATTTTAATGGTGAAGAAATAATAAATGATTTTAATCTCCTCACAAAGGATAAAGTGGATAGCATGATAAGGGGAAATGTTTATGAAGGAGCATACTTGATTGCTAAAGAAAATATTTATATTGATGAAGGCACAAAAATAATGCCAGGAGCTGTTTTGGATGCAGAGAAAGGACCTATTTATATTGGTAAAGACTCCGTTATACAACCAAATGCTACAATTGTTGGTCCTTCATATATTGGTAATAGGACTTATATAAGAGCATCAACCAGCATTTATGAAAGAACCAGTATCGGAGATGTTTGCAAAATAGGTGGTGAGGTAGAAGATTCTGTAATCCATAGTTACACTAACAAACAACACGGCGGATTTCTTGGTCATGCTTATCTTGGAAGTTGGGTTAATCTTGGTGCAGATACTAATAACAGTAACCTTAAAAACAACTATGGGAGCATTCGCGTTACGATTAATGATCAACTTGTTGATTCCGGGCTTCAGTTTGTTGGATTAATGATGGGTGATCATTCCAAAACTTCCATTAATACAATGTTTAATACTGCTACGGTAGTGGGTGTGGGGAGTAATGTTTTTGGAGCTGGTTTTCCTCCAAAATATATACCTTCATTTTGTTGGGGCGGGGCGGAATCTCTTACTACTTATGACATTGAACGGAGTCTTGAAGTAGCTCAACGTGTTATGACTCGTCGAGATGTTAAATTCACTTCTCTTGATGAAAAACTTCTGAGAAAAGTTTTTGATTTAACAAAGGAAGAAAGACGTCGACGAGGCATGCCAAGTTAAGTTTTGTAATAATTTATTCAATTATATTTAATTAATTATGGAGTATTTATATGAGGTTAATAATTCAACCAAGTTATGACAAGGTTTCAAAATGGGCAGCGAATTACGTCGCCTCAAGAATCAATGAGTTTCACCCTAATGTAAGGAAGAGGTTTGTTCTTGGCCTCCCTACCGGTTCTTCACCTATCGGTATGTATGCCGAACTGATAAAAATCTATAAAGCAAAAAAGGTTTCGTTCAAATATGTTACCACTTTCAATATGGACGAATATGTGAATCTCCCTGAGAACCATTCCGAGAGCTACCATTCTTTTATGTGGAGCAATTTCTTCTCTCATATTGATATAGATAAAAAATTCGTTAATATCTTAAACGGTAATGCCGGAGACCTTGAAAAAGAATGTATTAACTACGAAAAGAAAATTAAGGCAGCCGGAGGAATTAATCTATTTGTTGGCGGAATAGGTCCGGATGGTCATATCGCTTTCAATGAACCCGCATCTTCTCTTGGTTCGCTAACACGCGTTAAGACTCTTACTATGGACACAATAATAGCTAATTCCAGATTCTTTGATAACGATATTAATAAAGTCCCCAAACAGGCTCTTACTGTTGGAGTTAAGACTGTTCTGGATGCTCAGGAAGTCCTGATTATTATTAGCGGACATAATAAAGCCCGCGCGCTCGCAAAAGTTGTCGAGGAAGGTGTAAATCACATGTGGACAGTCAGTGCATTGCAGCTGCACCCAAAGGGAATTATCGTGTGTGATGATGCCGCAACTGTGGAATTAAAAGTCGGAACGGTCAATTATTTCAAAGATATCGAAGCCCAGAACCTCTAAACCACCCGGTATAGCCTTTCCCCCCTTTAGCAAAGTAATTTTTTCCCCCCTTTAATTAAAGGGGGGATTAAGGGGGGTTTTATAATTCTTCATTAACCAATTGCTCTTCTTCACGTTACAAACGCTCTTACTCGTACATTCCTTCAATAAGGTTCTTGTACCTCTCTTCAATAACATTTCTGCGAATCTTAAGAGTCGGAGTAATTTCTCCCCCTTCTAAAGTCAGAGGTTTATCGAGTAGGGCAAATTTCCGAACCCTCTCATAATTTGCCAGATTCTTCTGGAACTGAGCAAGTTCTTTCTCCATCATATCGTATATTTCCTTTTTCTCAACCAATTCAGTTTCGTCTTTATAAGGAATATTGTTTGAATCCGCATACTCTTTAATTGCTTCATAATCTGGAACTATCAGAGCACTGAGGAACATCCTTCTGTCACCAATAAGAATAAACTGCTCAATGAATTTACTTGCAAGAAAGAGGTTTTCGATTGGTGTAGGGGCAATATACTTCCCTGCCGACGTCTTAAACAGATGTTTTTTTCTATCTGTAATGATTAGGAAACCCTCTGCGTCAAAAACACCGATATCACCCGTATGCAGCCATCCGTCAATTATTGTTGCATCAGTCTCTTTCTTGTTCTTATAATACCCCTGCATGATATTCGGACCGCGTGCAAGTATCTCCCCGTCATGGGCAATTTTTACTTCAACGCTTGAAAATGGTTTCCCGACAGATCCGAATTTATAATTATCGATTCTGTTTGCTGAAATAACCGGTGAGGATTCCGTCAAGCCGTATCCTTCAAGAATAAGAATTCCAACTGCCTCAAAGAACTCTCCAAGATCACGTGAGAGAGCTGCTCCTCCTGAAATAAAGAAACGGATATTCCCCCCTGTTTTTTCCCGAAGTTTTGAAAAAACAAGTTTGTTTGCTACTGCATGTTTCAGGCTAAGAGATACGGGGATATTTTTTCGTTTCTTTGCCTGCGCATACTGCCTGCCGGTTTCTAGTGACCAGTTTATTATCTTCTGCTTTTTAGCCGGCTGACTTTCAAAATTCTTGATAACCTTTGAGTGAATTCTCTCAAAGAGCCTTGGAACAGCCGTCATCAGGGTGGGTTTAATCTCAAGAAGATCGCTGGACACGCTGTCAATTGTTTCCGCATAACAGATCATTGCCCCGCTCGCAAACGCTGTGTAATATCCCGCCATTCTTTCAAAAATGTGGCAGAGCGGAAGAAACGAGAGAAACACGTCAGTTTTATCTATCGGGAAAGAAAGAAGCGCATCTCTTACGTTGGAAACAATATTGTCGTGTGTCAGCATCACCCCTTTAGGCTCCCCAGTTGTTCCGGATGTGTAAATAATCGTGCAGAGATCACTCGGTTTTGCTAATTTCATCTCTTCTTTGAAATAGTAAGGATTGTTCTTTCCAAAGTCAGCTCCTCTCTCCTGAACTTCCTTAATAGTAAACAGATTTTTATTCCCCGGGATAAAATCCTTTTCATTCAGAATGATAATGTTCTTTAAGAATCTGCAATTATTTCTGATTTTCAGAAGTTTGTTAAGCTGGAATTTGTTTGACACTATTATTGTCGTGGATTCTGAATTATTCAGGATAAACTCTACGTTATCTGCCGTCAGGGAGGGATAAAGTGGAACATCAATTGCTCCGAGCCCGAGAATCGCCATGTCGGCATAAACCCATTCAGGTCTGTTTTCAGATATTATCGCAACTCTGTCTCCCCGCTTAACGCCAAGAGATGCAAGACCCAGAGCAATGTTTTCTGTTTCTTTTCGAAATTGTGAATAGGAAATTCCGACCCACTCTTTATTCACTTTGTGTTTTAAGAGCGGTCTCTCAAGATTTTTTCCATACTCCTCAGTAAGGAAGATAAAGAGTTCCGGAATTGTGTTAAAGTTTTTCAGTAAAGCCACTTAGCCTCCGTTATTTATTGATTAATTAAAAACAAAAAATTAAAAATTCACCTAATAAACTCTTAATTACTCATTTTTAACTTATCAGCTTCTCCAGAAGATTTTCCGTTTGGTAAAGAAACTTACAGCCAAAGCCAGCAGAGTTGTCAGAATAATCCCCTTAAGAACACCAAGCCAGGGGGTCGCCAGCATCTGTCCGAGAAAGTATTCGATGTAAAGCAGTGTGGCAATGGGTGTCAGAAGATTTGTCCCCCCTGCATAAGCAAGCATCGGATTCTGACCGTTATCAATTAATAATTGTACCCATTTTGCCTTGCGAAGATAATCAATAATTATTGAAAAACCAATTAGCATAAACATGGCAAGACCGTTTGTGACAAAATAATAACTCATCGTTGAAACGTCTTTCTTGATACCCCCCTCAAAAGGTTCAGC
>Ga0302250_1001559_pt1 | contig 16776 bp, 16 predicted proteins | sample AAG_RA_Asp_MG_FD_193536 | JGI IMG/M metagenome (GOLD analysis project Ga0302250, IMG submission 193536) | Enriched activated sludge microbial communities from anaerobic digester in WTTP, New Holstein, Wisconsin, United States - AAG_RA_Asp | ecosystem: Engineered > Bioreactor > Anaerobic >... | reverse complement strand
CCATTAAATAGCCTCTGTAAAGTGATTATGTGGTTATCGATAACCCACACTGGGATAATGTACTACGCGGGTGATCGATTTATAAATTGTGGCATCCCACCTGCCTGTCTTACACTATTGGTTCTTGTGGATAATAACATTTTATCCCCATGAGCGCACCAAGCTGAGCAATGAAGACCGGCATCTATAAAGAGGTGCAGATTGATACGAGCCATCGCCTGCTCCACTATCACGGCAAGTGCGCAAACCTCCACGGGCACCGGTGGAAGATCGAGGTCTGGATGGAAGGCGAGCCCGCCCCGGATACGCAGATCGTTATCGATTATTCACTGATTAAGAAGGTTGTGGAAAAGTACGACCACCAGATCATCCTCAATGAAGAAGACCCGATGGTCCCCCGCATTGCCGAATTCCACCCGGTGATCACGACCCCTGGTGATCCCACGAGCGAACTGATCGCTGTCCTCATCCGCGACGACATCCACAATACCTGCCACGAGATGGGGATCACGGCAAAGGTAACGAAGATCCGGGTCTGGGAATCCCCGACATCCTGCGCTGAGATCACGTAAATGAAGGTAGCAGAGATCTTCCGGAGCCTGCAGGGCGAGGGGAAGAACCAGGGAAAGCCCTGCTTATTCATCCGGCTTGCCGGCTGCAACCTGAACTGCCGGTGGTGCGATACGCCCGAATCGCGGACCGGCGGCAGGGAGATGAGCAGGGACACGGTTCTCGAACATCTCTGGCGCATCAACCCGCCCTATGTCTGTGTCACCGGAGGAGAGCCGCTCCTCCAGGCAGAGGAACTGGAGCCACTCCTTGCCTCGCTCGTCAAGCGGGGATCCGTGATTGATATCGAGACCAACGGGACGGTTGACTTCTCCCGGCTCCAGCCATATGCATCGGTCTGCATGGACGTGAAGTGCCCGTCATCTGGCGAGAAGAGCGACCCCTCTCTCTTATCGAAGATCCGGCCGCAGGACAGCGTGAAGTTCGTTGTGAAGGATGAGGCGGACTGCCGGTATGCTGCAGAGGTCATCGCCTCGCATCCGGTTGCCGGTGAGATCTTCTTCTCACCGGTCTTCGGCACGGACTACAAGGTCATCTCAAAATTCATCTTGACAAACAACCTGCCGGTCCGGATGCAGGTCCAGCTCCACAAGATCATCGGAGTGAAATAATGAAGGCCGTCTGTTTACTGTCAGGAGGCATGGACTCCTCCACGCTTGCGTACGTTGCAAAAAGCGAAGGCTACGATATCTGCGCCCTGCACCTGAACTACGGTCAGAGAACCCAGAGTAAAGAGCTGGCCTGTGCGAAGAAGATCGCGTCCCTGCTGGATGCAAAGGAGTTCATCGAGGTTGATGTCGGGTACTTCTCACAGTTCGGCGCAAGCAGCCTTACGGACAGGGAGCTCCCTGTCGAGAAATTTGACCCGGCCCGTGCGCACGTTCCCAACACCTATGTACCGTTTCGGAACGCCAACCTGCTCTCGATCGCCACGAGCTTTGCCGAGGCAATGGGGGCGGACGCGATCTTCATCGGGGTTCAGTCGCTGGACTACAGCGGGTACCCGGACTGCCGGCCGCAGTTCATCGAGGCGTTCCAGAAGGTCATCGACCTCGGGACAAAGGACACGACAAAGATCACGCTCAAAACTCCGTTCATCAAGATGACCAAGACCGACATCCTCCGCGTGGGCATGAAACTCGGCGTGCCGTACGAGCATACGTGGTCCTGCTACCGGAATGAGGGAAAAGCCTGCGGCACCTGCGGTTCGTGCCACTTCCGGCAGGAGGCGTTTGCTGCTCTCGGCATGAAAGACCCCATCGAGTACGAGGGATGAGATGACTGAGATCTTCCGCGGCAGGCGCCTCTGGATCGAGACTAAGAAGATCCGGCTCCCCACCGGGGTTGAACGCGAGAAGGTGATCGTCCACCCATCAAACGCGGTGGCCATCTTTCCGGTTGACGGCGACCGGTGCAAGCTCCTGAAACAGTACCGCTATGCCATCGACCAGTACATCATCGAGGCCCCGGCCGGGACCATGGAGCAGGGGGAAGAGCCCCTTGCCACGGCAGGACGCGAGCTGATCGAAGAGACGGGATTTACGGCAAAAACAATCGAGCCGAAAGGATTCATCTACACGACACCGGGATTCACGGATGAGAAGATCTTCCTTTTTGAGGCACGCGGCCTCTCGCCATCACAGCAGTACGGGAAGGACGAGGACGAAGTGATCGAAGTCATCGATGTTGCGGTAAAATACTTGCCGGAGATGATCCGTGACGGCAGGATCGTTGACGGGAAGACCATATGCCTGATCCAGCGCTGCCTGGGGTGCTGAACCATGCGGATCGTTCCTGCTCTCGTCCTTGCAGCGATCCTCGTCGCATCGGCAGCATTTGCCGGGTGTTCAGGGACTGGTACGAAGCCCTCGTATTCCGTGGACAGCAACGGTGTCCTCTCGGTAAGCTGCGCTCCCGTAACTACGAGCGAGCAGGTGCTCCTCTCCAACGAGACATACACGAAATCGCGGATCGTCATGCACACCCAGAGTGGGGACGTGGTAGCGTACCTGTCTGCACCGAAGCGGCCGAAGGCCGCGATTGTCTATGTCCCCGGCGCCGGTGAAACGCTGGCGGCACACGACGGGCGCATGCTGCAGTATGCGGAGGCCGGGTACGCATTCCTCTTTGTTGATACGCGGGGCCGGGGTGGGGAGACGGAAGGCGTCCCGTTCGGCCAGGCACTAATCCAGCAGGACTTTACCAGGTTCAAATCCGGCGAATGGCCGCAGTACTACCTGACCATCTGCGATCTGGTCAATGCACAAAAACTGCTCTCGGACCGGTTCTCCGTGCCGGTATATGCAGTCGGATCCAGCAACGGGGGCCGGTACGCGGCGATAGCAGCAGGCGTTGACTCAGGATATGCCGGGTATGTTGGCATTTCAACATCGGACTGGGGCATCCTCGACGCTTTCACATCGCAGGGCTATACAGGCGATCCTGTCCGGTTCGCTGCATCGCTCGAGCCCAGTACCTACCTTACGAAGATCCCGCCCCGCCCGGTCTGGATCTTCCATAATGCAACCGACCCGATCATCCCCTTTGAAAGCGGGGAGGCATTCTATGACAAGGCGGGAGAACCAAAAACATTGACAGAATTCCAGGGAGACCACGGCATCAACCCGGATGTCGATTCCCGGCTCCTTGTGCAATGGGCGCAAATTTATGCCACCAGCAGGTGAATAGCTATAAGCTTTAACGAGGTTTGAGCGGGCAATGGCAGAAGAAGTTGTGGAGATGGACGACGCGCGGAAGCGTTATGAGTTCAAGAAGACCCTGGAGAAACTCCAGTCTCAGCAGGGAGACGGGACGGAACTGATCACGCTCTACATCCCGCCCGACAAGCAGATCTATGATGTGACGGGGCAGCTCAAGGACGAGTTCGGCCAGTGCGCGAACATCAAGAGCAAGCAGACACGAACGAACGTCCAGAGCGCCATCTCCTCGATCCTCTCCCGGCTCAAGTACTACAAGCGGCCGCCCGAGAAGGGCATGGCCGTCTTCTGCGGCACCGTGAAGACGTACGGCGACCGGACCGACCTCCAGTGCACGATCATCGAGCCGCCCGAGCCCATCAACCTCTACATGTACCGGTGCAGTTCCAGCTTCGAGCTCGAACCACTCCTCCAGATGCTCGAGGAGAAGTACGTGTACGGCCTCCTCGTCCTCGACAAGCGAGAGGCCTACTGGGGTTTCCTGCGGGGCAACCGGATCGAGCCCATTGGAGGGGCGAACTCGACCGTTCCCGGCAAGATGCGGAAAGGCGGCCAGTCGGCAGCCCGGTTCGGCCGGCTCAGGGAGATCGCCATCGACGAGTTCTACACCAAGATCGGCGAACGGTCAAGCGCCATCTTCCTTGCCGAGAAAGATTACTTCGAGCGGTTCAAGGGCGTCCTGATTGGAGGGCCGAGCCCGACCAAAGAGGAGTTCGAGAAAGGCAACTATCTCCACCACGAGGTCCAGAAGCGGATTATCGGGCTCTTCGATGTTGCTTACACGAACGAGGACGGGCTCGCGGAGCTCGTGGACGCGGCAAAGGACGCACTTAAGAGCATGACCGTCATCAAGGAGAAGGCGATCATGGAGAAGTTCTTAAAAGAACTTGTCAAGGACGACGGCCTTGCTGCGTACGGCGAGGAGAGCATCCGCCATAACCTCATGATCGGTGCGGTCGACACCCTCCTCCTCTCCTCAAAACTCCGGAAATCGCGGCTGAAGATCAAGTGTCAGACCTGCGATTACACCACGGAAAAGACGATCAATATCGAGCCGGGCAAGACCGTAGCCGACATCGCCCTGGGCAACTGCCCCAAGTGCTCGGCACCCCTCATCATCGAAGAAGAGATCGATATTGTCGACGAACTGACCAAGATCGCCGACCAGAGCAGCTCCAAGGTCGAGCTCATCTCGGATGATTTCGAAGAAGGATCGATCCTCTTTTCCGCATTCGGAGGGATTGCAGCCATCCTCCGCTACAGGACGGGATACTAGATGCCAGACGATATGTTTGCAATAATTGATACTGCTATCCGGGAGACTGCCGGTGTGACAGATGCGCTCCTTGTCGAGGGAGGAGAGCATGCCGACCTCGCCTCAACTGTGGCATTCTCCCTGGCCAAACAGCGGAGGCAGGCGCCGGTGAAGATTGCGCAGGACCTGGTCGCGGAACTGAAGAAGCGGCCGGAATTATCCGCGATCACCATCGAGGCAAAAGGGCCGTACATCAATTTCATCTTCGGGAATGCGTATGTCAGCGACGTGATCCGGGCAGCGGTGAAACCGGGATACGGAAGCCTCGAAAAGAAAACCCAGCGAGTTGTTCTCGAACACACCAGCGCCAACCCGAACGGCCCCCTCCACGTCGGCCATATCCGGAACTCGATCATCGGCGACACGCTCGCCCGGGCGTTCCGGAAGGCCGGCTACCCGCTGGAAGTCGAGTATTATGTCAATGACATGGGCCGGCAGATCGCCATCGTGGTCTGGGGATTCAACAACCTGGACAACACGCAGCTGCCGGGGGAGAAGGAGGATGCCCATATCGCTAGGATCTACATTGCGGCAAACCGCGAGATCGAGAAGGACGAAGGGATCACTCAGCAGGTCAATGTCCTGATGCAGCGCGTGGAGAGCGGCGATCCCGCTACCGTGGAGAAGTTCAAAAAGGAAGTCTCGCGCTGCCTTGACGGGTTCCGGGTCACGATGAAGGACCTGAACGTTGCCCACGACAAGTTCGTCTGGGAGAGCGACTTCATCCGGAACGGGAGCACGGAAGAGATCATCGGCAGGCTCAAAGAGAAGCCGCAGGCGCGACAGGACGAGACGCTTTACCTTGACCTTTCGGAGTTCGGGTTCGAGAACAAGTACGTCATCCGCCGGAGCGACGGCACCTCAGTGTACGCAGCCCGGGACCTTGCCTTCCATGCGTGGAAAGGGAAAAACTTCGACCGGGTCATCGATGTGCTCGGCGCCGACCACAAGCTCATCGGGGCGCAGCTCCAGTGCACGATGAAGGTCCTTGGTGAGAAGGTCCCGGAGATCGTCTTCTTCGAGTTCGTCTCGCTTCCCGAGGGTTCGATGAGCACGCGGGCCGGCAAGTTCATCTCGGCTGACGACCTCATCACGGAGGTACGGAAGCGCGCCTTCGATGAGGTGACAGTGCGAAGGCCGGAACTTCCCGAGGACGAGCGCAGGAAGATCGCCGCTTCGGTCGGGCTTGCCGCCATCCGCTACGACATCGTCAAGGTCTCGCCCGAGAAGAGCACGGTCTTTGACTGGAAGGAGGCGCTGGACTTCGAGCGGCAGAGCGGGCCCTATATCCAGTACGCCCATGCCCGGGCCTGCAGCATCCTCGAAAAGGCCGGGGACTTTAGCGAGTGCTTCGATCTTGAGACCGAGCAGGAGATAGCGCTCGCCAAGCAGATCGCCCGCTTCCCCGGCATCATCGAGAGGGTTGTTGCGGAGCTCCGCCCGAACCTCCTTGCCATCTATGCCCGCGAACTTGCTGATACCTTCAACTCGTTCTACCACTTCGAGCAGGTACTGAAGAGCGAGGGGAAGGTCCGTGACCGGCGCCTGACGCTCGTGAAAGCGGTGCAGAATACCCTCAAAGAAGCGCTCGAAACGCTTGGGATCGATGCCATCCGATCCATGTGAGCCCCTGAGAAAACAGGGGTACCAGTTTTTTTCAAAGACTTCTACCGCGGCCCTCAAGCCCTGCATGTGGTGCAAGCGGGCGCTTGCCGGCGGCGACATGTGCTACAAGCACCAGTTCTACGGGATCGACAGCCACCGCTGCGTCCAGCTCACCCCGACGCTCCGCTGCAACCAGCGCTGCCTCTTCTGCTGGCGCTCGTTTGAGCACGAGCCGGTGGAGAGCGAAGAGTGCTCTCCCGAAACCATCCTAGCCGGTATCCACCGGTTCCAGAAGAAGGCGCTCGCGGGCTACAACGCGGTGCTCGACAACACGGTCACGGAGGAACGGTGGAAAGAAGCGCTCGACCCAAAACACGTTGCGATATCGCTCTCCGGTGAGCCGACACTCTACTCCCAACTTCCGGAACTCATCGACCTGTTCAACAAAACCGGGTACACAACATTCGTTGTCAGCAATGGCACAAACCCGGATATGCTGAAGCGGTGCAACCCGTTCCAGATGTACGTCTCACTCGACGCTCCTGACCGGGAGACATACGAGCGCGTCTGCCGGCCGCTCGGGGACTACTGGGACCGTGTGCAGGAGAGCCTCCGTCTCCTTGGCTCGCGGAGGTCGGCGGTCCGGATCACGCTCGTGAAGGGGCTCAACGACATTGCCCCGGAGCGGTATGCCGCAATCCTGCAGGACTCGGGAGCCACGTATGTGGAAATAAAGGGATACATGTATCTGGGATACAGTAGAAACCGTTTGGTCAGAGAGAACATGCCGGACCATGCGGATGTGCGCGCCTTTGCGGAGAAGGTCGCGACCGCGTGCGATTACCGGTTCAAGGACGAGAACGAACTGAGCAGAGTGGTTGTTCTGGAGCGGAAGAGATGAGATTCAATCCCGAGGACTGGAAAAAGAAAGCGCACGAGAACTTCGAAGGGGCATGGCACGAGGGGCCATCGGTCCTGACCCCGGCATCGCACGCGGAAACCTATCCGTGTAAGGGGTACAAGCGGGCACAGGCGCACCCGGTCTTTGCCACCATCAACAAGCTCCGCGAGACCTACCTCTCGATGGGCTTTGACGAGGCCGAAGTGCCGGTCATCATTGACGAGAAGGACATCTACCGGCAGTTCGGGCCTGAAGCCATGGCCGTGCTCGACCGGGTCTTCTACCTTGGCGGCCTCCCGCGTCCGAACGTGGGGATCGCAAGGGACCGGCTCGATAAGATCAACGGGATTCTCGGCAAGACGATGGCTCCTGCGATTGAGGAGAAACTCCGCGAGACGCTCCACGCGTACAAGAAGTCCGAGATCGATGGCGACGAACTGACCTTCGAACTCTCCAAGGTGCTGGAGACTGACGACGGGGTCGTTGTCCATATCCTCGACGACGTCTTCCCCGAGTTCCGCGAGCTCGCCCCCGAGTCTTCGCGCTCCACGCTCCGGAGCCACATGACGAGCGGCTGGTTCTTAACGCTCGGCTCAATCTGGGACAAGAGCCCGCTGCCCATCCGGATGTTCTCGGTCGACCGGTGCTTCCGGCGCGAACAGGCCGAGGGGCCGACCCGGCTGATGACCTACCACTCGGCATCCTGTATCATTGCCGGGGATGACGTGACGATCGAGGACGGGAAAGCGGTCAGTGAAGCGCTCCTCTCAGCGTTCGGGTATACCGACTTCCGGTTCCAGCCGGACGAGAAGCGCTCGAAATACTACATGCCAGATACCCAGACGGAAGTGTATGCCCGGCACCCGGTCCACGGCTGGGTCGAGGTGGCGACGTTCGGCATGTACTCACCCTCGGCGCTCGCGGAATACGGCGTCGGTGTCCCGGTCATGAACCTGGGGCTTGGCGTCGAGAGGCTCGCGATGATCGCGTACGGGGCAAACGATGTCCGGCAGCTCGTGTACCCGCAGTTCTTCCCCCGGCCGCTCTCCGACCGGGAGATCGCACGGGCAGTTCACCTCCGCGAGGAGCCGTCATCCCCTGAAGGGAAATTGCTCGCAACAGCGATCGCGAAAGTTGCGGCAGCGAACGGTTCGGCACAGGGCCCCTGCTCCTTCGATGCCTGGGAAGGAACTCTTGGCGGTACCCGCGTGAAGGTAGTGGTTGAAGAGACCGAGTCCAATGCAAAGCTCTGCGGGCCGGCCTGCGCAAACGAGATCTTCGTCCACGACGGATCCGTGCTTGGGGTACCGGATGCCGAGAAGTGGAAGCAGGTGCGGATCGAGGGGGTGCCAATTGGCCTTTCCTACCTTTCCGCGGTCTCCGCCCTTGCCGCGGCGCGGATCGAGGAAGCGGCCCGAACCGGTAAGGAGACGACCGTCCAGGTCAAGATGGCAAAGCTCCCCAGCGACATCAACCTGAAGATCGATGAGTACGCGATGCGCTTTGTCACGGACAGCAAAAAGAAAGTGGATGTCCGGGGACCGGTCTTCCTCTCGGTCCGTTCCGCGATCCTTCCCTGATCTTTTTTTACCCGTCCTGTAACAGGACGTCTCCTTCTGTCCTGAACCCGTAATTCCCGTGCGGGACTTTCATCTCGAGCCGGGCGCCCTCTCCTTCAATACCGCATTCCCGTATCCGGATGCCGGTGATTGAGAGGATCTCGCGGATCAGGTACAGGCCAAGGCCGGTGTTCTGGAAATATTCCCGCCGGAAGATCTTCTCCTTGACTCCTTCCGGGACACCCACGCCATTGTCCTCGTATACGATCACGAGGCCATCCGGCTCTTCCCGCCAGGAGAGCCGGATCTTGGTGACCGTCTTCCCGTGGCGGAGGGAGTTCTCCATCAGGTTGTAGAAGACCTTCTCGATGAGCGGGTCGGCAAAGACACCGAGGTTCTCCAGCGAGTACTCTACCGTTATACCGGTAAGGTTCAGCGATGCAACTGCTTTTTTGACCAGCGCTTCCACGCTCTGCCACTGGGCGGCATTGCTCCCAATCTCCTGGTACTCCTTTGTAAAGGTGATCTGCCCGCGGATGGTCTCAGCTGCGTGGTACGCCTTGTCCAGGCACTCGCTGACCCCGGTATCCGTGCTGGCCTCCCGGGCGATCTCAAGGTAGCCGAATACCGCAGTGAGCTGGTTTAAGATGTCATGCCGGGTGATGGTGTTCATGACGCCAAGGTTCCGGTGGGCCTGCACGAGAGCGGCCTCGGCATTCTTCTGTGCCGTGATGTCCCGGCCGACTGCCTGGTATCCCGAGGGCTCCGGCAGATCGGAGAAGATGGCCCGGTAACTCCACTGCTGCCAGAGCGTGGAACCGTCGGCTGCAAGCATGCGGGAGTCCATAGAACGCACCGGGTTCTCGCGGGTGAGTTCCTCTAACTGGGAGAAAAAGGTCTCCCGGTAATCCGGTGAGATACTGTCACGGATGTTCCGGCCCAAGATCACATCGCGCGGTTTTTTGAAATAGGTACAGTACGCCTCGTTGACAAAGACGATGGTGCCGTCCGGCAGGAACCGGAAGATGAACTCCGACTGGTCCTCGACAACATTCCGGTACTGCGTCTCCTGCTCCCGCAGGGCTTCGGCAAGCCGGCTCTGCTGGATGGCCTGGCTGATGAAATGCTTTAAGACCATGAACTCTTTTCTTGGGTCGCGTCCCTTGAGCACGAAATGCGTTGCGCCGGTGTTCAGGGCATTGATGACCGCCTTGTTGTCGGCCTTCTTTGCAAAGAAGATAAAGGGCGTTGAATTTTTCCGGCTGCGCCGCAGGGCTTCAAGAAATGCCTGCCCGTTCGTCACCGGGAGACGGTATTCCGCGATGATGATATCGAACCGCTGCGAACGGAGCAGGCTGTACGCTTCGTGTGCCGATGCAACCGACGTGACGGAGATCTCTCCCGAACTCCCGAAGTAGTCCTTGAGGGCCTTCTGGAGCGTGGTATCGGGATCGACGTGCAGGAGCGAGATCATGGGTGGATTTTAAAGAAGTTTGTTTCTGGATCAGAACAACGTTTTGATGGTTTTTTGTTTTCCGGTTGCCGAGCAGGAGAAACGACTCTCGTATTCAGGCCCGTTCACGGATAAAGATCCGGCGGTGGATGATCCGCCACGAGAGGATGAGCTGGACGATATCGGTGGGGGTGACCGTCTCCCTTCCCTCGAACATGGCAATCGGGTGGACACCGGTCTGATACTCGATGGTCTTTTCCAGTTTATGGATTGTCTCGTAATTCATCTCGCCGTCAAAGGTCAGGGCCCGCATCCGCGCACAGTCGACAAACTGCGTGGTGAACTCGATTAGGAAGTCCCGCTCGTGGAAGGAGAGGAGAGAGTACAGGTCGATGCTCAGGTCGATATCCGAGATGGTCTTTCGCATGCGGTTCTGCATGAGGGAGATATTGTACACGTTCCGCTCCGGACCGAGGTCTTTCCCGTACTTTGAGGGGGCGATGCGGATCACGGCATCAGCTTCGCAGCGCTGGGGCGCGATGAATTCCACGTAATCCTTCTCGCGCCGGAGGATCTCCTCGGTTACCTGCTCATTGGTATAGCCCCGGCGCTCCCGGTCGCGAAGACGTTTCCAGGCATATTTCACCTCGTTCTCCGGGTCGACAAAGATCGAGAAGTCCATGAGTTCGCGGAGGCGCGGGGAATAGAGCGTGTGCAGGCCTTCGAGGATAAGGATCTTCCGGGGCGCAAACGGGACCGGGGGATCGAACCTCCCGGTCTGGTGGTTGTACACCGGTTTTTGTATCGTATGCCCCTGCCTGAGCCGGGCAATGTGATCCTCCAGCAGGCCGATGTTGTTGGCATTGGGATGGAGTGGCGTTATGTCCCGCTGCTTCCGCTCTTCCCGGTCGTATTTGTGGTAGTCATCCAGCGTGATGGTGGAGACGAGCGCCGGACCGAATATCTGCCGGATCGCGTTCGTGAACGTGGTCTTCCCCGACCCGCTGTCACCGGCAACACCGATGGTGAAGACAATAGGGGAGTGGGCAATTGTTTCCTTGAAGTTGATCTCGTGATCCATAGGCCCGTGTACCCTTGACGTGCGGTACCGTATAAAGGGTTGGAACCCGGCCCCGCGGTATCTGTTCGAAAAACATAACATTATAATCTGTAGATTTCATTTTGTGTTAGATTTAGATAACATTAATAACCATCAATGTTAGAAATAAATAACAAATGAGTTGAGAGGATGAAACCGAGAAACATGTACCGGATTATTATAGGAGCGCTGATGCTGATCAGCGGTATTGTCTCAATTGTACTGGCAGCAGGTGAGGCAAATATTGGATCGATGTTCATAGCTGCAGGTATTGTCTTTGCTATGACCGGCATTATCAATCACCGGAAATACGGAGATGAGCCGGAATCTGATGAACGATCAAAGAAGATCGGAGCATATGGGTTATCTTACGCATGGTTAACCGGACTCCTTTTCATGTTCAGTCTCTTCTGGCTGGATTACATGGGTCTTATCAGACTTAGTGTTCAGAATGCGCTGACCATTTCCATTCTCGTCCTTGCGCTCTCAGCAGTGATCTACCAGGTATGGCTCTTCCGGAAAGGAGATGTTGACTGAATGGCAGAACCAATACAGGAGTAATTCCGTGAGGACTAGGATCAAAGAGTACCGCACCCGCTATTCCCTGACACAGGATGATCTTGCAAAAAAGGTCGGCGTGCGGAGGGAGACAATTGTCTTTCTGGAACAGGGGAAGTACAATCCCTCCTTAAAACTTGCCCACGAGGTTGCAAAGGCCCTGAATGCAACGATCGATGAGCTCTTCATCTTCGATGACGAGAGCGAGACACCGGAGAGCCGGGTCGTGCTGGTGGACTAAACACTATCCTGATTGTGTTGCCCGAATCTCACTTTTCACCGGAGCAGGGGGAGCATGATCTGCTTCCCCCGGCCCGTGGCTGAGCTCGCGGAGGATGAGCACCGTGGCATCCTTCTCCAGCGGCTGGTTGTCATTCCCGCACTTGGGCGAGTAGATACACGACGGGCACCCGCTCTCGCACCGGCAATCGCGGACCAGTTCGTGCGCTGCGGTGAAGAGCTCTGGGATCAACCCGAAAGCCTTCTCGGCAAGCCCGATTCCCCCCTCGTATCCATCATAGACAAAGACCACGGGCTCACCTTTCTCCCCAAACGATGGTGAGGAGAGTCCCCCGATATCCCAGCGGTCGCACATGACATAGAGGGGCATCAGAGCGATGATCGCATGCTCAACGCCATGCAGGCCGCCTCCAAGATCGCCACCAGATTTTGTAATAGTCTGTTCAACGGATTCCTGCGGAATGAACCAGAAGGCTTTTGTCCGGAAGGTCAGGGGCGGGAGCGTGAGCGGCTCAAGGCCGATGATCGTGTCGCCGCGTTTGATCTTGTAACCGGTATACTGCTCTGTCACTTCCACTTCGCCAAAGAAGCACGGGGTGTTGTTGACCGTCCGGGTCTCCAGCGTCCCGATGATGGAGATATCCACTTCTTTTTGCGGTTGCGTGTAGTAGTCGACATCTGTCTCGGTGACCCGGATAGTATGCGTCTCGAGGTCCATCTCGCTGACCACGTACGTCTCGCCCTGGTGGAGCATGATGGCGCCCTTGTGCGCTTCGCGATAGGCCTGCCCGCGGTCCATGGTTTCGAGGAGCCTGCCATGGCACATGACCCGAAAGGACTCCCCGGGTACCCCGTCCAACCGGACGGCATCGGCTGCCCTCCCGCGGCCGGCATAGACCCACCCGCGGATCGTTTTCCGGAGGAGCCCTGCCGCCCCGAGGTCCGGCAGGAGGCATGACAGGGTTTCACCAAAAAACGCGCTGTCGCGGTCCTCGAGCAGGGGAATCTCGGCAGCCGCACAGAGCAGATGCCCGGAGACGATATAGGGATTATTGGTATCGATGATCGCCAGTTCATGCGAGCGGGAGAAGAACTGGTCCGGGTGGTGCATGAAGTACTGGTCGAGCGGGTTCGCTTGCGCGATGAGGACGGCAAGGGATTCGCCACCTTTCCTGCCGGCACGCCCTGCCTGCTGGCGGGTGGACATCATGGTGCCGGGATACCCGGAGATGATGACGGCGTCGAGGGATCCGACATCAATCCCCAGCTCAAGGGCATTCGTCGAGACCACGCCACGGAGTCTTCCTTCCTTGAGCTGCTGCTCGATAGCCCGCCGTTCTTCCGGCAGGTAGCCCGCGCGATAGACGGAAATTGTGTCGGCAAGTTTCTGGGAGATGCGCCGGACATCGTCCCGCGACCAGACCGTCACCAGCTCCGCCATCTTGCGCGACCCGGTGAAACAGAGGGTCTGGAGGTCCTCTTTGACGCAGGAGACCAGGAGATCCTTGGTTTCCTGGTGGAGGGAGCGTTCGCTGATCTCGTCGTAAAATGGGTTGAAGAGTACAAAATTCCGCCTGCCATGGGGTGCCCCGTCATTATCGACCAGCACAAACTCCTGCCCGGTAAGGGCTTTTGCAAACTCCACGGGATTTGCCAGCGTTGCCGTTGACAGGATAAACTGGGGACTTGCACCGTAGTGCCGGCAGAGGCGGAGGAGACGGCGTATCACAAACGCGATGTGCGACCCGAAGACTCCGCGGTACCGGTGAGCCTCGTCGATGATGATATAGTCAAGGTTCGAGAGGAACGGCTGCCACTTGGCATGCCAAGAGAGAACATGGTGTATCTCGTGGGGATTGGAAATGATCACCCGGGAATGTTCGCGGATCGCAGCCCTCTTTGACTGGGGGGTGTCGCCATCGTAGACTGCTGGTCTTGCCGCAATTCCCGTGTACTGCGCCATCTCTTCTAGTGACAGGAGCTGGTCGTTTGCGAGCGCTTTTGTTGGGTACAGGTACAGGGCGCGGGCATCCGGATCCTGTTCAAGATGGCAGAAGACCGGGACATTGAACGCAAGGGTCTTGCCGCTGGCTGTTGCGGTCGTAAGGATGACATTCTGTCCGGCCCGGGCATGGTTTATCGTCTCGCACTGGTGCGAGTAGAGCCGGATCCCGCGCTGATCAAGGTACGAAGTAAGAGCCGGGGAAAGTTGTACATCAAGAGTGCCATACCGGGGGGGCTCCGGTAAGGTGACCTCGTGGTGGACACAGCGTGCACGAAAAACCGGGTTCGTATCAAGGAGCCGGAGGATATCAGCAACCGCCATGTGCCTCCTCCAGCAGGTATGAGAAGAGGCGGGCCAGCGAAACCACGTCCTGGCGGTTGTGTTCCACGATGGGGACAAGGGGGCCGGGATTGCCGGACCGGAGATACTGCTCGTAGAATTCCGGGACCATCTGGCCGGGGACATCGTCTTCCCTGGTGACATTCAGGACCTCGCGTTCAAGAGCCGCAAGCCGCAGGGAGGGAAACCGGCCTTTCCACCGGCGCCGGCTGAAATGGAGGACATCGAAGTGGGGGATTTTTGCCGGACATCCCAGACCATAGTACGCCAGGCGATCCGCGAGATAGGGGAAGTCAAAGGATTTGCCATTGAACGTGACAAGGGCCGGCCGGTCTCCGGACACGTGATCCATCGTGGCGATTAGCGCTGCCTGCTCTTCGGCAATATCGCGCAGGAGGTACTGGTAGACGATGAGGTTCCCGCGTTCGATAACACCGATACCGAAGAGGATGATGGGACGGGAGAAAAGACCGAGCGTCTCGATATCCAGGAATACAAAATCTTCCGGCTCGTGGAGAGTTGCTGCACCCAGGACCGATGGATGGGACCGTGAATGCCGGCTGCCGGCAAGGTCCATGATGGATGAACTGTCACCCCCTGAGATACAGGAAAGGACCGTTTTTGCCTGCTGCCGGAAACAGGGATGCTCCAGGAGGTCGGGGATGGAGTGATATCCCCGTGTATTGAGCCGTTTCCGGATCGCGGGACCGATGCCATGAACAAGAGTCAGGTCTCCAAGAAGGCGGGCTCTCAACTGTTCGCTGTCCAGCGAAGGGAAAGAATACCCCAGGCGGGATTCCAGGGCAAAACAGGTACCCCCCTCGTTTGCAATTTCCCTGCCGCGGAAGACTGTGTCGAATGCCACACCACCATACCGGTCCAGGAGCGTGTCGAGAAATCCGCGGGCCCGGTCATATTCCGATGAAAAGATCACGGAGTCCGAGAAACCGGCCTCAAACGCATTCCCGTCGCGGACAACGGAATATTCCCGCATCGATTGCATCCGCTGCTGCCAGAGTGCGCCGATTCGAGAGGAGGCCGGTATGACAGACATCTTCCGGATACTCCCTCGTGACATGACGGTTTAAAGATCCGGGCGGGCGGTGTGAAAGTGACAGGGGATCCCATGGGTCCTAGAGGGACGTTTAATCTGCCGGGCGATTCAACACACAACTACCAATGACAGGCCGGGCCTCTTCCGGCCATGATAAGATGAACATAGAGGGTCTGTTGATCGATCTCGATGGCGTGATTTACCAGGGAGGAAAAGCAATCCCCGGGGCCCGTACGACACTGGAATTCCTGGGAAAACATGATATTCCATTTCGCTGTATCTCGAATACCACGCGGAAATGCCGGCAGACAATCTGCACACAGTTGTCGGGTATGGGCATTGATATCCCACAAGATCATATCGTTACCCCTCCGCTGACAGCCATCGCGTACATGAGACAGAAGAGAAAAACACGGTTCCACCTTCTCGTGACAGGTGATGCGAGCCTGGACTTTGCCGGTATTGGCGGTCACGTCCCGGGATCGACGGACTATGTAATTGTCGGCGATGTCGGGGAGGAAGCTACCTATAATAACCTCAATACTGCATTCCGGCTCCTCATGGAAGGGGCAGAACTGATTGCTCTTGAGAAAGACCGGTACTGGATGGCACAGGACGGCCTTGCACTCTCCGCGGGGCCGTTTGTCTCTGCCCTTGAATACGCAACAGGAAAGACCGCGATCCTGATAGGAAAGCCGTCGAAAACGTTCTTTGATCTCGCGCTTAAGGATATGGCTCTTCCCCCGGAACGGGTCGCGATGATCGGCGATGATCTCCTTACGGATGTGGGAGGCGCGAAGCAGGCAGGCATGAAGGGGATTCTTGTAAGGACCGGGAAATACCGGGAAGATCTTCTGCACAAATCTGCAGTTGCACCGGATGTGATTATCAGGTCAGTTGCTGACGTACCGGATATCCTTGAAGGGTAATCATGGCTTCCCAGGGCAAGATAGCGAGATATCTCATCCCTCTTCTCCTCATTTTCCTGATTATTGCCATTGGTATTACCCTCATTGTCAATCGCGACGGTGTTGTCCCCCCGCATATCGAAGTACAGGAGACTTCCCTGCCACTTCCCTCATCCGATTACTCGTTTCCTTTCGGAAATGTCACCATATCCCTTTCGGGTTTCGTTGATCCTGCGGTCTATTACGGGGCAAAAGCTGCCAAGAAAGAGACCGTTGTCCGGGGGAACATCTCGGATTCCACCTGGATCCGGGAGACCTACCTGGCGATGATCAACGATCCCGCACAGGACTCCTTTTACTCCTCCCTCATTGCAACATTCCGCTCAATACGAAGCCAGCAGCACCTTGATGATGACGAGTACCTTGAACTCATGGCAGTCTTCGTCCAATCAA
>Ga0302250_1001558_pt1 | contig 16778 bp, 15 predicted proteins | sample AAG_RA_Asp_MG_FD_193536 | JGI IMG/M metagenome (GOLD analysis project Ga0302250, IMG submission 193536) | Enriched activated sludge microbial communities from anaerobic digester in WTTP, New Holstein, Wisconsin, United States - AAG_RA_Asp | ecosystem: Engineered > Bioreactor > Anaerobic >... | reverse complement strand
GGTGATCTTGATATTCACCAAGTCGCCGGGGCGGAGCTCATTCCAATTATCACCAAGGATAGCCATCATACCGTCAACATCGCCGTCGACCCAATGCTCACCAGCATCCTCCACATACTCAAAGCGATCTTCCTCTGTCTGGGTTCCCCCATACCCATAACCACCATAGTAAGTTCCACCGGTCGCCGAGTTCTTCATGGTCGTTCCAGGAACTAACGTGTAATTACCAAAAAACTGCTCAGGGGTATAACTCCCGGAGGTTTTTTGCTGTTGATCGCCGAGGACTCCACTGCCAAAGCCCAATGGCGACTGGTACTCATACGTCCCATTACCGGTATAGGTATTAGGGTAATCCAGTCCGGCAGCTACCGTAGCGCCACCTGTTGTCCCATCATTCGTCGACCAGTAGGTCGAGATCTTCAGGTTCTTCGTCGGGATGGGCTCGCTCACGGCCTGCACATCGAACAGGATGTAGCTGCTCGCTGCATATCCCGTGTTCTTGATGGTCACGTCCATCGACATCTGCGGCGCTTTCTGCGTACCGCTGGCAAGCCCCCCGGCAAAGCCGGAGACGACCGCGGCGATGATGATGGTCACCACCAGCATCAGCATAACGCCGACGACGGGTGAGACGGCCTCGTCTTTCTGTTCTTTGTTTCTCCTCATAGAATTCCTCCAAATCGTAAAATGGGCACTAATTGCCTTTCAAAGTGGCACCATGCCATGCCAGGCAGTTAAGCACAGCATATTCCACATCGATTAGTATAACTTTTTTTTATAAATATCTTACTAAAATATATTTTATTTAATTTTTATAAGATTTTTAGAAACAAATTTTATAATTATTTTTAATTTTATAAGAATAGAGATTATATTTTAATTAATTGATTAATGAGAATTCTTTCTCAGGAAAAACGAACAGCAACCATTTTTTTTGCGACTTGAATCCTTCAATATAATCTCCGGCCATATCGTTTGGTTCATTGATCACGTCCTCTCGTTCATCAGGATATCTTCGTTCATGAAGGCTTGCACTCGCCGCAGAGCGCCATCGCTCCTCCCATGGCGCCGCATGATACGGAAGAATGAAGGAGGTTGTGGCCTGAAGACGCTTGCATCCATCCATGAATAACTCACGCAACTGGAGCATATTTCGCTCTTTCAGGTTCGTGGTATTCATTGGAAAAAAGTTCCAGTCTCCACTCACGAAACAATCGCCCGGAGCGCGTCCCCCATGTTCGCGACTCCCTGGGTGATCAGCACTGCGGGGTCGATCCCGAGGACCGGGAAGATGAAGAGGAAGTAGAGGATCGTCCCGAGCGTGCTCCCCAGGTTTGCCAGCGCCGCGACCAGCACCACGCGGAAGAGCGGCACCTTCATCATCGCGGAGATGCTCTCAGCCCCGAATATCAGGCGGAAGTCGGATGGTGCAGGCTTTCGTATCTTCGCCTCGACGAGCGCGGCAAACCATCCGGCCGCGACCAGGGGGTTGAGTGCGGTGAACCAGGAGACTGCAAACCCCGTGAGCGCCGAGAGGGGGTGGCCCCGTGCGGCGAGGGTGAAGACCGCGGTCAGGACACCGTGGACCAGCACCCAGTAGACGATGGCCATCGCGAGCACCTTGAACCCCACGCCAGAGAACGCGATTGCGAGGATGAGGAAGGCGAAGAGCGCGGTGACCGCGGACCCGAAGATCAGTCCCCAGGGTATTGGCTTCACCTCTGTTTCAAGCGGGGAGATGGGTGGAATGGTGGTGGGCGCATCAAGGTACCGCTGCACTCCATCGGCATGTGCCGCGCCAATCACCGCGAGTACCCGCGTGTGCTGCAGAGAGAGGTCAACGAGGTTGTGGGCCATGAAAGCGTCCCGTTCATCGATCAACGCCCGTGCGCCGTTCGGCGCAAACTTCCGGAACTCCGAAAGTGCAATTTCGACCATGTCAGCCTTCTTGAGCTCCTCGACATCGATCTTTTCTGTACCGATGCGATGCACTGAGACGACAAGGGCATAGACCATTTTGATCTTCTCGACCAGCGTGAGCGATCGCCAGAACCTCCGGAGGGTGAGCCTGATGTCCCGGTCGATCAGCGCAACGGGGATCCCCCTCGACTCGGCTTCGCCGATCGCGGCCGCCATCTCGGCCCCGGGCTCTATGCCGAGGTCAAGGCCAATCTTCCGCTGGAGGTAGGCAAGCACCCACTGGACGAGGAGCTGGGAGAAGTGCTTTGCCTCGATCACCTCTTCAATTGACGGGTCCTTTGCCTGTTTCTTCATCGCGGCAAAGCGGGCAGGATCGAGTTCGAGCGCCACGATATCGGGGGAATATTCCCTGATTGTCGCCCGGACTTCTTCGACGCTCTGCGCGGAGACATGGGCAGTCCCGACGATGCGGATCTCCCCTCTCACTGGACCATTATCTCCCGGATGTTCGTTCATGTGAAACCCGCGTTCCCCCTCCATTGGTATCATGCCCCATTTCCCATTCACGCCCGGCCATTGCAAGCGTGCTCTCCTCTTATGAGCGGGACTTGTTGCCCGGACTGCTCCACCATGCCTCCAGCGACCGGTAATGACGACCCTGACTCGACAGCCGTTTTCACCCGCCTGCATAGGGAGGTCTACCCGACAACGATGTTCGGACAATCCCGGTTCCCGCGCTCCTTCGGTCCGGACTCAGGATGTTCTGATAGCAAGATATTTTGAGAAATATTGTACATCAAACTGTTTATTCTTTTATAAATTGTAACATTTTTCTAAAGATATATGTTACTGATTACTCCTGGGGAATTGTCATAAGCCAACAGGGAATGTAGAAGGAAAGGCAGTCGTGGAATGGTGATTTGCTCAATGGAATCTATTTCTTTGCCGCCATAGCCTTCTATCAGCTGATAAGGCCGTTGACGTCATTATTAGGATAATGCTCCATGAATGGAGAGATTTTCACGGAATGAATAGTCTGCCACCCCTCTTCTTTAACCTCAATAGGACACACCGCGGTTGGAACGGTGCTGGCACTCTGTATGCCAGCTCAATCGAGCGGAAGAAATGATCTGTGATGTTCCATGATTTTTTTTACATATCTATTATGAATTATCAGAAATAACGTAGTGAGCGAAATGTCGACAGGTCAATTCAGTCCGATAGCACGGCACCTGCTCTGGGACTTTGCCACTGTAAATGACGATGACCTTATCGAGTTTTCCGCCATCGTCATTCTCGGCGTCCTCCTGTTCCTCGATGTCCTCACCACCTCCCTCGTGCTGAAAGTCGGCGGCTACGAGACGAACGTGCTGATGGAGGGGATCGTGACAGTCCCGATGGTCCACCTCCTGTTCAAATGGCTGTTCCTGGTGCTCGTGGTGATCGCTGCCCGCTTTGCCGATCACACGGTGAAGGGAACGGGAATATACATCATGGCGGTCATCATCGGGTGGTACTCGCTCGTGATAGGCAACAACACGCTCGTATTCCTGAATCTGCTTGCAGGTTCCTGATGCAGACATGACTGGTAAGGCCTGCCTTGCACATGGGGATACTCAATTGAATGAGCCGGAATCTCTGGGTTTCCCGGTTTCATCGACCAATCTCGTCCTGGATCTGCTGCATCCACGCAGGGATCCTGACTCCTTCCCTCGGGTAGAACCCGCTGACATAGGGCTTGATGTCAATCACCGGGCTCCCGTTGATTGCATCAAGGCCGGTGACTTCCAGCACGTTTTCCTTTCTTTGCACCAGCCGGGCAACGGTGGTGAGCACCGGGTTTGGCCTCGCCTGGCTGCAGGTACCGAAGATACCCACTTCAGGCAGGTCCTTTCGTCCCATCGGGTGCACCCGTGTCAGGGAGCGGCGCTCATCGGGAACGGCGTGTGCCCAGTAAAGGACGACAAGGTGAGAATACGCCTCGATACCCGTGAGGATGTCCTCCAGATCCTCCCGGATAACGATTCTTGAGACTTCATTATCGGATCTTCTCACCCTTTCCACCATCTCTGCATGGGTCCCACGCATGTAAAGTCCATCTCCCCCTGCGACCAGGGTAGGTTCCCTGATGGCGTTGCAGATTATCCCGACGGGAAAGAGTGTGATGGTGCTTGGGGGTTCATGGGTTGAACTGGCTGTCCTCTTCATATTCAATCTCCGGTTGGATCTGTCCAGGGAATTCTCCACTGTTCGCATACTAAGGCGTACCATGGCCGTAACATGGATTTTTCTGGACGTCCAGGCTCACATGTGAAGCCTGCATGTTCAATTTTCTCGTTCATACAGTGAAAAAGAGAGAAAGGATCCAATGGACTCTTCAGGGATCTCTCCGCCCGATGAGCAGGAATGCCGCCCCGAGGGCCACCGGAAGCATGAGGAGCCCCCGCGGCGCCTGCGTGGGTGCCGCAGTCGTCGCTGCAGGAGATGTCGCCGCCGCTCCCTGCGATGACGGCATCACCAGCTGCTTGTTGTACCGCAGCACATCTGGGAGCGAGTCAACGCCCGGGAGGGATTTCGGGAAGTTGGTGAAGACAACCCGCTTTACGTCTATCTTCTGATCGCGCAGCGCCTCTTCCAGGCCCTTTGCCATCTCGGCGGACTGCATGTTCTCGATGACGTACCTCACGTTGCGGTACTTCGCCGGGTCGTTATACACGTCGTTGACGACCGCCCGCGGTACGAACTTTCCCTGCTGGTAGAACTCCGGGGCAAATACGGAGATCGTGTGCAGCCCGAGCCATTTCTCAGATGCGTCCTGCTGCCAGATCATGACGATTACGTCCTGGCCCGCGACCAGCTTCTTTTCGTCGGAAGAGAGATCCGCCGTATCGATCTGTGCAAGGTACTCGGCCAGCCGTGATTCGTAATAGCTCTTGTTTGCAGGGTCTGCATCGATCAGCCACCCCGCAACCTCCGTCGAGAGTACCTTTGCCCCTTCAGGCGTATTCCAGGTCATGGAGGGGTTCTTGAGCGTGACCCACTCCACCGTTCCGTAGTTGTTGGCAGCCATGAAGTCGTTGACGTACGGCATCACGTACGAGACGTCCACCGACCCGTTGTGCGCGATAAAGAGTTCAGCGGTGCGGATGAAGTCCTTCTCCATCTGGATGCGGTTCGGGATGATGTCAGCCTGCATGTGCGGGCCCTGATGCATGCAGCATAGGTCCAATAATTGAAAAAACCTCTTGTAGTGATGAAAAATTGGCGGATTTCGCAGATATTCACCATGTATTTTTCCCATGAGTCATTCAGTTTATTATGACAAAAGTTAAAATTCATCATAATATTTAATATCTAAAACAATATTCATATGATTAAGGTGAACGGATCCTTCCCATAAGGCCGGGTCACCTCTTCCGTATGCAAGGGGACTCCCATTGCATTGACGAGATGATGCAACTCATCCGGTAAAGGAGCTTGATTGATGGAGAAGAAGACACCAGCAAAGGAACCAAAAAAGACCGTTGAGACAGGCGAGAAGAAGAAAGCCACTGCACCTGTGAAGACCACCACTCCACCTTCCACACCTGCACGTACACCAGTTGTCAAGGAGACTCCGGCAGCTGCTGCAAAGGTTGCTGCAGCAGCAGAAAAACCGGCCAAAGCGACTGCAAAACCCTCACCCGCGAAAGATGTGAAGACCACCGCCGCAGAGCCGGCTAAAAAAGCCGTGAAGCCCGCTAAAAAACCTGCATCTAAAGCCCCGGAAAAAGCACCCGCGAAGGCTGCCAAAAAATAATTCTTTTTTCACCTGTTCAGGATGTCCCCCTAGGGCGGGTGGTGTATGAACCACCTTTAAATTTTCGCGTGTATCCATAGGTCCTCGACTCCTCCGAACACACAGCCCATTCGACTGCTTTCTGCCTCGCACCATAGCTAACCCCCTACGATATCTTTTTCATTTCGTTGAGGGATGAATATACTACTTCACTCTCAACGAAAAGACAAGATTTTTGTAAGGTCAGGGCATCCTGCAAAGTCAAATCGGCTTTGCGAAAACAGTCAGTTCCCGGTGATAATGAATCTCCCGCCCGCAACACTCACCGCCATCGCATTTGTTCCTATCATGAAAGTATTCACCTGTTCTACCGGCGGATAGACCCTTTCCACACTCTCCTCGTCACCGATTTGGAACTCCTTTCCGCATATTCCCTGCGGATGGCATCCCGGTCGATCTCCCCAAATCGATCGAGGTAGAATGATATCGTAAATCTTGATCATCAGATCTACAGACCGTTTGTATGAAACGGATTGTACATTTTCAGTTCTTTAATGCCGGTAAAATCCTTTTCATTTCTCGTGATGAGCGTAAAACGGTTCTTCAGGCAGGTTGCGGCAATAACGGCATCCGGTAATTTTATTCGGAACTTTCTACGCAGATCGATTGCAATATCGGCGATATCGTCCGTCAGCGGGATAACAGTTGCATATCCGAAGAATTCCTCTTCCCTAGTGAAAGAATCTTTAAGAGAATTTCTCAAATCTGAAAAATTCGATCTTCGTGATTATGGAGACCTGAAATGAGGTTTTCAAAATTTCCTGAATCTTTTTTTTAGTTCCGTGGATGGAATAGCATCCGCAAAATAATAGATGAGGATTTTGGTATCAAACAGGTGGCGTTTCACACCCGCTCCCATTCCTGCCGCAACTTTCGGAGTTCCTTCTCGAAATCAACTGCCAGGTCGCGGTAGATTCCCCTAAATTCGGAGGGATCAAAGGATCGTTTCCTTTTATCCCCCTGTTTTTACGGGATATTTCCTGCCAAAGTGCGATAGGAACGATAACACCGGTTTTTCTCCCCGATTCATCGTAGATGTATTGGACCTGCATGAATATCCACTTTTAACATGATGGTATATTTTTCTGTTGTATTATTTTTTTCATAATATTCGGACTTACGCGGTTCACCGAAAGATCCATAGCTAATGAAAACCGATTATAGGTAGTGAATCTGTAATCGGGGTAATATTCAGTGAACCCACCACGATATACCGAGAAAGACTACATAGGATTTCTCATTGCATCGTATCGGATATGTACCTGTACAGAAGCATCCCGATGCATCCCAGAATCACGGATTCAAGCAGCACATGACTCGGTGAACCGGTTTCTTGAGAGGCAGTCTTCAGACACAGAAGCGCTCTGGCAGGAGGCCCTACAGTTCATTGAACGGGATAGTGGTTTTCTCATCATCGACAACACGACCCTGGACAAGCCGTATTCGCACCAGATTGAGTTGGTATCCTATCATTGGAGCGGAAAACACCATCAAGTAGTGAAAGGGATCAATTTGGTCACACTCCTTTGGACCGATGGTACTTCGATTATTCCTCTGGATTTTAGGGTTTATGATCGTGAACATGATGAAAAGACCAAGAATGATCACTTCCAGGACATGTTGAAAAAGGCGAAAGAACGTGGATTAGAGCCGCATTGTGTTCTTTTCGACAGCTGGTATGCGAGTATGGGAAACCTTAAACTTGTCACAAAACTTCATTGGCACTTCCTGACACGTTTGAAGTCAAATCGTCTGGTAAAACACGATTTATCCGATTATATGGCTGTTTCTGAAGTGGAAGTTCCTGAAGATGGATGTGAGGTCCACCTTCGCGGATATGGTCAGATAAAACTCTTCAAAGTCCAGCATCTTGCAAAAGAGCCTGAATTCTGGGCCACAGATGTCCTTTCAATGAATCCAGAACGCCGCGCCGAACTCAGAAAGATATCATGGAAGATTGAGGAATTCCATCATGGAGTCAAGCAATTCTGTGGCATTGAACGGTGTCAAGCGAGAAAAACTCAATCGCAGTGTAGCCATATTCTTCTCTCAATTCGTTCATTCCTGGTGTTCGAAAAAGCTCGCTTGAACATGGGAGTAAGCTGGTACGAGTCCAAAATGAAAATCCATCGTATTGCTGTTGTGCAATTTATCGAGAATCCATCCTTTTTTTAATGCACAAGGATTTTGTTATGAAGGGGGATCTCTCGACAATCCAACTGCGTAACTCCTAAATATATAGATATTTAAGGGTGTTTTTTTTATAAACGACCTCCATAATAGTAGTGATATCTGATATTAGGCTCTTCGCTATTTTGAGTGGGTAGTGAGGAACTGAGGTGGAGGTTATTTGCCCTCACACCCCCACATGCGATGCACACCGCCGCCCCCGAAGGACGCCCAGGCGGCGGTTGGAGTGACGGAATTGGTATGCAGATAACAACCTCGATTCAGTCTCCCCACACAAAACAGCGAGGAGGCATTCTTAAGATCTATGTCTTCCCTGAATAGAACACCAGACTCCCTTTAGCAAGGATAGCATCACACTTGCGGGAGAGGAGTATCCAGGTAAACTCCTTGTTGTCCTGTTCGATTGTAATGGACCCACCCGTGGTGTTAAAGAGCGTATATTTGTTGGTATTGGTACCTTTCAAAACAATGGTGTCGCCAGGTCGCACGAATGAGATCCCGGCCTTATTGGTGAGGTTATAGTTGGGCCGGTCGGTGACCGTGTCGTTGGTAATCCTGACCTGCTGGCTGCCCTGATCGAGGATAATGACCAGGTCTTCGAGTGAGAACTGGTCTCCGCCGGTATGGTCAAAGAGGATCTCAGTGGTCCCGTTCGTTCTCGCCGCAATATTGACCTGGAGTGGTTTTTCCTTGACCGTGATCATGCTTCCCGCGTAGGAACTGACGACTGCCGCGAGGATGATGGTGACGACAAGCATCAACATCACCCCGACAACGATCGACACTCCTGATTCTCCATGTTCAGTTCTGTCCATACCCCTATTCATCTCCATATCTTTTATCCCTGTAACATTTCTTAATCATTGCTATTTTTCTTAATAATTTGTTTAAATTATGAAAAATTTCCAGATTTCACGAATATTCTCACCTCATACGACTGAATAAGTCAGGTTATACCATATGATCGTAATGCTCTCCTTTAGCGTGTAATTGAACCTTTCAGGACCTTCTGGTTTCATATCTGGGTTAAAAGGAAGAAGCGTGGTAGAAATTGTCTCATTGAGCGATGCACCAAAGGCGGTGGAAACATTGGCGACGATCCACGTATCCGGCTCAAGGGTTATACGCGTAGTGTTTCCCCTGACATTGAACTGGGATATTCCATTTCCACTCATCATATTCGAATCCCCAACCAGGAAATTGACAAGGGTGATATCTTTACCGGGCCCTTTCATGAAGATGTTGGACGTCATTCCGCCGTATCCTTCATGTATCACCGTATCCATCGTGTCGTATCGCAAAGGCGAGGATCTCCCACCTTTCGTCACATTCACATACCCTTCCTGCCATGTATACCCCTGGTCAATCCAGAAATTTGAAAGGGGTGAATAATTGAACCTGGCCAAATGGCTTTCCAGAGTGATTGACGAGTTCCGCACGATCAGGAGTGGGATAGAATCGCGTGCTATCCTGATCGAACCCCCGGAACGGGTTGAATGGAGAAAAAAATCTCCTCCACCAAGCGGAATATTTTCTATCATTGTTCCGCCGCTCTGGAGGGAGATCATATTCTTGATATCCGCGTCAATACGCAGGAACCCCTCCTCCACCTGTGATAAATGCTCAACCTCAGCCTGCTGCTTCAGACCTGGGAGGTAGACCGAGTTCCAGAGGGAAAAGAGCGTCACCACTACTGCGAGGATGAGCATCATGGCAACGACAGGGGCGAGGGCATCATCTTTCAAGGGATCACCCCGGAAAAAAGCACGCTCCTCGATGTTACGAGGCGAACAGATTCCCCGCTTGAGAGCAGGGATCCATCCTTCTTTGTCGCATTGATATGATCTCCAAGGTCAAAGAGCCGGTCGGGATCGGGTATTGACTCTCCATTCAGTGAAAAAGACGAATTTTCAACCCCATCAATAACCACTCGCAGTTCCCCTGCTTTGACTGCATCCCCTCCCTTGTGGTACAGTAATACCGTATCGGTGGTGTTCTTCATCATGATCGTCACGCTCGGATCCCTCGGTGGGGGGAGGATACTCTGCGCATTGATTGAGATGGCTGCGATGATCACGACGACCGCAGCGATCAAGAGCATCTCTCCGACGACACTCGAGACCGCATCATCCCTGTCTCTACGGCCCTTACAGCACATAGACAAACAACCCCACCGCAGCAACCAGGAAGAGGATCACGTGCTTGAACCCGGCAAGGATGCTCCCTGAGGAGAGCTGGCCGGCCATGACCCCCGAAAATATCCCGAGGATGATGGACATCCTGAACATGTCGAGCACGTTTCCTGAGATATCGATGTTTGTGTTCAGCTTCTCAAACGAGGTGATGAAAGAGACATTCAGCTGATACGCCGTGTAGAGGAATATCCCAAACGAGAGGTAGATGATCATGATATAGGCAAACGAAACCGTGTACCGCTCCCGCTTCATTTTTAGGAAATGCTCCATGTCATCGATCGCGATAATCAGGATATCCCTGATATAATCGGTGACCTCGCTCGCCCTGATGATCAGGGAAATCACTCTCTTGATCACCAGCACCCCTATCCGTTCCTCGAGGCGCACCAGAGCTGAAGTGATGCTGGTCCCAAACTTCACGTCCCGTGAGACCAGTTTCAGTTCCGAGCTGAGCAGGCCGATCTTCGACTCCGAAATCAGGGTGACTGCCCCCTGCAGCGTCATCCCGATATCCTTCAGGTCAAGGAGCTCCCGGAGGAAGTCCGGGACCTGGGTCTCCACCTGGTGGACGTAAAACCTCCTTGCCTCGTAGGCGAGTGCAAGGGGTGCAAGCATCGCGATGGTCATCAGGCATATCATGATCTCGGCAGGATACTGGGGAAACAGCCCCTGGAACATGCCCATCATCGCCATGAGCACGATCACCGAACCGAATATGGTCCCTGCGATGATGCCGAACCGGTAATCCGACATATAGGACCGGAGCGGGCTCTTTATCATGGACAGCACGCGGAGGAGCTTCTTCCGGGCTTCGATCCTTCTTGAGAACATGGGATCGGGCCGGTCTTTCCCCTCGATCATCGGGATGCCACCCCCAAACTCGGTGTCCCTGCTCTCCCGACGCGTGATCACGACGTTCTCACCCGGTACGACAAGGGAGAGGATCCAGACCATTGCCGCTGCACCGATCGGGAGGAAGATGAAGAAGTAGGGCATGAGTGCAGAGAGGGTTGACTGCCCGCTCATGTTCTCTGCCACCACCATGATGATCACCGCGATGGGGGCCGCGACAAAGGCGGTCACATACACCTCGGCCATGATCTCCATGGTCTTCAAAGACATTTCGAGCTCTTTTTCAGCGATCTCCCGATAGTGGGAAGACCGCGATGACAAGAAGGACGGAAGATCTCCCCCGCTCTCGAACATCAGGATCAGATCATCGAGGAGTTTTTTCAGGTTCTCGGAGGGAGTCGTCCGGCCCAGGTTTCGCATGGCCGTGATGAGATCGTCCCCGAAGACCTCCACGTCCCTGACGATCATCCCGAACTCCCGTGAGACCTCGCCATAGAGGTCCCCCTGCTCGTACACCCCCCTGATCGCGTTGTAGAGGGTCAGCGTCGTGGAGAGCGCCTGCATGTAGGTGATGGCATAGGGAAGGTCCATCTCGATCCGGGCGCGTCTCCCCTTTGCCGCAAGCATCGGCTGGAAATACAGGGCGAGGAATACCATCATGCCCGGGACAATCAGGACAAGTGCGTCCTGCACCCAGAACGGGTAGGGCTTTAAGGCCGTGAACCGGATGGAGAAGAGGTGGAAGACCACCAGTGCCGCGATCGCGCCGGCCACTGCAATTCCTGTCTGGAGGTATATCTCGCGGGTATACTCGCGGTAGGACTTCCTGATGCGTGCCCCCCGGAGATTGCGGGAGATGGTTTCCCGGTCAAAGATCCGGTCCGTGATACGCGAAAACCCCTCACTCTGCGGCATCGGCAGCCTCGTTCTCGACAGAGAAGCCGGCGGACTTCCTCATCAGGTGGAATATCCCGCTCACCTGTTCCGACCGCACGATCCCTTTCGTTGCCATGAGCGCCAGCGTGTGCGCCCGGAGCGCCAGCTGCTCCTCCACTTCTGGCCTCGACCACCCCCGTGAGTACGCGATGCTGTCGAGGACACGGGAGCGGTGATAGTTCCGCTCGAACGTATCGGCGCGGGGATTCCAGCGGTAGAGGTCGTGGGAACGGATATGCGCATCGGCATCGACTGTGATCTCATTCAAAGACAGGCAGCGTCGCACCGCTCGCCCCTCCTGGTACTGGAGGAGTTGGACCACCATGAGGTCGAGAGCGCCGAACATCGCCTTCGGTACGTTGATGGGGGGGTTCACCAGGCGGTTGATCGACTCGTCAACGCTTCCTGCATGAAGCGTCGAGTAGGTGGTGTGCCCGGTGTTCATTGCCTGGAAGAGCGTCTGGGCCTCAGGCCCGCGCACCTCCCCGACAATGATATACTCCGGCCGCTGCCGGAGTGAGGCCCTGAGAAGCGAGAAGAGGTCGATGTCCCCCTTCCCCGACTGCGCGGCGGTCTCGCGGGTCTTTGTCGGGAGCCAGTTCTTGTGGGGGAGCTGGATCTCCCTCGTATCTTCAAGGGAAACGATCTTTGCAGTGAGGGGGATGAAGTAGGAGATTGCATTCATCGTCGAGGTCTTTCCGCTCGCCGTCCCTCCGACAACAATCATGCTCTTCCTGTGCTCGACCGCAAGCCAGATGTAGGCGAGTATCTCGGGATCGTAAGTACCATAGCGGATAAGGTCGACCGGGGTCATGGGATCGCTCTTGAACCGCCGGATGGTAAAAGAGCTCCCCTTCGAGGAGACCACATCAGTATAGGTGATCTGCGCACGGGAGCCGTCCGGGAGCGGGGCATCGAGGAGGGGCGAGGAGATGGAGACCTGCTTGTCCGCCTTCTGGGAGAGTTTCAGGACGTATCGGTTCAGCTCTTGTGCGGTGAACCGTATGGTTGTCGGAATGGACCCGTATTCCGTGTGGTAGATGAAGACAGGAGAGGTGTAGCCATTGCAGCTGATGTCCTCGATGAACCGGTCATGCATCAGCGGGTCGATAGGGCCGTACCCCTGCAGGTTCCGTTCCAGGTAGTAGTGTACCACCGAGACCCGGTCATCAGGAAGCGCGGGAGCAAACTGGGCGATTCCCCGCCTCACATCCTCGTATTTGAGCCTCACATCCTCTTTTCGCGCCCCGGTCTCGTAGATGAGGACGTCACGCAGGTAATTGTGCACCTCCTCGAGAAGGATTCGCTCCTGGATGCTGACTGCCGGTTCCGTGACCGTGTAATGAATGTCGAAGAGCTCGTTCTCGATGATGGATGCATAGCAGAACCCCTCCTTCAGCCAGTACCGGTCACGTATCTTTCCAGGAACTGCCTTCGATTCAGAGGAGGGAGTGGCGTCCAGGTCCGGGGGAAGTGCGGGTCTCTCATCCCCGTTCCCCCGATCTTTCCCTGGTGAGAAGAGGCCCTTGATCGTGCCGAGGGAGAAGGAGGCCTTTTTAGATTCATGCCCGGCATGAACTGCACCCGCGGATGGGTCTTCTCTTCCCTTTCCCCAGGAAAACGCGATAAGAGGCTTTTTTCCATCCGCCATCAGATATGCCTCCCGCTCTGCTCTTTGACACTCGGGTCACCCGCGAGTTTCATCAAATGACTGCGGGAATGCCCTGAGAGTCCCCCGGGGGTGGTGGGGTCGCGTCCAATAATGGTCAGGTCCCCTGGCTTACCTGTTTCGTCACTCTCTTCTTCAGTTGCGGATCCTGCCTTGTCCCCATCGTTGGACCTGACTGGCCGGCCGGCTTCCACGCGTCTACCGCTGATTGCGGCCGTCGCCCGGCGGATTCCTTCGGCTATACCGGGGTCCCCGGGAATGATTGACTCCCCCTTCCGGAGGGCAGTGAGTGCTTCCTCGTTCCGGCCGGCTTCAACCAGGGAGCATCCAAGGAATTTCCATGCAGGTCCGTCCCCAGGAGACTCTCTCGTGATGTACTGGAACGCCTTTACCGCGTCGCGGTATTTCCCTGCAGAATAGAGACTCTTTCCAAGACGGTGCCATACCTGGATATCACGTGGGGCTTTCTGGATGGCGCTCAGGTATACCTTCGCAGAACCCGTGAAATCTCCCGCATCATTGAGCGCGTCTCCCCATGCGACAAGGTATTCGGTGATGCCTGGAGAGAGCGCCGATGCCCTCTCCCATGCCGCCGCCTCTTCCCGGTATTCTTCCATGGCGTGCAGTACAAGTGCAAGCGCACTCCATGCCCTTGGGTCATCCGGCGAAATTGCGAGTGCCGCGTCATATTCCTTCAATGCATCGGCATCCCTGCCCGCCCTGTGCAGTATGCGGCCTTTTTCAAGGAGGAGCGTGGTATCCCGGTGATCAGCGGAGAGTCCCCGGTCAAGGGTTGAGAGGGCATCGTCAACCCTGCCGAGGTCCAGGAGGATAGCTGCTTTATGCCGGAGCAGCCCTGGGGATGAGGGGTCCATCCCAAGCGCCCTTTCACATGACTGCAGGGCCTCGTGGTCCTTACCCAGCCCATGGAGCGCATTCGCCCTCATCGCCCATATATCCACTGAGTGGGGATTGAGTGCGAGTGCTTCGTCGCAGGCCCGGAGCGCCTCCTCCCACCTCCCTTCCCTTGCAAGCAGCTCGGCCTGGATGGTCCGCATCTCAAACGACCCTTTTTGGTCCTTGATAGCCAGTTCACAGGCGAGAAGTGCTTCTTTTGGACGCCCCATCTTCATAAGAGTGGAGGCTTCAAGAGCGGTAATTCCCGGGTATCCACGCTCATCACTCCGTTCTTCTTCAAATGCTCGCAGTGCATCGCGGTAATTCCCCATTGCATAATAAGAGAGGCCGTGAAAGCTGGAGGGGCTGATCCCCGTTCCTGCGAGCAGCCGGTCAAACCCGCCGATGATCTGGCCTGCGCTCTCTCTGTAACCCATCGAGCCGTTGCCTGTTTTCGATGAGAAGATCTCATCTCCTTCCATGGCGAGAGGGGCACTTGCAGACCGTCCGGCCTGCTCCCCTGCCGGGTCCGGCGCGAGAACCCGAGCAGTATTTTTTTCCTGTCTGAAGAGGGGGGTAATTCTGCCCTTGATACTCCTCTTCCCGTTTTGCCCCGCCATGGAAAGGGCATTCTTTGGATTGGCATGTGACTGCCCTGCAGAAGGGGGTTGAGTCTTTGGGACGCCAGGTTTTCTCAGCCATGAAAAAAATTGGAAATTTCTGCCGGTCTTTTCTTTCCGGACTTTTTCCTTGACGCCATTCCCGCTCCATCCCTTCCTTTTGAACGCATACACTCCTCCCCCCAATAGCAATGCAGCAGCCACCGCCACCCCGATAATGGCGAGGAGGGGAACCACTGGAATTTCCGGGATGAGCCCTCCTCCCCCGGCATTTGCAAGCCTCTGCTTCACCAGGGGATTGTCAGGCTCAAGTTGTGCTGCCCTGGTATAGGACTCGCGTGCATCATCCGTCCTTCCCAGTGATGTGAACGCGTCACCGCGGTACATCCATGCCGGGGTGTTCCCGGGGTCACGATCGAGGACAACCTCAAACGAGAGGAGCGCGTCCTGCGCCCTGCCGAGAGAGAGGAGTGCAATCCCCCGGTTCACGCGCGCGGGCAGGTATGCCGGGTCGGCCGAGATTGCCCGGTCAAAGAGACCAAGGGCCCCTGAAGGGTCCCCGGTTCTGAGCAATGCCACACCCTCCTCGGTCAGCGCTTCCGCGCCCTGTGCCCATGCGGTCTGGCTCATGCAGGAGATGAGGCAGATGAGGAGGACTGCCATTGCGAGCGTACGCAACCGACGCCCCGCTCCACGAAGACATGCGATGGATCCAGCTGGCGGGGTGTGCGGGAAATTCATGGGGGGTCCCTGGTATTAAGAATCCTGACGGTTAATAACATATTCTCTCATACTTTTATTTCAGTTTTGTCTATCATGACTGATCTACGCTCACCAAACAATGACCGGAAGCCCTGATGCGGGGTCTCTTTGGTCATCACCCCTCGCCTGGACGCCCGGTATTTCGGGATCCTCTCCACTCTGGCCATGCTCCTCCAGACGCGTGGGACTCTTCCCGCGAGCAGGGTATATATCACAAGATAGTGGTATATCCGGCCTTGACCGCCAGGTGCCGGGTCAACGGTATTGTCGCAATCATGGGGACGTACATCAGGAGACCCCCTCGCGACAGTGAACTCTACCATGATGCAATTCTGGTCTGCATGGCCGGGGCCTGGACCCCGGCATTGAATCCCGCTGCACTTCGTCATCTCCCTGTTCTCCTCCGAAAGTCCAAAGCCGCAGCGACAAACCGCCGGCAGAATGCATCGCTGAAGTATGCATGGGTATACGCCCCGATCGCTCCCCCTTCGGTGAGCCCGTCGTATCCCCCTGTTATCCCAATTCCCGTCATCAGGCGAATCGCGAACCTTGCATCGGGATCGCACTCGACCCGGGAATAGTGGAATTCATGGCCCCGAAGGGATATCTTCCCCGTCCATGAACCGGACCGGCCGGAATACCTTCCTTTCACGTATCCCAGCGCCTGAATCTTTTGAGTTATCTCTGCACAGGCTGGCAATACTCCTGCCATCCGGTACGTCTGGTCAGTCGAGATCGAGTGAGACAGGTACATGAGCCCACCGCATTCACCGTATATCGGCATTCCTGATTTCGCCATTTTGTGAATGGAATGCCTACATCGCGAAACTTCGAGTTCCCTGGCATACAATTCCGGGTATCCACCGCCGAGATAGATGGCATCCATATCCGGAAGGAGG
>Ga0302250_1001556_pt1 | contig 16786 bp, 16 predicted proteins | sample AAG_RA_Asp_MG_FD_193536 | JGI IMG/M metagenome (GOLD analysis project Ga0302250, IMG submission 193536) | Enriched activated sludge microbial communities from anaerobic digester in WTTP, New Holstein, Wisconsin, United States - AAG_RA_Asp | ecosystem: Engineered > Bioreactor > Anaerobic >... | reverse complement strand
CTCATCCCGGAGAAAGACATCATAGATGCGGCTCTTGCCCTCCTCCCGCAGAGCGGCATCATCCGACTCCGCAGATCCCAGACAGTGGCAGCCGAAGGACTCAATAATATCGTGGACCAGATTGGCTCCGGTGGTCACCAGCACATCCACATGCTCTCCTCTGATCAAACCGGAGACGATCTCTCTCATTCCCGCTGGTACCATCGCGCCGGATACCGTCAGGAACCTGGTGCAATCTCTGGAGAGCATCTCCTCATAGATGGACATGGCTTCAGAGAGCCTTCTCGCTCCAAAGCCGCACTTTCTCATACCTTTCAGCAAGGAACTGATGCTCATACCCGGCTCTAACTGCAATTGATGCACTATCTCCATTTAATCACCTTGATCATGATAATATTCCCTCAAAACGTCCCGGAAAGTCCTGATTGAACTTATGCAATGCGAAATTTTTTCTCATAAACCTTTTATACCAAGCCTTATGTTTAGCTTTTACGGAGGATAAACAATGGCCGGCGAACCGATGGCAGTGGTTAATTATATACCACTTATTATATTTTTGATAATGGGAGCAATAGTGCCCATTGCTGCTTTAGCCGCTATCAAAGTGATAGCCCCAAACAGGCCGAAGCGCCAAAAGCTATCGATATACGAAGGTGGCCTGAAGCCAATCCGCGACGCTAAGATCCAGTATAGCGTTCAATATTACCTTTTCGCTATCGTTTTTGTGATATTCGATGTTGAGGTTTTATTTTTATATCCCTGGATCTATGTCTATGCGAATGAGGCCATGCAGAAGTTCATGGTCTTCGGGCTGATGAACTATGCCGTCTTCGAGATGCTCCTATTCATCCTGGTACTGCTGGTAGGACTTATCTATGCTATCAAGAAGGAGGCTTTGCGTTGGGTATAAGCGACGTCATACCCGTACCCGTAGCAATCGATGAGGAGATTGAGAAGTGGACCATATTCGGACAGCCCGTGGCTGAGGTCTGGTTCACCACTACGGAGAAGATTCATCAGATCATCCAGATGGGACCGATCAAGAATATCTTTAACTGGGGACGAAAGAACTCGGTATATTTCTTGATGCAGCCCATGGGTTGCTGTGGAGTGGAGATGTTTGTCTTCGGCGCTGCGCCCTATGACAGCGACAGATTCGGCTGCATTCCCAGGAACACACCGAGACAGACGGATGTTATGATCATCTCCGGCTACTTGACCCGCAAGTACCTGCCGGTGTTCAAGAACCTCTGGGAGCAGATGCCTGAGCCCAAATGGTGCATCGCTATAGGCGAGTGTGCCATATCCGGCGGACCCTTCTATGATTCTTATAATATCGTTCAGAACACGGGCGATTATTTCCCCATCGATGTCTTCATACCGGGCTGTCCGCCCCGGCCGGAGCAGTTCCTGGAGGGCCTGATCAATCTTCAGGAGAAGATCAAGCAGCGCAAGGACAGGCGGGACTACTGAGGGAGGGATCTTTTCTTGACAACAGCAAGCGAGGTCCTGAGCTCGATCCAATCCGCATTTCCAGGAGCTGTTTTAGACTCCAGGGTGGAATCGGACAGCAGGCTCTGGGCCACCATTGACTCCAAGAAGATCTTGGATGTCTGCAAACATCTGACGGACAAGCTCGACTTCGATCATTACTCGGGCAGTGCTGGCGTGGACTGGATCGCCCGAAATGAGATGGAGGTTGTGGAGATCATGGCCAGCCACGGAGCTCATAATGTGGTGGCCATGCTCAAGGTCAAAACGCCCCGGGACAATCCGTCCGTTCCATCTCTTAACGGCCTTTACTGGAACGCCAACTGGTATGAGCGTGAGATCTGGGAGATGCTGGGCATCAACTTCGAGGGACATTCCGGACTTTATCCATTGCTCCTATCCGATCCACTGGTAGGGGTCTGGCCCTGGAGAAAGGACTTCAAGGGCTATCCGGACTATACCACGGGAGAGAGAGCGGTGGCCATCACCACACCGGAGGGATATACAGAATACTACTTCCCGCCCACTCCAGCCGAGGTGGAGGCGGGAACTGTGCCCAAGGAGAGGCCCAAGTATCCCACCTTCCGTGAGAGGGAGGAGATGGAGATCAAGTCCGACTCGGAGATGATCATGCATCTGGGTCCCCAGCATGCCATGGTTCCCGGGCCATTCCTGCTCGATGTGCTGGTAGAAGGAGAGCGGGTTAAGAAGGCCTTCCTGGATATTGGATACATCCACAAGGGCATAGAAAAGATCATGGAGAATCGATCCTGGCTGCAGGGCTTGACCTACACCGATAGGATGTGCTATGTGGAGTCTCTTAACAACAACGAGTGCTACTGCGGCGCAGTGGAGAGGCTCTTGGGACTTGAGGTTCCGGAGAGAGCGCAGTACATCCGGGTCATATTGGAAGAGCTATCCAGAATCCAGAGCCATCTGATAGGGACGGGCGAGTTCCTGACATTGATTGCAGGGGTGGGCTTCGCCCCCTGGCAGTACATGATCATCGACAGGGAGAGGATCATCTCATTGATCGAGAGCGTCACCGGTGCCCGGCTGACTCATTCCTTTGTGCGCTTCGGAGGGGTGCGAAACGATCTGCCGGAGGGCTTTGCCGAGGCATGTAAGAGGGATCTGCCCTATATGAGATCACGCATAGAGGAGTTCATAGAGTTCTTCGCCCAGGACCCGATTTACCATGCTCGAATGGAGAATATCGGCTCCATTTCCCCCGAGACGGCCAAGAGAATCGGCTGCGCCGGACCGGTATTAAGGGCGACTGGAGTGCCCTACGATATGAGAAGGGAGGATCCCATACTGGTCTATCCGGAGCTGGACTTCAAGATAATAACCGGAACCAGAGGAGATTCTGCGGACAGGATCGAGGTCCGGATGAAGGAGATCCTGGAGAGCATTCATATCATCGAGCAATGTCTGGACAGAATTCCCTCCGGACCGATAAAGACCGAGGCCAAGATCCCCAAGAAGATTCCTGCTGGGGAGGCCTACTATCGGGTCGAGAATCCCAGGGGCGAGATGGGAATGTATGTGATCAGCGATGGCGGAGACAAGCCCTACCGGGTAAAGGTAAGGGGGCCATTCTATGCTACATTCCAGACCTTGACTCCGGTTCTGGAAGGGGTCTATCTTGCAGATGCGGTGGCAATAACCGGAAGCATGGACGGCTGCCCATCTGAATCGGACAGGTAGGAGGGAGAGGATTTGGACGGAATAATCGAGATCATCACTCAGTTTGCCGCCCAGGAGCCGGCGATATTCGCCCTGATCATAGGCATAATCGGGGCTGCGGTGCTTTCTGCCGTGGTCAATGTCGGTGCCATGCTGGTGATCTGGGCGGACAGAAAGGTCATGAGCGATTTCTGTAACCGGTTCGGCCCCAATCGAGTGGGCGGAAGATGGGGCATTCTGCAATTAGGCGCCGATGCCATCAAGCTGTTTACAAAAGAGGATGTAATTCCTAAAGACGTTGACAAGGGCGTCTATGTCTGGGCACCCATCATCGCCTCTGCCGGCACCATGCTCGTGGCTGCAGCCATACCCTTTGGGGCGCTTCACATCGGAGGAAAGAATTACCCCCTGGTTGTGGCCAATATGGATATCAGCGCCTTTTATGTGGAAGCGGCTCTTTCCATAATGTCCATAGCTGTTTTCATGGCCGGCTACAGCTCAAACAATAAGTACTCCATCCTGGGTGCCTTCCGGGCGATTGCCAGAATGATCGCCTATGAGGTTCCCATGGGAGTCTGCGTCATATCGGTAGCAGTCATGGCCCACAGCCTCAATCTGGTGGAGATAGTGGAGAGCCAGACGGTATGGTATGCCTTTGCCCAACCGCTGGGATTTGTAATCTTCATCATCGCCCTGGTCACAGACCTGGGAAGGGTTCCCTTCGACCAGAGCGAGGCCGAGGAAGAGATCATATGCGGCTACAGCACCGAGTACAGCGGAATCAGATGGGGTCTGCTCTATTTCCAGGAGTATAACAACTTCCTTTTGGGATCCATTCTGCTATCACTCCTGTTCCTGGGAGGCTGGCATGGACCGATCATTCCCATACCACTTCTGGATATGGTCTCGCCATTGATCTGGCTGCTGATGAAGGTCATCATTGTGATCTGGTTCGTGATATTGATCCGGGCTGCGCTCTTCCGTTTGAGAATCGATCAGGTAACCGACCTGGGCTGGAAGTGGATGCTGCCACTGTCCCTCCTGAATCTGGGATGGGCAGTGATAATAGGGTCTTACTTTGCATGAGGTGGCTATAGATGCTAAAGAGAAAGATGATAAAGAACTTCACCTGGCCTCTTAAGACCGCTACCCGGGAGATAGAAGTCACTAGGCTGTATCCCGAATTCATGATGGAGCTTCCCGATGCGGAGAGAGGCATTCATGAGCTTGACGCCACCATATGCATCGGCTGCGGAACCTGCGCCAGGGTCTGCCCTAATAGCTGCATTGAGATGGTCAATTTCAAGTTCGGAAGTCCCCTCAAGAACAAAAAGATGCAGTTTCCGCAGATAGACTATGGAAGATGCATGTTCTGCGGCCTGTGTGTGGACGAGTGCCCGGTGGAATGCCTGAAGATGGGCAAAAAGGTGATCATGGCCGGCTGGAACAGAGAGGACCTTGTAAAAGGCCCTGATTTCCTGTCCACCAAGAGGTTTTCTGCCAAAGAGGTGGCTGATCTGGAGGCTGAGGCCAAGAGAATTGCTGCAGAGAAGGCGGCAGCCAAGAAGGCGGCAGCCAAAGAGGGAGCAGCAAAGGAGGGCGCAGCCAAGAAGCCAGCCAAAGAAGGCGCTGCTGCCCCCAAGAAAGAGAACGACAGCGCGGCCAAGCCTAAGGAAGGAGGTGCTGCCTGATGTCGGAAAAATCGGGAGCAAATGTAATTCGAACCATCTTTGAGCTGCTGGTCTTGCTGGCGGCATTGGGTATTATCTTCGGCGGCCTGGCGCTGATAGTCTTATTCTCGCCATGGGCCAAGGAGGTCCTGGAAAAGCTGCTGGCCTTTGACATAAGATTTGCCATTGAACTCGTAGCCTTCCTGGTCTTAGCAGCTATAATCCTGCTGCTCTCCGCCATGGTGGTATATGCCAGAAATATAGTGCACAGCGCACTATACCTGCTGGGATCATTCGCAGGGGTGGCTGCGCTCTATATAATGCTGAATGCCACATTTGTAGGAGTGGCCCAGGTTCTGGTGTACATCGGAGCGGTGGGCGTGCTGCTGTTATTCGCTGTAATGCTTACGAAGAAGACGATTTTGGAGGAATCCCATGGCGAAGTATAAGATCATCATCATTACCCTGGCTTTCCTGGCGGCTCTATTTGCCTCGCTCTCCTTATCCGATTGGGGTGAGAGCGAGAAACAGGCATACAGCTTCGAGCCACGGGAGGGTTTGAGGATGCCGGAGAGCGGCATTGGAGACGTGGGATTTGAGATCTTCACCTCTTACGTCTTCGCCTTCGAGATATTGGCCCTAGTCTTGACGGCTGCTCTGGTTGGTGCAATTTGTGTTGCACGTAAGGAGGCGGCCTGAGGAGGGCGACATAATATGACAAGGAGGGAGATTCTTCAATGATACCGTTGGAGCTTTATATACTGCTGGCTTCAGCGATGTTCACCATCGGCTTGTACGGCCTGGTCACCCAGAAGAATGGTATCAAGCTGATGATGTGCATCGAGCTCTTGCTCAATAGCGCCAACATCAATCTCGTCGCCTTCTCGGCCTCCCAGCCCAATGTGAACGGCCAGGTCTTTGCCCTGTTCTCCATTGCGCTGGCTGCGGCTGAAGCAGGCGTCGGATTTGCCATACTGATTGCACTGTATAGGCTTTATGGAACCATAGACCTGGACAACATCAACGCCATGAGGTGGTAAGCTGTGTATGCCGATTATGCATATCTGATAGTGGCCCTTCCCGTACTGGCCTTTCTGCTATGCCTCTTTCTGGGATGGCATCTGCCCAGGGGCGGAGGCTTTATCACCGTTCTGGCAACCCTTGGCGCTTTCATAGTATCTCTGGGAATATTCCTTGAGACCTATCCCCATGAGATCGTCCATCAGTCCATGCACTGGTTTGCCGAATTTAATGTGGGCATATTAATAGATCCGCTGGCGCTTGTGATGCTTCTCATGGTATCCTTTGTGGTCACATTGATCCACATATACGGAAATGGATACATGAACGGCGACCCGGGCGCGGCAAGATACTTTGCCGAGGCAGCCCTGTTCTCGGCTGCCATGCTGGGCCTGGTCTTTGCGGATAATCTTCTCCAGCTCTTCATATTCTGGGAGCTGGTGGGACTGTGCTCATACCTTCTGATCGGCTTCTGGTACCGAAAGCCCTCTGCGGCTGCGGCAGCCAAGAAGGCATTTTTAACCACGCGGGTGGGCGATGTTCTGTTCCTGGCGGGCATTATCCTGCTTTACAACAACCTGGCCAGCCTGAACATTGCTCTAAAGCCGGGCGAGTACCTATTGCAGTTCCCGGTGATCTATGCCAATATCGCTGCCATACCCGGTGATCAGCTAACGCTCATCGCCCTGGGACTTTTGGGCGGCGCTGTGGGCAAATCAGGTCAGTTCCCCCTGCATGTCTGGCTTCCCGATGCCATGGAAGGCCCCACCACCGTCTCGGCCATGATCCATGCTGCGACCATGGTTACAGCCGGTGTCTATCTGGTGGCCAGGATGTTTCCCCTGTTCTACGCCGCTCCCCACGGGCTGACGGCAGTGGCAGCAGTGGGCGCATTCACAGCTCTCTTTGCTGCAACCATGGGTCTAACCGCCTTTGACATCAAGAGGGTGCTGGCTTTTTCCACCGTCTCACAGCTCGGCTTTATGATGGCGGGACTGGGCGTTGGAGCAGCCGTAGGGGCCATGGCCGTGGGCGTGTCCATGTTCCACCTCATAGGCCACTCCTTCTTCAAGGCGCTCTTATTCCTCTGCGCCGGCTCGGTCATCCATGCGGTCAACACCAATGACCTGCGGGAGATGGGCGGGGTTGGAAAGTACATGAAATGGACAATGTACACCATGCTCATTGGCTCTCTCTCTCTGGCTGGATTTCCCATGTTCACGGGATTCTTCACCAAGGACGAGATCATAATGATCGCCTATGAGTACGGCACAATGATCAACTTCCTGCCCTACATATTCCTGGTTGTGGCTGCAGTCCTGACTGCTATTTACACCTTCAGGATGTGGTTCTCAGTCTTTACTGGAAAGGAGAGGTCCAATTACGGCAAACACGAGTCTCCCTGGGTTATGCTGGGGCCACTGGTGATACTTGCCGTATTTGCAGCAGGCTTTGGAATTGCCACTCAGACCGACTTCTATGAGTATCTCGACTCCAACTTCGAGCATTACGATCTGGACTTTGCCGAGCTTGGCATTATCGGCGGCCATGTTCTTGAAGAAGGGCATGGCGCTGCGCAGGAAGAGCACGCAGCGGCAGAGGGAGAGCATGCCGGAGAAGAGGAGCACCATCTCCCCTGGTATATACACTATCTGCCGATAGTGATCGCCATAGGCGGCATATTGATTGCCGGGCTGTTCTATTGGGATAAAATCAAGAAATTCGATCCCAGCCAGGTTACAGGAGACAAAGATCCCCTCAGGCAGACTTTGCTCAAGGGGTACTATCAGCATGAGATTCTCACCGGCTGGTTTGCCGAGACCCTGGTCTACGGCACGGCGTTGATCTGCAATATGATCGACATCAAGCTGGTGGATGGATGGCTGAACTGGCTATCGTCCTGGGTCATGGGATTCGCTCAACATGTAAGAAAGGTTCAGACGGGCATAGTGCAGAACTATGTCACTGCTCTGGTACTGGGAGTTGTGGTGCTGGTGGTTGTTATTGCTCTGGCTATGAAGGCCATGGAGGTGGGGCTGGTATGATCTCAAACGCACTCTCGCTGATGATTGCCATTCCCCTTCTGGGAGCGGTGATATCCTTCTTTGCGGGAAGCAAAGCCAAGTTCGTGGCCCTGCTGGCCTCGCTTGTACCTCTATACCTGTCCCTGCAGATGTATATGGAGTTCGACAAGACCTCCAAGATCATGCAGTTCGTGGAGAGCTATGACTGGGTTCCCTCCATCGGGGTCAAGTACACCCTTGGCGTCGATGGAATAGGATTTCCCCTGGTTCTGCTCTCGACCATAGTATCGGTGCTGGTGATAATCTACTCCTGGGGAGAGACCAAGAAGCCCAATCAGTACTTTGCCCTGCTCCTGCTTAACGAGGTGGGAGTTTTAGGTGTCTTCACCGCACTGGACTTCTTCCTCTTCTACATCTTCTGGGAGGTAGTGCTCATCCCCATGTTCTTCCTCATAGGATCATGGGGCGGACCGAGAAAGGACTATGCAGCTATCAAGTTCTTCATCTACACCCACGTGGCCAGCCTGGTGATGCTCCTGGCGATATTCGCCCTGTACTTTACCTATCAGACCCCGGAGGGAGGAAGGACCTTCGATATGCTGACTCTGCTGGCGGCTACAGCAGATACGACTATATTCCCGACCAGCCTGCTCAACATCATCTTCGCCGGGCTGCTTTTGGGATTCCTGGTCAAGATGCCCGCCTTCCCCTTCCATACCTGGCTGCCGGATGCCCATGTCGAGGCTCCCACAGCCGGATCGGTGGTGCTGGCGGCATTGCTGCTTAAGATGGGAGGCTACGGCCTCTTCCGGATCATCATGCCCATGCTTCCCAGCGTGGACAAGATATTCGTGACCATCATCGCCATAATTGCGGTGATCTCCATCATCTATGGAGCCTTCATGGCGCTGGCTCAGAAAGACATCAAGAAGCTGGTGGCCTACTCCTCCGTCAGCCACATGGGATTTGTGACCCTGGGAGCGGTGGCCTTCACCTGGATGTCCGTCACCGGAGCCATGTTCCAGCAGTTCTCTCATGGAATCATCACCTGTGTCCTGTTTATGTCCGCTGGAACCATCCAGCACGTGGTAGGGACCAGGATCATTGGTGACCTGGGAGGCCTGGCCGATCGCATGCCCAAATTTGCGGTGATCATGATGGCCGGGTTCATGGCCTCATTGGGGCTGCCGGGCATGAGCGGATTCGTGGCCGAGTTCATGGTCTTGACCGGCTCGTATCCCAGCCTGCCCACCTACACCATGATTGTGGTCTTCCTGAGCGTGGCCACAACCGCAGCCTATCACCTGTGGGCCATGCAGAAGGCCATGTTCGGACCGATATTGAAGAAGTATATGGATGTTCATGACCCGCACGCTTATGAGCTGTTCTCCATGGCCATGATCATAGTCCTCTCTCTGCTATTCGGCTTGCAGCCTGGCTTGATCACGGATATGATGGGAACCGCTGCAAATCAGCTCATGGAGCCGGTTATGACCCTCTCCCAGATGGGGGTGATCTGAAGTGGATTTGATGCACTACGCCCCACTCTGGGGAGAAGCGCTCCTCACGGTCCTGGCAATTTTGATCATATTGCTGGGGTCATTGATGAAGAACAGCGGCAAGATGATGGGAATGTTGAGCGCAGCAGGCCTGGTGGCAGCCCTTGCCATAGTGGCCAGCAATCTGACCCTCAAGCCTGCCCTGTTCTTCTTTGATACCATCTCTGTAGACGCCCTGTCCCAGTTCTTCAAGGCCGTCTTTTTGGTGGTATCACTGCTGGTTGTGATCGCCTCCCTGTCCAAGTACACCGGAAAGGGAGCGGACGAGTATTATGCGCTGGTCCTGCTGGCCACAGTGGGCATGATGGTTGTCTCAAGCTCCATAGACATTGTAACCCTGTTTGTGGGCTTTGAGCTGGCCAGCCTGTCCACTTATGCTCTGGCGGCCTTCGACAAGACCAAGAAGAACCTGGAGGCGGCCATGAAGTACTTCATCTTCGGCTCAGTGGCCTCGGCCTTCATGCTCTTCGGCTTCTCGCTGCTCTACGGCATGACCGGATCGACCCGGCTGGCGGAGATAGCGGCGGCATCAGTTGCCGACTTCGGTCCGGCTACACTGGTGGCTCTGATATTCGTCATCGTCGGATTCGCCTTCAAGATGGCTCTGGTTCCCTTCCACATGTGGGCTCCGGATACCTATGAGGGCGCACCGGCCCTGGTCAGCGCTTTGCTGGCAGCCGGCTCCAAGAAGATGGGATTCGCTGCTGCCTTCCGGGTGATCATCATCGCCCTGGTGGCATTGCGGCTGGAGTGGTACATGGCCTTCGCCATACTGGCGGCTGTGACCATGACCCTTGGAAACCTCGCGGCATGCTGGCAGAACAATGTGCGGCGCATACTGGCTTACTCCTCCATAGCTCAGGCCGGCTACATCGCCATAGCCTTTGTTGTGGTGGGAGCGGCCTACGGGGCGGACCCGGTCAATGTCTTCAACATGGGCATGATCCGGGCCGATCATCTGGGCATAGCCGGCGCACTGCTGCTGATACTGGGACATGCTCTGATGAAGACGGGAGCCTTCATCGGCACAGCCCAGGTGGCGGGCATGGTGGCTCAGGGAAGCGATACCGACCCGGACGACATATCCAATTATGCCGGTCTCGCCCGCCGGGCGCCCATAACAGCGTTTTGCATGCTCATCTTCATGTTTGCGTTGGCGGGAATTCCCCCCACGGCAGGATACATAGGCAAGTTCGTGCTCTTCAGCTCGGCCATCTACTCCGGCCTTCTCTGGCTGGCGGTTCTGGCCATCCTCAACAGCGCTCTGTCGCTGGTGTACTACCTGAAGATCATCAGCTACATGTATCTCAAGGAGCCAGCCGGCCCCAAGATATCCGAGCAGAAGGGATATGTTGTGGCCCTAGTCTTGACCATGCTGGCCGTGGTCTGGATAGGCGTCTTCCCGGATGGATTCATCAACTGGGCACTGCAGGCAGCAGCGGTTCTGCTGCCGCAGTAGTTTTTTATCCGCTTCATTTTTTTATATTCTGATTCCTATTTATCTCATCCTAATTGCTCGCTGCCAGTAATTCAATCATTCAAGGAGTTGTTATATTTTCCATCATCTCCCTGGCTTTGGCCGGTGTAGCCTATGATAAGATGCGGGAGGCAAATGATAGAAAGGAGGAGGCACTGGCCAGGAGCCTGGCATCGCAGTCTCAGCAGATGAGGGATATAACAGGATCATTGACTGAGAGCGTTTTGCTTGCGATTGAATCTCTAAATCATAAAGAGACTCTGGAAGGATCTACTGCACTCAGGCGCAGCCTGGCTTTGCAGCCTCGAATCATTGCAGAGTTGCAGCATAATAGTTCGGTGAACGCGGTGGCCTTTAGCCCTGATGGTCGAAAGGTGGCTACGGCCAGCTATGACAATACTGCTCGATTGTGGGATGTCGAAACGGGAAAACAGATCCAGAGGCTCGAGCATGACGGCTCGGTATACGGAGTGGCTTTCAGCCCGGACGGCAAGAAGCTGGCTACGGCTAGCTCTGACAGTTCGGCTCGATTGTGGGATGTCCGGACGGGAAAACAGCTCCAGAGGCTCGAGCATGACAGGTCGGTGAACGCAGTGGCTTTCAGCCCAGACGGCCAGAAGCTGGCCACGGCCAGCCATGACCGGACGGCTCGATTGTGGGATGTCGGGACGGGAAAACAGCTCCAGAGGCTCGAGCATGACAGGTCGGTGAACGCAGTGGCTTTCAGCCCGGACGGCCAGAAGCTGGCCACGGCCAGCGATGACAAGACAGCCTGCATCTGGACTCTAGATATTCGTCTTGTTATGGAAGAAGCTTGCAGCCGACTGGCGGAGAATATAACTCATGAAGTATGGAGTAGTATGGATGATCCCGATTCCGACTGCCTCACCTGCCCCGCCGAGGGCAGCTTCAATCGGAGTAGCATCTGGCCCTGGGAGCGGCGGGAGTTTAGGCTGATTTTGTCTCAGGATCCATGACTGCCCGTCTCTTCTCCACCGCCCTCTGCATCTCTTTCATCCTCTCCCGCCTCTCTCCACCCACTGCCCCCAGCGCCGCCAGCCCAAAGGCCAGGGGACAGGGCGTATCCTCCTTTTTCACCACCACCTCCACCTCTGCGGAGGACAAACCCCGCAGGACCTCCCTGATCCTATCGATCTCCAGCCGATCCTCTATGATCTCCCGGTAGCTCTCCTCCAGAACAGGGAAGCCCTCTATGCTCTCCGCCAGGCCCATGAGCATATCCGCATCCATCTGCTGATGCCGGGCGGATTTATGCCGTCCCTTGTAGCTTCGCAGTATCAGATAGGAGCGGGCGGCATTGATGCGAAAGGCGCTCTGCAGCAAGCTGGTCCCCTGCAGAGCCCGGCGGAGCAGGATCTGGCAGTTCTCCTCGGTCAGGGAATGGAGCAGCGCCGGGATGCTAGCCCGGCTGGAGGCGGGCAGGGATAAAAGGAAGCCCGCGTCTGAAAAAGCGATGTAGGCCCGCCCCATCTTTTGCCGGGAAAGTAGGTAGGCCGCCATCCGGGCCAGGGCCTCATTGCAGCGCAGCCCGCGTCTGGACAGCACATAAAAGATCCTGCGCCCGGCTTCCCGGTCCTGGCACTCCTGCACCACCAGCCGCCAGAGAGTGGGCACGCCCTCCTCTCCCAGAAAAGCGATCTGCTGGAGGAAGGTCTTGTAGATCATGCCCGAGCAATTGCGGTCCATGTGATACTGCTGCTCGAGCCATCTTCTCACCGCCGCTCCGCCATCTTCTTCCTGCCCCTCTGATCCTTTACCTCCCGCGACTTCTTCGACTGCGGCTTCCTTGATCCTGCCGCCGGTCCCTTCCCTTTTCATCATCCACAGCAGATCGCCCTGAAAGGAGAGAACGGCCCGGGCCAGATCAAAGGATAGTGGCAGCCTCTCCGAGGACCAGACGGGAATGCTGGGCCTGCCTCCAGCCGGATCGACATAGACCTTTCCTCCCCGCCGGTAGCAGAAAGAGTAGCCTTTGCCCCCAACAGAAAAGACATCCCCCGGCTCCAGCCTCTCCAGATAGCTCTCGTCCAGCCTTCCCACAAAGCTTCCCTCTCTGGTGAAGACATCGCAGGTGAACTGGTCCGGGATCATTCCTGAGCTGGTGTAATAGATCATGCGGCTGCCGCCGCCAAGCCTGAATATCCTTTGGGTGGCAGGATCGTATCCGATCTTGGCATAGATCCGTCGCTCCCGCATCTGGGGATGGGCGGAAGAGAGATAGAGTACCGCTGCCATCAGCTCCCCCCTGGTCAAGCTGCGATAGCAGTATGATCGGCGGACCAGCGCCAGCACCTCATCCACATGCCAGTCCCTCTCCAGGGCCATGCCCAAAAGGTGCTGGCAGAGGGCATCGATGGCATTTTGAGGAATGTGAATCCTCTCAACCAATCCTTCTTTCGCCCTTTGCAGCATCACCGCTCCCTCCAGCAGATCCTCCCACTCCAGGGCGACGATCCTGCCCTTGACCGTCTGATTTAGGCTGTGGCCCCCCCGGCCAAATCTCTGTAGCAGAGCAGCCACGGACTTGGGTGAGCCGATCTGCAGGACCAGATCGATATAGGGCATATCTATTCCCAGCTCCAGGGAGGTGGAGGTGCAGACCACCCGGAGCAGCCCCTGCTTGAGCCTGCTCTCCGCCTCCTGCCTGCCCTCCCGGCCCATAGAGCCGTGGTGGCAGGCGGAGTTTTCACTGTCATAAAAGCCGGGAAAACGCTGCCGCAGGTTGTAGAGCAGTCTCTCTGCCCCGTTTCTGCTGTTGGCAAAGATGAGGGTGCTCTTATGATCCTGGATCTGGCGGTGCAGCAGCCGGTAGAGCCCGTCCGAAATCTCTTCCTGGCTGGCGGAGATGAGGTCGGGAACCGGACTGACCAGACGCAGATCCAGATGGCGGCAGAAGCGACAGTCCACCACCTCCACCGGGCGAAAGCCCCCGGCCAGGAAGTCCGCCACCTCCTGCAGCGGCTCAACTGTGGCCGAGCAGCCGATGCGGATAAAACTCTCTCCGTTGGTCTCCTCCTGCGGGAATGATCTCTCCCCGCTTTTCGGCCCAAAATCCATTTTCAGCTCCTCCAGCCTCTCCAGGCTGAGGCTGAGATGCACCCCCCTCTTGGAGGCTGCCAGGGAGTGGATCTCGTCCACTATCACCCAGCGGACCGTCTTAAGCTTCTCCCGGAAGCGAGGTGAGCTGAGGAGGATGGCCAGGGACTCGGGGGTGGTATTGAGGATATGGGGTGTCCTCTTCAGCATCCTGGCCCTCTCCTGTGCTGAGATGTCACCGTGCCGTATGGCATGCCTGATCTCCTGAATGGCCATCCCTCTCCGACCAGCCAGTGCCGCCATCTCCTGAAGCGGCCTCTCCAGGTTCCTGTGAATGTCATTGGCCAGGGACTTCAGAGGAGAGATGTAGAGGCAGTAGACGCTCTCCTCCAGCTCGCCCTTCTCCGCCAGAGAAAAGAGCTGGCTGATGATGGAGATGAATGCGGAGAGGGTCTTGCCCGAACCGGTGGGCGAGCAGATGAGAGCATTTCTTCCCTGCTGGATTAGGGGCACAGCCTGCCTTTGGGCTGGGGTAAAGAGCCCCTCCTCTGCTGAGCCAAAGGAGGCGAGCCACCATTCTCTAACCGCAGGATGAAAGTGGGAGAGTATGGCGGCATCCTCAGCTGAGATGCGGCCAGCGAGGGAATTGTCGGAGGATGCGGGCATTCTGGCACCAATTGAGCAGGGAATGTGAAATAGATCTTTTGGAGGAAAAGCTTCCTCCGACAGAGTTAATTCTTCAGCAGCCCACTCTATTATCATGGACAATCCTGTTTCATTTCCCTGTCAGCTCATAAGCTGGGATGAGGCCTATAGGCTATCCCGAGAGCTGGCCAGGGCAATCAAATCCTCCCGCTACAACCCGGACCTGGTGGTGGCCATAGGCAGAGGCGGATATGTTCCGGCCAGGATAGTCTGCGATTTCCTCTTGCACAGCCTTCTTACCAGCATCAAGATAGAGCACTGGGATATTGCCGCCTGCAAGAGACCGCAGGCATCGGTCCGCTTTCCTCTGGTCGTGGATGTGAGAGAGAAGAAGATACTGATCGTAGACGATGTCACCGACACGGGAGATACCTTAAAGGCAGCTATCGATTATGTGAAATCCGAGGGCGCTGGCCAGATCAAGACCGCAGTGATGCAGCATAAGACCTCCTCCGATATAGTACCTGACTATTATGCGGATCTCATATCGGACTGGCGATGGATCATCTATCCCTGGGCGGCTCATGAGGATGTGCTGGGCTTCACTGAGAGGGTTCTCAGCGATGAGCCTGCATCGTTGGCGGAGATTGGGATGGCTCTCAAGGAAAGGTTCTCGCTGCATGTGGATGGCGATAGCTTGCGGGAGATACTGGGCGACCTGGTGGATCTAAAAAAGGCGAGAAGAAACGAGGATAGGTATGGAAGGATTTGATAAGGAGATATGGAGAGCATATCAATATGATCGCTTTGCAGGAAAGATTGTATTGCTCCGTCTGAAGCCATGCATCTGATCTGTCTATTGCTATTGCTTTTCTGCTTCGGGCATCGAATCATCGAAATCAATCTTTGCATGACTTCCATCGCAAAAGGGCTTTTTCTTCGAGCCGCCACACCGGCAGAGGGCAAATGGTCCCTTGATTGATTCATCCTTTCCATCTCTGTCCACCAGGAGGCAGTCTCCCTCCACCAAGAGCGGGCCATTTCTCGCGACCTTGATCTTTACCGAGGGCGGCTCAGAGCTGTCCGCTTTTTTGTAAGATAATGCCCCGGAGGGACAGCGATCAATAATCCTCATTATCTCCTCCGAATTGGCGCCCTTCATGTCGACCCATGGCTTGTGGTTGTGATTAAAGACCTGGGGCAGGCCTTTGATGCACTCCCTGGAATGTATGCATTTCTCCGGCTGCCAGCAGACTATTATCTCCTGGTTAGAGTACTCCTTCATGAGAATTGGATGGTGAGCTTGGTACAAGAACTTTCTCTTGGGATTTTCCGGTTTTGTCGATACTATAACCAAGCATTCTGATTGATGGATAATGCAGGTGACTTGTCTATCGGCAAGAATATGAAAAGCAGTCTCTGCAATCATTTAGCAGGCATCTTTGATCGCCATACTGCTGAAATCTATGATAGGCGCCAAGCCTGATTCTTATCTATTCAGCAGCCTTCACTCTCCCCTATATCTTAATGATTCTTCCAGTTGCCTCTTTATTGCCGAGAATTCTTCGTCATCAATGCAGCAAGATTCAATTTTAGCCCCACTCCACCAGTCAAACTTGGCTTCATTGAGAATGCTGATGAGCAGTGTATGAGTCTCAAACCAATCATAATCTACGCCTTTCTCTTTCAGTGCTCTTGTGAAGTTAGAGCAGATGTAAGCTATGCATTTTGGCGATTTATGTGTTTCAAGAATACAGCCTTTATCGCTTGAATAAGGGCAGCCTCTGGTTAAGTCGCCTGGGCCATAAATACTCACTCTTTGTGCATCCAACTCCTTGCAGCCACTGGTATTTTTTGGGTATTCAACGACATTTTCATTGCAGCAACCATTACAGGTTCTTCCATAGTTATCTCTGCAATAGCCCGTGCTCTCAAAAAAATTATGAAGCAATAACTCCAGCTCCAGATACCTGGCGAGGGGCTTGCTTGAACCGGGTGGAACTCTCTCAGGCATAGTATCTAGCCTCAACTCCTTGTGCTGAAGAGCTCATATCTATCTCCAAACATATATTGCAGCAATCCTTCTGCCATCCAATATCCTGCGGAATTATGGGAGGTAGCGTGCCAAGTTTTCTTTAAAATTTCCGCATAGTG
>Ga0302250_1001555_pt1 | contig 16799 bp, 14 predicted proteins | sample AAG_RA_Asp_MG_FD_193536 | JGI IMG/M metagenome (GOLD analysis project Ga0302250, IMG submission 193536) | Enriched activated sludge microbial communities from anaerobic digester in WTTP, New Holstein, Wisconsin, United States - AAG_RA_Asp | ecosystem: Engineered > Bioreactor > Anaerobic >... | reverse complement strand
AAAAAGGAGACGCTGTACCTTTGATCTTTCGGTCATCGGTACAATCTGTTTTCACTTAGGTTTTCTACAGAGCAGAAAAAATGAATCTATCTAAAATTGGCGTCGTCCTGCTGGCATTGCTGCTGGCGGGGATGGCGGTAGTACCGTGCGTGAGCGCGGTGGAAAATGAAAATGATGTCGACCAGGCCACTGCCCAACACATCGCAGAAATGCATATGCAATCGGTAGCAACAATGTCCGGGGATTACAAAGAATGGGTAACCGGAACATTACAGCCGTCAACGGTGTATTATGACCTGAATGATCACAAGACTGCCTACTTGTTTGATGTCTCTGTGGATGGCCTTTATTCCGGATATATCCTGACATCTGCAACACGAAACAACTATCCTATTCTGGAATTCTCCCGCGGAAAAGTACCGGATGCTGGTCCTGAGACGCTATCCCGGGCTCAACAGGCAGTCCAGTCTTCAGTTGATACGAAAACGCAGAATGTTGGATCACCCAGGCTCCTCTACCTGGGCGGTACCTTTTACTTTGCCCAATATCCTGTAACGGATTCCGAAGGCAGTACCATTGAAACAAAGTTCGTTGATCTCTCTGACAATTCCATCGTTGACCTGCAGGATTTAGCAAAAAAGTATCCTCTGGACAGAGAAGAACAAAAAAACCGTGAAGCTGCGAGAATCAAGAAGGCAAATCAGATGTGGGACTCTTATGATAATCCTGCCCCTGCGTCAGTATCGGGCATGTCCAAAACGTATGGATCAAAATACATCCAGGGAGTTCCACTCTACAGTCAGCCTCTGAATAACTATTGTTCGCCAACATCAGCGGGAATGGTACTTTCCTACTGGGATTCACATGGATATCCCAATATACCTGACAATTCATATACTCTCGTCACTGAACTCGCCACAGCGATGAGTACATCGACAAGTACCGGGACTTACATATATAATGTGGATGATGGCATGAACACAGTCAGTTCCAACCATGGATATGGAAGTTCTCTCACTTTTAATGAAGATGGCTGGGTGACATTCGCCGATGTAAAAACGGAGGTCAATGCAAACAAGCCTTTCGTTCTCAATATGCTGGGAGGTGGCACAGGATACGGTCGGTCGCAGGCATATGGGGATCATAGTGTAGCCGTTGTTGGCTATGAATCCTATTTGTCCGGTGACTATGTCGTTATCCAGGACACGTGGACTCCCCTGACATCAATTTCACTGCAGTTTGACAGCTGGCTTGGTGCGGTTGCGGATTATTCCCGACCCACGTAATTTTTTTACTAAATATGGACTGAAACGATGATCGTAAACAGGAAAAAAATTCTGATCTTTATCGGACTCGTAATCCTGGGATCGGCGATCATTCTGGGAGTCCTCACGGGATTGAGGACAGATCCCGTGCCCCCCCAGATCCGGGCAGGATGGTATCTTCCCCAGCAGGATATTGTATGGACGCGTCCCGGATCCGGAACAAATCCTTCATCCCGTGAACATTTCGTCCTTTCAGGAGTACGCGATGGACCGGCTCCACAATTTCCTGCACTATCACCGTATTGCCGGTATGAGAATTATACTCAGGAGAATACCGATGACAGGTACATGATTGCAGTATGGTACTTTTACGAGAAGAGCAGGTTTCTCGCATCGCGCGAACAACTGAAAAAATTTCTCGTATCTTCAGGAACGATCACGGATATTGATTTGAATTTTTCCGGATCTCTGGCTATAGATCAGCCAGGTTACACGGACATGGATTCAGGGAACAATGACCTGCTGCCTGTCAGACTGAATACAACCGGGTATGAGAGTTTAGGTACTGCGGGACTGTTTTTCACGGTTGAAATTTCCGGGTACGGGGTACAACCCGGTGAGATACAATATTCCGGAAATAACGAACATTATATTGTGTATTATGGAACAGCAGAACCGGCCAGTCTTGCATCACGAATCGATATCCTCCGTGAGATTATCGGGCAGACATATACATATGATCGGGTAATTTCCGCCGAACCACTTTAAAAAGGGATGAAGAGGGTGGCCGTTGCCGGAGTGTGGGGGAGAGGGTGACCGGGGGTCAGGGCTTCCGACGGAGGGGGGTCCGGAACACCCGCATGGCCGGTCAACTAACGGACAGATTAGGGGGTGCCCCGGCCAACCGCGATTGTAACGTTGCCGTGCATTATCTCACCAATTCCCGTCGTAAAACCCTGATCAATTCCGGAACAATTACCGTGTTTTCCGGAATCATTGCCTCACCAAAAAAGGGGGGTGAGGCAAAACGCGTACAACCGGGCATAATATGGGCCCGGAGTTTCTACCCCGTATGGAAGGGAAAACAGGAGTATTACAAAGAGGGGGTAACCCCCCCACTCTTCTCCCTCTCTGCGACTCCGGCAAGGTACTCGATCGTCTTTCCGGATTCGAGCCGGTTCCCGTCGCGGTCGATCTCCACGATTGTGGACGGTGTGACCTGGAAAAATCTCCACGTGCCGTGCCGTGATCGGATCCAAAGCTCGGTCACAATCGCAGCGTCGCGGGCGATGACCCGGAGCCGGGCAAGATCGCTTGCGTAATACTCCACAAGCTCGGGGACCGGTGCGAGAATTTTTGGCGCAAACATGATAGTTGCGAACACAATCGGGATCTTCGAAACGATGGAGAGATCATAGATCCTCTCCGGTCCGCCCATTGCCAGCTGGATGAGGCCACGGGCTTTGGCGATCGGGATCGCGTCCCGGAGTGCCCGGTGGGCGCGAGCCCTGCGGTGGATCATGAGGGGCGGCCCCGAAAGATTTCGCGGGCCGGTCCCGGAACCTGCGGATTGTTCAACGATGCATTCTTTGATTTCGGCTCGCGGGGAAATGTTCCGGCCGGCCGGGTGTTTTGATTGAAGGTTGTGCTTATGCTTTCATCTCCATTGTTCAGACTTCGTTATGGTCTGGTGGTCGGTGCGAACGGGCCGCTCTCCCGGGGTTGTAAGAGCCTGGGGGAGTGCGGTGAATTTCATTGTATAAAAAATGATATATTTGAATAATATGTTGTCGGTTGAATGATTGAACTGCGGGATTCTATGGGGCGACACGCACCCCGCATACCTATTTATCGGGAGACACCCTCACTACCCATATGCACCGGGCATTTGTTCCCCCTTCTGGAGAGATGACGCAGGAGCCTGCTGACACCAGGGCGACGTCGATCTGGAAGAAAGTCCGTGTCTCCGTATTCGGTGCGGGCACCGGCCGGGCCAGGATCGGTTTTCCGTACGTGATGTGGATGAAGAAGAAGCGGTGAGTGGTGCAACAAGACTGATGAGAAAAAACGTTCTCTTGTATTATTTATTCCAATCTTACCTTATCCCCCAGTTTTTCTTTGAACCGCAAGTAGATTTTTACAATTGTATCGGTATTAAAAAAAACTAAACCATATTTTTGTGTTGTTCCATTCATTGATATCACAATCCGATATTTGCGGTCATACCCATACGTATTCGATTCGTCAGATTCGAATTCTGCATCAGGTCGCACCGATGTTATATCTGCATATCTGATAATTGTTTTCCTGTCAATGCCAAAAAGATACAACAGATGTGATCTGATTTGCACCGAATCACCTGCAAAGATGAAAACTGGTGTTGCATACAATATCCAAGTAAAAAGTACAATCAGGAAGGAAGAACCTATGATATAAACAAACATGTCTTCATCGGGTTTTCTGAGAAAGAGTCCATAGATAATCCCCCATATACTTAGAAGTATCAAAAACAGAAAAAAAATAATTACCCCCGTTGATGGTTTAAATAGCAATTGTTTCCTGTCTTTTTGTTCAGCCTCCCTGACCTCTTCTTTCTTCATCTCCTGCATCAGGGGTTTATTATAAATTTGAAAAACCAGTTTAACAAGCAGGGAAGTTACGATTACAAAAAACGCAATGCGCTGAATTTCACCAGATGCTCCGACAAGAACCGGGTCTTGTATGCCAATAACAGAGGCCCAGGGAATAATCAAAAGTATGATTACACAGAAAATGATTGATAAATTCTTAATAATTTCTTCCCTCTTCATCATCTTCAACCGCCTCTTATTTTAAAAATATATATTATTCTTCAGTTGCCCATTCAGGGAATCTTTCTGGTAATTCAGTATAGTTTTTGACCCGGGAGCGCGAGCGAACCGTGGCCAAGACGAATTGGCGGTCCTTGGTTAGATATGGCATAGTTATAGCCACTCCCGATGCCACTCACACCGGTTTTCTTCAAAATGCTTGTTTCAACCTGCCTCGCTATAGAAGTTGCGGCTGAAGTTCCGGCTGCATTTGTATTTGAAGGAAATACGATACTACTAACTTTATTCATGACAGCGGCACCTCCAGTAGCAAGTGTAAAACCTTCCACTGAAGGATTTTCCCTTGTTCCTGGAACTCCTAGTGCAGAAAGCGCCGGTTGGGTTATTACCTTATCAGCAATATACGAAGTTCCACCTGCGGAAGAACCAATAATATAGGGATTAGCGGTCAATACAGTCGCACCTACAGCCGCGTAGGCACCAGCAGCTCCTCCAACTGCACGGCCTCCAAATGTAACCGCACTGAACGGTTGACCTCCAATTATAACATCCATCCCTACATACCATCCTGTATTAACAACAGCGCCGATAACGCCAGGAACCCAAGCCACTTTCCCGCTTGGATCAGAATACAGAACAGGATTATTCTGAACGTACGTGTACCTGTTCATACTCTGGGGATTGGTATCAAAACCGGCGAAGGGATCCTTACTGATGAACCGTCCGGTTTCGGGATCATAATACCGTGATCTCAGGTAAATCAATCCGGTTTCAATATCCATCTGTTCCCCGGTGAACAGGAAATCGTTATCGGCACGGCCGGTGGTGAGAAGGGGCATACCAAATGCATCATACGAATACATGGCCCTTATAGTTCCCTTGCGGTCACTCAGGCTGCGTACGCTTCCGAGGCCGTCATACTGGTAATACATCTGTGCCTTGCGGGGATCGGTCATGGAGATACGGCCCAGGCCATACGAGTATAAGGCGGTTCCTTTTCCATCCGATTCGGAAAGGACCTGCGGCAGCCCCATGTTGACATCCCAGAGATATGATGTGGATTCAGTTTTACTACGGCTGGTTACGGATTTGTCGATACGGTTACCATCCCCGTCATAGGTAAAACGAATCACGGTGGTTTGGTTTGTCACTTTCGGGGAATTCTTGGGAGCACCGGTATTCTTCACGTTCTGGAAATCCTGGGAAGTATCTGTATTTTTGTCTTTCCCGGAATCTTCCGAGCCAGACATGCGGTGTCCTGAAGATTGCGACTGGGTTATTGTGCTCAGCCGGTTGGCAGCATCATATCCATAGGTTGTTGTTTTTCCCGCCGGTCCGGTCTTTTTGACAAGATTTCCATTGTTATCATACGCGTAAGAAGCCTTGCCCGTACTCAGTAACTGGTCGCCAGCATCGTAACTGTAGCTGGTTGTCGAGCTCATTTTTCCAATTTTTGAAACCATAATCAGGCGGTTGCCCATAGGATCGTACGTGTACGCAACGGTGTTCCCATAGGGATAGGTAACCTTGCTCAGGCGGTTAAGGTTGTCATATGCATAGGAGGTAACAAAGGACATGCCGCCTTTGGACTCCTTATCCTTCGGCTTTGGTGCGTCGGCTAATCCCGCATAGGGTTCATCAAGGCCCTGTTCCCGTAATTCCTTTGAGAATTCATAATCATACTTATCCTTGACCTGGACGCGGTTCCCGACCGCATCCAGTGTGTATTCATAACTGGAGACCATGCCGTGCGCGCCCTTGTTGGCCAGGGTGACCAGTCTGTTATTCTTATCGTAGCTGTATTCTGTCCTCGCCCCGTTGGGATACGTCATCTTTACCAGGTTGCTGTTCGCATCATATCCATAGCTTGTGACATTCCCTGACCAGTCGGTTACCCAGCTGAGCCTGTTAAGATCATCATATACGTACGAAACCACCTTGCCATCCGGATAGGTCATCCTGATGGTATTGCCAACTGCATTATAACCATAAGTTACCGTTTTGCCGCTGGGACTGGCAACGCTGGTGAGCTGGTTCAGGCTGTCATAAGCGTAACTCGTTGTCCCCAGACTGTCAGTCATCGATAACCGGTTGCCGATGGCATCGTAGGTATAGCCCACAGTGGTTGCATCAGCGTAGGCTATGCCCGTGAGCCGGTTCAGTGCATCATACGTGAACCCGGTGGTGTTTCCATTACCGTCCGTAACACTAATCGTATTACCGACTGCGTCGTAGCTGTTCCTTGAAATACGTCCTAAGGGGTCTGTGACGCTGCTCATCCGGTTCAGGCGATCGTAGGCATAGGTTGTTGTATGGCCGTTTGCATCGGTCATTGATGCCAGGTTATTCACTGTGTCGTAGGCATAATTCACAGCTCCGCCCGTGGCATCAGTGACAGTCGTGAGCTGGTCCATGGAATCGTATGAATACCTTGTCGTTCTCCCCAGGGCATCGGTAGTGCTGATCCGGTTGCCGGCACTGTCGTAGCTGATACTTGCGCTGTTACCAGACGGATCGACAACCGTCACCATGCGATCAAGTGCATCATAGCTGAACGAGCCGGTACCGTCTTTGGCATCAGTTAAGCCAGTCAGGCGCCCGACGCCATCATAGGAGAGCATGATTGTGTTGCCAAGGGCATCGGTGATGGCAGTCGGATTGCCGTTGTTGTCATACACGAGGCTTGTACCATGCCCGTTGGCATCAGTTCCGCTCACCAGCTGTCCGTATTGATCATACGTAAATGTGGAGACCGATCCCGCCGGATTGGTAACCGAGAGCAGATTGTTGTTCGCGTCATAGCTGAACGTTACCTGACGTCCCAGTGCATTTGTCGCGCTGACGAGGTTGTTATTCGCATCGTAATTCAGTGTTGAGCTCTGTCCCAGCGGATCAATAACCTGGATTACATTTCCAACAGCATCGTAGGTGAACCCGACCGTGCGGCCGATAGCATCGGTTGCACTGATCCTGTTTCCATTATCATACGTGTACGAGATGGTATTTCCCAGATCATCAGTTTCACTAAGTTCCCAACCCCTGGTGTCAAAGGTGTAAATGTGCTTCCTTCCGAGAGGGTCGGTTTCGGTTGTCATCCGCTTATCGATATCGTAATTGTAGCTGTATACGGCGGCCATGGCGTTGCTCTGGCTGGTAACACGCCCATCTGCATCATAGATATTATGCATGGTGCTGCCACGGGGATTCGTTATCGAGATCATCCGGTGCTTCTCATCATACGTATAGCTGAATTCCCCGCCCATGGCATCGGAAAAGCGGATCAGGTTGCCTTTTTCATCGTACGTATATCGTATGGTCCTGCCTATTGGATCGGTGATGGAAACGATCCGTCCTGCTGCATCGTATGTTAAGGTCAGCGCTCTCCCGGAGGAATCCGTCACTTTGGTCAGATAATTTCCGGTATACGTGAGACTTATCGTATTTCCATTGTTATCCACGATATCGATCAGTTGACCGGCAGGTGTGAAGTGATACGTAATGTGATTTTTCGTTTCAAGGGTATAGGAGCCATCAGCATTTCTCGCTAAATTATCAAAATTTCCTGGTGGTGGAGAATAGGTACCATCAGATTTACGGGTGTAAGTATCCACGCGGCCGTCCTCTCTTTTCACAAGTACATTTCCACTGCCGGCGATGACAGTCAGGTTCATGTTGTAATTGAACGTCCATCCGGAACCGAAAGCCGAGCTCGATGAATCCAGAGAATTGTAATAACGGTCAATGGTCAGGGGCAATCCGCGACCCGGGATGGACAGGTCCTGGTGCTGGTAAAAATAATTATCCCCAGCCGTAGCTCTTTTTTTCAGGGAATTTCCAGACAGGAAGAACTCTATACTACTCTCCTCGAGGTTTTCGCAAACCAGTTGAACCAAGTCGAAGATTCGTCTTCGCCTCCTTTCTCCTACTCGTCCTTCCTGAAAGAACGGGAGTTCGAAGAACCCTTCGGGTTCTTCTCTTCCTCCAGGTCTGATGACCTGTCGGACCATGCTAACCACTAGCACACACCTTTATATCCAACCAGCTCCAACCCAATAAGCATGCAGGAAGAGTGCCACAGCATTCGTGAGGGTCTTTTCGCCCGTGAATGTCTTTATCTCAACTAGTCAGCCCTCTGTCCAATGCATGAACCGCATTTCTGAGAGATTGCCTGGCCACGGTACCGTCTGGTCCCGGGTCTCCGGCTTTTTTAGCAATTTTAGCGTTTATTACCGGTTTTATTACTGGTATTGATCAAGCCCTCTGGTTTGCACAACTCAACGCGTGTGAATGCAGGGGGAGGTGTTGTTGTTACTACTATGAGAGGAAAGGAAATCCGTCTGGAACGAATCATGAACCGCAATACGAAGAAGACCATCATCGTGCCCATGGATCACGGGGTCTCGGACGGCCCGATCCCCGGGCTCATCGACATGGGCCAGACCGTCAACCTGGTGGCGGACGGCGGGGCGAACGCGGTGATCGGGCACGTAGGCCTTGCGTTGCACGGCCACCGGCAGGGCGGCCGGGACATCGGGCTCATCCTGCATTTGTCGGGCAGCACGAAGCTTGCACCGGACCCGAACGAGAAGGTGCTCGTCAATACCGTGCAGAACGCCATCAAGATGGGGGCCGACGGGGTCTCGATGCACGTCAACATCGGGGCCGAGTCCGAGGCGCGGATGCTCGCGGACCTGGGATTGGTTGCCGTGGAGTGCATGGAGTGGGGAATGCCGCTCCTTGCGATGATGTACCCCCGGGGAAAGAACATCAAACAGGCAAACGACCTCGACCACGTCAAGCTCGCGACCCGGGTTGCAGCCGAGCTCGGGGCCGACATTGTCAAAACGGTCTATACGGGAGATCCGGAGAGCTTCCGTGAGGTCACCCGGGGCTGTCCGGTACCGGTCGTGGTGGCCGGAGGAAGTAAGACCGATGACCGCACAACATTGGAACTGATCGAAGGCGCGATGGCGGGCGGTGCTGCCGGGATCTCGATCGGCAGGAACGCCTTCCAGCACAAGAGCCCCGACAGGTTCGTGCGGGCAGCAGCATGTATCGTGCACCATAACAAGAGCGTAGAAGAAGCACTGGAAATTCTGAAGTGATTGACATGATTGGAAAGGACATCAGGATCGAACGGATAATGGACAGGAACACGGGAAGGTCGGTCATCGTGCCGATGGACCACGGGTTTTCGATGGGACAGATTGACGGCCTCCTGGACATGACAAAAGTCATCTCGGAGGTGAGCGACGGGGGCGCAAACGCCATCGTGCTCCACAAGGGGCTCATCAAGCGCGGGCACCGCAGGCACGGCCGGGACATCGGGCTCATCATCCACCTCTCGGGCTCGACCTCGCTCAACCCGGACCCGAACGACAAGGTTCAGGTCTGCACGGTCGAGGAGGCCATTGCGCTCGGCGCCGACGCGGTCTCGATCCATATCAACCTCGGGGCCCCGAACGAGTCGAAGATGCTCGAGATCGGCGCGAAAGTAACAAGGGACTGCACCCGCTGGGGCATGCCGCTTTTGACCATGATCTACCCGCGGGGCAAGGGCATCGACCCGTTCTCCCCGCAGGCGGTGGGCCACGCGGTCAGGGTGGCTGAAGAGCTCGGCTCGGACATGATCAAGACCAACTACCCGGGCGATCCCGAGTCCTTCAAAAAGATCGTGAAGGCCTGCTCGGTCCCGGTCTTCATCGCGGGGGGCGAGAAGACGGGCGACCTCGATTCGCTGAAGATCATCCGCGACGCGGTCAGTGTCGGCGGCGCCGGTGTCTGCGTGGGGAGGAACGCGTTCCAGAGAAAGGACACGCAGGCCTTCGTCCATGCGCTCTGCCGTGTCGTGCACCACAATGTTGACCCGGCAAAAGCGCTGGAGCAGCACAAATGAAGCAGTTCTGGGTCGAGTGCCGGCCCTGGAACAAGGAAGTAGCGACAACGGCAATCGAGAGCGGGGCGGATGCAATCCTTGTGGACAAGGCAGAGGACGTGAAACGTCTCGGCCGGATCACGACCATCGCCCCGGACGGCGACATACAACCCGGAAAAGACATCGGCGAGTGCACGATCACGGACAAGGCAAGCGAGAACAAGGCGGCGGAAGCGGGAAAGCACAAGCCGGTCATCGTCACCACGAGCGACTGGACGGTCATCCCGCTCGAAAACCTCGTGGCGCAGTCCGACAAGATCGTGGCGCGGGTGAAGGATGCAAAGGAAGCGGCCCTTGCGCTCAACGTGCTGGAGAAGGGGACGTACGGCATCCTGCTCGCAACCGACAAGCCCGCCGTAGTAAAGGAAGTCGCGGCCCTGGTAAAAGCCGGCACCGGCAAGGTCGGGCTCGTGCCGTTCACGGTCACGAAGATCCATCCCGTGGGGATGGGCGACCGGGTCTGTGTGGACACCTGCTCGATCCTCTCCGATGGCGATGGCATGCTGATGGGGAACACCTCGTCCGCGATGCTCCTCGTCCATGCCGAGACGCTCGAGAACCCGTACGTTGCCCCGCGCCCGTTCCGCGTGAACGCCGGCGCAGTCCACGCGTACATCCTGCTCCCGGACGGGAAGACCGCGTACCTCTCCGACCTTGCGATCGGCGGGTCCGTGCTCGTATCCGGTGCAGACGGGAAAGCCCATTCCGCGATCATCGGCAGGACCAAGATCGAGCGCCGGCCTCTGCTCCTCGTGGAAGCAGCATCAGGAAAAGACAAGGTGAGCCTCATCCTCCAGAACGCCGAGACCATCCGGCTCGTGGGCGAGGACGGGAAGGCAATTTCTGTCGTCCAGCTGAAGACCGGCGACAAGATCCTCGGGACCGTGCTCGAAGGCGGCAGGCATTTTGGCATGGCGGTCAAAGAGACGATCCGCGAGAAATAACATGAAACTCGGAATCATCGGCGGCACCGGGAAGATGGGGAGGCTCTTTGTCCCGGTCTTTGAGCGGGCGGGCTTCGAGGTCCTCGTGTCGGGACGGAAAACCGCTCTGAAGAACGCGGACCTTGCAACGACCTGCGACATCGTGATCGTTTCGGTTCCCATTCACGATACCTGCCGCATCATCGCGGAGATCGCCCCGCTTATGAAAAAAGACCAGCTCCTCTGCGACTTCACATCGCTCAAGGTGAAGCCCGTGGAAGCCATGCTCGCGTCGAAGGCAGATGTCATCGGGCTCCACCCGATGTTCGGCCCCACGGTCAGCTCGATCAAAGGCCAGACCATCATCGCCTGCCCGGCCCGTGCCGGAAAAGCCCGGACCGGGTCCCTGCTCAGAATCTTCCGGGACGAAGGCGCCACATGCACCATTACGACGCCGGAAGACCACGACCGGATGGTCGCCGTTGTCCAGGGCCTCACGCATTATGTCACGCTCTGCATGGCCGACACGGTGCGGAGGCTGGGGATGGACATCCGCGCAACGCAGGCATTCACGAGCCCCGTGTACCAGATCGAGCTCTCGCTCATGGGCCGGCTCCTCTCGCAGGATCCCGCGCTCTACGCTGACATCCTCCAGCAGAACCCGTTCGTGCCGGACGTGCTTGCCGGGTGCCGGGCATCCGCAACCGAGCTTGCGGAAGTCGTGAACAGTAAGGATCCGGAACTCTTCCGCAGCTTCTTTGAGCGGAACAGCCGGCATCTCGGGAATTACTGCCAGGAAGGCCAGAAGATGACCGATACCCTGATTGACTGCATGGTGGAGAAATGAAGATCCTCACGCTCGGGCCCGAGGGGACCTTCTCGCACGAACTGGCGCTGAAGCTAAAAAAGAAAAAGGACGAGATCGTCCTCCTCCCCACCATCCGGAGCATCATGGCCGCGGTGGAACGTGGGGACGGCGAGGGGATCGTACCCATCGAGAACTCGGAAGCGGGCGGTGTCGGCGAGACGCAGGACGGCCTGGCACGGTCGCCACTTTTTATCACGGCAGAGATGTACCTGCCTGTCCACCACAACCTCGCCTCGCTGGTGTCAATGAAAAAGATGCGGGTGATCTATGCCCACCCGCAGACGCACGAGCAGTGCAGCGACAAGATCGAACAGTGGGGACTTCCGGTCATCCACACGAGCAGCAATGCATCGAGCGCCCGCGAGGCAAAAAAAACGCCCAATGCCGGTGCCATCCTCTCGGAGACGGCAGCAGCGATCTACAAGATGCCCGTTATCGTACGGAACACCGAGAACAGCAGGACCAACACCACGCGCTTTGTCCGGATCGCACGCGAGCCGGCCCGCGACAGAAGGCCGGAGAAGTGCAGCGTCTTAATCGACCCGAGCACCGACCGGTCCGGGCTCCTCCATGACCTGCTGGAAGTCTTTGCCTCCCGCGGGATCAACCTCTCGCGCATCGAGTCGCGGCCGTCAAAACGGGGGATCGGGAACTATGTCTTCTTCCTCGATCTTGCGTGGACGAAAAAAACCCCGGAAGCACTCGCTGCCTTAAAGGAGATCACGGAGATCAAAGAGCTCGGCTGCTACAAGAAGATCGAGGTAAAGCCATGAACAAGAGCGTGCAGCGGCACGGGAAGGTCGACCTCACCTTCGCCGCCCCGCCCTCGAAGAGCTTCACACACCGGGCCCTGATCGCGGGAGCACTTGCCAGCGGGAAGACAACGATCTTCCGCCCGCTGGATGCCGAGGACACGCGGCTGACGGCAACAGCCCTCCGGCGTCTCGGGATAGCAATCGAAGAGCAGCCGAACCGGCTCATCGTCACCGGCTGCAACGGCGCGTTCAAAGACAAAAACCCGACAACCCTCGACCTCGACAACTCGGGAACCAGCCTCCGGCTCCTGACCACGCTCGCCCTGCTCTGCAACAACCCGGTCATTCTCACGGGCAGCGCACGGATGCAGGAGCGCCCGATCGGGCCACTCGCCGAGGCACTGCCCGCCATCGGGGGAACGGTCGGATTCCGGAACCAGCCGGGATACCCCCCGCTTGAAGTGAGCGGGAAGCTCCGCGGCGGCCCGGTCACCATCGACGGCTCGGTCAGCAGCCAGTTCATCTCCTCCATCCTCATGGCCGCTCCCTGCGCGGAGCAGGAGGTCGTTGTAACGATCCCGTCGCCCCCGGCATCGGCCTCGTACCTCGATATCACGCTCTCGGTGATGGAGGCATTCGGCGCAAAGGTCACACGGGACAGGTACGAGCGGTTCGCGGTCAGCAACCACCACCACTACACGGGACGGCGCTACGCGATCGAGGGCGATTACTCTTCGGCTTCGTACTTCTTTGCCATCGCAGCGCTCTGCGGCGGGAAGGTGACCGTCACAAAACTCGCCCCGGACTCCGTGCAGGGCGACCGGCGGTTCCTTGACGCTCTCGCGGCCATGGGCTGCAGGGTCATGTACGGGAAGGACGAGGCAACAGTCAAAAGTACCGGTGAGCTCAGCGGGATCACGTTCGATATGTCCGCATCGCCCGACACCGTCCAGACCCTCTGCATGGTTGCGGCCCGGGCAACGACCCCGACCACCATCACGGGAATCAGTCATTTAAAGTTCAAGGAAAGCGACCGTATCAATGGAACCGCGGAACGCCTCAGAGCGCTGGGCGGGGACGTGAGCGTGGATGATGATTCCATCACCATCCGCCCCGCACCGCTCCACGGGGGCACCATCGATCCCGCAAACGACCACCGGACCGCGATGAGCTTTGCCATCATCGGGCTTGCTGTCGGCGGGATCGAGATCACGGGCGCGGAGTGCGTGAACAAGTCGTTCCCGGGGTTCTGGGACGCAATGCAGGACCTCATACCATGAGACGGATCGTGCTGACGGGCTACCGGGGCACCGGCAAGACCGAGATCGGGAAGCAGCTGGCGAAGATCTACGCAGTGCCGTTCATCGATACCGATGCCCTCATCGAGCAGAGGACCGGCCGGTCCATCCCTGACATCTTCCACGAGGACGGCGAAGAGCGCTTCCGCGACATCGAGCGTGAGGTGACTGCCTCACTCCCGGCAGCAGACGTGATTATCGGGACCGGCGGCGGAATCGTCACGGACCCGCGCAACATGGAAAACCTCCGGCGGGGCAGCACGGTCGTACTCCTCACCGCTGACATCGACACGATCGGGCGGCGTATCAACCACTCGTCCCGGCCACCGCTCACGGGCCTTCCCCTCCGAGAGGAGATCGCCGTCATGATGGACCGGCGGCGGCAGAACTATTACGCATCTTCCGATCTCTGCTTCGACACCAGCGACACCACCGCGGAGATCGCGGCAAAAAAGATTGCCGGACTGATCCAGGCGGGAACAGCAACCCCGGCAGCACGGACAGATGCGCTCGCGTTCTTCCGCAGCGGGAGGATTCCCGCACCCGCACTCCGACGGCTGGAGGAACTCCTGAACAACCCGCCATCTGATCCTCAGACCCGCATCCTCGGCGTTGCCGGCTACCCCTGCGCCCACAGCCGGGGCCCCACGCTCTTCAACGGCCTCTTTGCCGAGTACGGGCTCAACAACTTTTATACGCTCTTTGAGGACCCCGAACTCAGCCAGATCATGCAGGTAGCACGGGCAATCGATGCCAAAGGGCTCTCGGTCACCATCCCGTTCAAGCAGGACGTCATTGGCTATCTCGATGAAGTGGACGAGCACGCCGCTCAGCAGATCGGGGCCGTGAACACCGTGGTCTTTGCCTGCGGGAGCGCGATCGGGTACAACACGGACTGGCTCGGCATACGAAAGCCGCTCGTGGGCATGAAGGGTGCAAAGGTCGTGCTGCTCGGGGCCGGCGGCGTTGCATCGGCAGCAGCGTACGCACTAACGGATCTCAACATGGATGTCACCATCCTGAACCGCACGCCCGAACGGGCAAAGGAACTGGCAAAGCGCTTCGGCTGTCGCTGGGCTGCCTGGGACACGTTCGATACCATCAGGCCGGACCTTGTCGTGAACACAACCCCGCTTGGCATGGAGCCGGACACCCGGAGCCCGCTGAACGAAAGCCAGCTCTATCCCGATCTCACGGTCTACGACCTCGTGTACACGCCCCCCATCACCCCGCTCATCGAGATGGCGCGGGCGAAAGGCTGTACGACGATTACAGGTACGGGCCTCTTCCTGGAACAGGCAAAAGAGCAGTTCTACCTCTGGTTCGGGATCGATGTTCCCGATGAAACGATGAGGAAGTATCTCCCATGAACACCTTTGGAACCAATTTCCGTATCACCACGTTTGGCGAGAGCCACGGCGCCGCTGTTGGCGTTGTCATTGACGGATGCCCCCCGGGCATGAACCTTTCTGAATCCGATATCCAGCCGGCCCTTGACCGGAGAAAGCCGGGCACCTCCCCGCTCGTCTCGCCCCGGCAGGAGAGCGACAGGGTCGAGATCCTCTCCGGGGTCTTTGACGGGAAGACAACGGGCACGCCCATCGCCCTCCTCGTACGGAACCATGATGCGCACTCGCATGACTACGAAGAGATGAAGAATCTCTTCCGGCCGGGCCACGCAGATTTCACGTTCCAGCAGAAGTACGGGATCCGCGACTATCGCGGCGGTGGCAGGAGCTCCGGGCGCGAGACCATCGGGCGTGTCGCGGCCGGTGCAGTAGCGGAGAAATACCTCACATCACTGGGGATCACGATCAAGGGGCATGTCGTCTCCGTCCACGGAAAGACGGGAGCACAGGAGATCGAGTCCGAGATCCTTGCAGCAAAGAACGCAGGCGACTCGGTTGGCGGCATTGCCGAGATCACGGCAAAGGGCTGTCCCGCAGGACTTGGCGATCCGGTCTTTGGCAAACTCGATGCGGCCATCGCGGGCGCCATGATGGGTATCGGCGCCGTGAAAGGCGTGGAGATCGGGGCCGGCTTTGCCGTTGCGGGCCGGTTCGGCAGCGAGAACAACGACCCGATTACAAAGAGTGGGTTCCTCTCCAACAATGCCGGGGGCATCCTCGGGGGCATCTCATCGGGGCAGGAGATCGTTGTCCGGATCGCCGTCAAGCCTACCCCGTCCATCGCAAAGCCGCAGAAGACCGTTGACCTGCAGGGAAACGATGCGGCGATCACCGTGAAGGGCCGTCACGACCCCTGCATTATCCCGCGGATCGTGCCGGTAGCCGAAGCGATGCTCGCGCTGGTGCTCATCGATGCGGTGCTGGAGCAGGGGAAGTACCGGGGATAAATAGAGATAAATTTTTTTTATTGTCTTTTATCGAACGATATTTGAAAAACCATTTCTCATCAATGATGAGAATCGGAATTTCTATTGTATACTTGTGATCTTTCCCACCCCTTCAGGAGTCGCTCGGGAAGCTCGTCGCCCTCTCGCTGGGCAGATTACTGACCCGGGAAAACTCTCATTGAGGCCGCCGCGGGGCGGCGGCAATCATCGCAACCAGGGGTATGAGGGCATCAGCCCCCATAATTAATATCTAAAAATAAGGGCTTGATACTCAGATATCCGAGTACAGCTTCTTGTCGATTATCTTGTATACAACCCCGCCCGAGGTCACGAACACCACGCACCGGTCGCCGCCCCGGGTTCCCTCCGCAACAATCTCATCGCCTGCTGCCGGGCGCTTGCCGTCCTTCATCAGGTACTCCTGGTAGGTGCCGTCCTCCTTGTACACCCAGAGGGCGACTTTCTGGGTGAAGACCGTACCGGGCCCGCCCTGGTACAGCAGGTGGATCTTCGAGGTGGGGCGGTCCTTGGTCAGCTCGAACGAGACCATCTGGGCCTCGGGCAGGGACTGGATCTCGGCATCCGCCGG
>Ga0302250_1001553_pt1 | contig 16824 bp, 13 predicted proteins | sample AAG_RA_Asp_MG_FD_193536 | JGI IMG/M metagenome (GOLD analysis project Ga0302250, IMG submission 193536) | Enriched activated sludge microbial communities from anaerobic digester in WTTP, New Holstein, Wisconsin, United States - AAG_RA_Asp | ecosystem: Engineered > Bioreactor > Anaerobic >... | reverse complement strand
CTTCCATCAGAGCACAGGAAACCGGCCTTTGTCGATGGATCGCACCGGAACCCGGTGTAAAACTCACTGGTTACATGATCCTGAAACCTTTGCCGGCTTAATCCCTTCCAAAAAATATATAATCAAATCATTTAATTTTCGTTTTTAATTCTAATTTTGAACAAAAAACCGGTAAAATCAAAAATAACGGAAACGAGGCCGGAAACAAAAAACCGCAACTAATTAATAATCAGTTGCGGTAAGTCTCCCCGACAGGATTCGAACCTGTGACCCAATGATTAAGAGTCATTTGCTCTACCGGCTGAGCTACGGAGAGAATTTTTCCGGGGTGCAAAATTAATTAATTTTGTACTTCGTGAAAACAAAATTTTGTCTTTTCTTCTTTGCACCAAATAATTATCTGATATTCAGCGATGAATGAATCAACAGACCATTTCCGATCGGCATTGAAAGTAAATGAAGGCGTGGATCAGCCCGGGCAGGTGAACCTGGATGCCGTGGCTAAATTTGCCCGTAAAAAGAAAAAACTCCCTGAACCGGATGAATATTTCCAGAGGATTATTGAGGGTAATATCACTTTATTAAGTCAGGCCATAACCCTCGTGGAAAGTTCATTGCCCCATCACCAGGAAGTTGCCCAGAAAGTACTCGAATTATGCCTCCCCCATTCCGGAAATTCCGTCAGACTGGGAATAACCGGCGTTCCGGGAGTGGGCAAGAGCACATTTATAGAAGCGCTCGGTAAAAATCTGACCTCCAACGGTCACAAGCTGGCCGTACTGGCTATTGATCCCAGCAGCACCCGGAGTAAGGGAAGCATATTGGGTGATAAAACCCGGATGGAAGATCTCGGCGCCGATCCCAACGCTTTTATCCGCCCGTCACCTTCAGCCGGATCACTGGGCGGAGTGGCCCGTAAAACCCGGGAAACCATTGTGTTGTGCGAAGCGGCCGGGTTTGATGTGATATTGATTGAAACGGTTGGAGTCGGGCAATCGGAAACGGCTGTCCACTCCATGGTTGATTTTTTTCTGCTGCTGATGCTGGCCGGCGCCGGTGATGAGCTCCAGGGAATCAAAAGAGGCATTATGGAGATGGCCGATGCCATTATCATCAACAAGGCCGATGGCGACAACCTTCAAAAAGCCATGCTGGCCATGGCTGAATACCGGAATGCCATCCACCTGTTTGCTGCTGCACCTTCGGGCTGGACACCGGTAGTGGAAAAATGCTCAGCGAAACTCAATGTCAATATTGATACGGTTTGGCAGATAGTTGAGAATTATCTGGACTTAACCAAAAGGTCCGGATATTTTTATAACCGGCGTAAGGAACAAATGAACAATTACATGTTTCAGGCGATCGATCAGGGACTTAAAGATGCTTTCTACCATAATCATGATATTCAAAAAAAGATGCATGAACTGCAGGTAAAAATCGGAAAGGGAAAGATCAGCCCGTTTATTGCCGCACAACAGCTCCTCCGTGCTTACTTTGAGGGATTAAAATCATCGGATTCACAGGAACATTAATATGAATTTTCTGGCTCACATTTACCTTTCCGGCGATAATGACCTGCTCATGATCGGAAACTTTATCGGCGATGGCATCAAAGGCAACCGGTTTGATCACCTTCCGCCGGATATGGTCATGGGAGTACGGATGCACCGTATGATTGATTCCTTCACCGATTCGCATGAAATCTTCCAGAAAAGCTGTGCCCTGATCCGCCCGCATATGGGGAAATTTGCCGGTGTGGTGGTGGATATGTTTTACGATCATTTCCTCGCTTCCGGCTGGGATCATTTCCATCCGGTGACCATCGAAGAATTTACCAAAGCCAAATATTTGGTGATTCAAAGCCATTATGATTTCCTGCCTCCGAGGTTTCAGCGAATGACGCCCTACATGACCCGTGAAAACTGGCTGAAATCGTATGCACTGATTGACAATGTGGAACGAGCCCTGCTGGGCATGACCAACCGGTTCAATCTGCCCGTACACCTGCCGGATGCCATTCCATATCTCGAACAGCATTATGAACAGTATAAATCTGACTTTCTCCGGTTTTTCCCGGAGATAACCGCGGTTTCCAACAAGTTTCTACAGGAAAAAGGCTACCAACAAATTATTTATTGAAAATTATCAATTGGCAATTGAAATACAACTGTTCTTTTGAGTAACTATCCACGAGTCATCTCGAACGAAGTGAGAGATCTCCCGCTTCGCTCGGAATAACCGCTTTGCTATCCTTGAAAAGCAATGTTACGAGATGATTATCAGATACAAGCTTAATAAATTTTCCTTTGCGATCTTTAAAACATTACTTTGCGTGTTTGCGAGAACTGAGTTTCTAAATTTCCAAATTATTCAATAACAGATGGTTGCTACAATGGTTCTTGACCGGGCTCTGGTTCTGAATTCGCACAGGTAAATGCCCTGCCAGGTGCCCAGGTTGAGCTTACTGCCGGTAACTGGGATGGATACCGAAGATCCGGCCAGTGTTGATTTAATATGGGCCGGCATGTCATCCGGTCCCTCATCATCATGAATATAATGGGAGCCTTCAGGGGCTAACCGGTTAAATCCGGCATCCGGGTCGGTTCTTACCGTTGGGTCGGCGTTTTCATTGAGGGTAAGACCGGCAGAAGTATGCTGAATAAAAAGGTGCAGGATTCCGGCCTCAGGCAATGGCGGCAATTGCTTTAATACCAAATGGGTAATCAGGTGAAATCCTTTTGAAAAGGCAGGAAGGTGCAAGGTGGTTTGTTGAATCATATTGACTGGTTTTTGCAAAATTACCCATTTAATGTCTGTAAGTTCAGGATGAATTATGGTTTTCAGTACTTTCGTAATCTTTTAATATAAAATCTTCTCAGTACATTGGATTCCGGAAACCGACTTTTCAGAAAACCGTATCAGGGACAAGTACCGTTTATCATTTTTCTGGTGGCAGTATATGCTTTCTGGGATTTCCAAAAATACCTCTTACTTCCGCCCGGGGGCATCCATATTATCCGGCAAACCGACAGTCTTTCATTTGTGTGGCACTACCTGCACAACGGAATGAAATTTTTTGAGACTGGCGTATTGAACCTTACCAGCCAGGAGGGTAAAGCAGCCTGCGAGTTTCCTGTTTTGTACTATCTGACTGCGATAATTTATCAACTGATTGGGGAACATGAATCTGTGCTCAGACTTATTAATCTGGTCATCATTTCTTCAGGATTTTATTCCCTATTTCTGTCAATCCGTATCATCACAAAAAGTTATTATTATTCGATAGTGCTTACCCTGATGTTTCTCTCCTCCTCAGTTACAGCTTTCTACTCCATAAATTATCTGCCTGATGCACCTGCTCTGGGATTGGTTCTTACCGGTTGGTATTTTGTGGTATCATTTCTTTATCTGGATGCTAAACCAGGGAAACTAATCGTGGCATATTTCTTTTTTACGCTGTCAGCTTTGCTGAAAGTCACCTCCTTTATCAGTCCGGTGGCTGCCTTTTTGTGGCTTCTAATTCATTATTTCAGCGCTGATTTCGCTAAATACCGGGCAACCTGGAAAATGCTTCAGGTTTACCTCATGTTTATAGTTTCACTCCTGCTGGTTGCCTTATGGAATGTTTACGCAATCAGGTATAACCGGATTCATAATGATCATTATTTCCTGACGACCTGGCGGCCCATTTGGGAGTTAAACCGTCATCAGATCCGGGAAGTTTGGGATTATGTGTCCAATTACTGGTTCCCCAAATATTATTACCAAAGCGCCTGGCACTTTTATTTAATACTGGTATTGGGAGGCCTTGTTTTTATCCGGAAATCTGAAAGGCAATTGTTACGGGTTACTTTAATTTTGCTTACCGGTACAATCCTCTATTTTTTAATGTTTTACGAGCAATTTAAGGATCACGATTATTATTTTCTGACGCTGATTCCCGGTATATCATTTTTGGTTACCCATTCATTTTTAACCCTCCATTCCAGATTCCCGGCAATTGGTCAATCCCTGATTACGAAATTGATTTTTCTGACCATCTGCATATTGTCGATTAATTTTACCCGGGAAAAGCTCCAGCAGCGCTTTGATCAGCCGGATGACCCGGCGGTTCCTGCCGCTTTTCGAAAAGAAGACACCAGGACTTACATGGAATCCATTGGAATAAACCGGGAAGCAAAACTCATTCTGATAACCGACCCAACTCCCAATGCGGGTTTGTATTTTCTAAAAAGGAAAGGCTGGAATGTAATTGATATGAAAGAGGAGAATGTTTCGAGAATCCGGAGTTATTGCAGGGAGGGAGCAGAATATATCCTGTTAACTGACAGCACATTTCTGATTGATCCGCGCATCGTACCCTTCCTGGGCAGGCAATTAGGTGAGAAAAACGGATTACGATTTTATGAAACCTATAGTTTCAGATAATTTAAAACAGTCATCAATCCCTCTCCTTTCACCATTTACCAATCACCAGTCACCCCATCACCCCATCTATTTCAAATACTTCCTCGTAAACAGATTGTACCTGATCACACACCAGATGGCCCGGACTCCGTCCTGCCAGTTAATTTTCTTACCCTCATCATAAGTACGGCCATAATAGGAAATACCCACCTCATATATCCGGATCCCCGGAATGCGGGATATTTTGGCGGTTACTTCCGGTTCAAATCCAAATCTCTTTTCCCTGAGATACAGTTTTTTAATAAACTCGGATCGGAATAACTTATAGCAGGTTTCCATATCGGTAAGGTTCAGATTGGTGAACATATTGCTGATGAAAGTGAGCAGCTTATTGCCGATGGAATGCCAGAAAAACAAGATCCGGTGAGGGTTTTCGCCCATAAATCTTGAACCATATACCACGTCGGCAAAACCTTCCACTACCGGTTTGAGTAACTGGTTGAATTCCCTGGGATCGTACTCCAGATCGGCATCCTGAACAATTATACAGTCGCCGGTGGCGGCTTCAATACCCCGGTGTATGGCGGCACCCTTGCCTTTGTTAACTGGCTGCCTGAGCAGCACCATCTCTTCCTGAGGATGCCGTGCCAGATAATTTTCAACGATTTGAACCGAATGGTCTTTTGAACAGTCGTCGATAATAATGATTTCCTTATCAATTCCATATTGCAGTTCGGCGCCTCTCACCCTATCAAGCATACCGGCAATGGTGGCCGATTCATTGTACATCGGGATAATGATCGAGAGCTTTCTGATTTCAACAGGTTTGATCATGATTTATTAATTAATTGAAATAGCACAAAACTGGTAGTTCACACTGATCCCGTTAGCACCCGGGTAATAGAAAAACATTTTAAGGTCATCACCGGATTGTAACCCGACCGGAAATGTATTCGCAGCAAAAACATCATAAAAACCTTGTGCGGGCTTTAAAAGATCTTTCAGATTTGTCTCCGCAAAGTAAATCATTTCGTCATTTCTGGAGACATTTATTATCAGCAGAAAATTGTCTTTTCCCGGATCAAAATTCTCAGACTCCAGGTTCAGACAATGGTAAATCAACCTATTGCCTGAAAAAGGGAGCGTGGCCAGTTTTCCTTCAGCTACCAATAAATAGGGGTTCGCAGGGTTCAGAACCACGGCATTATCTTTATACGGCTCATTAATAATTTCAACAAGTGGCAATTGCGGTGGCGCTATTTCACCGTTAAAATCTGCAAATAAAACGGGCTTGAGGTTCCCAGAACTGGTTTTAAAATAGTTGGCCGTATTAAGTAAGGTTCCTTTAAACTCTTCTGAGGAAGCCGGGACAATTTTTTCCAAAATATGAATTGCGTAATCCTTATCACCCAGAACTTTGAATGCTTGCACTGGATAAACCGATTTCAGGAGATTAAAATGAGGTGATCCCGTTATTCTGGATTCCGGAAGTTGTCCTTCATTGGCCGAAAAATGAGCATCCCACAGGAGGATGGAGCCATTAGGTATATATTGCTCGAACCCAATTTTAGCCGGAACCAGCTCTTCCGATTTGGTTTTATCATACGGATTTATGCCCAGGAAATGAAACCAGAAAGGGTCGCTGTAAAATACTTTCCGGTCTTTATATACTGAATTTTTCAGCCATTCCGCCGTTTCTTTCAGCACTTTCCCTTTTTGATCAAGCTCAATGGGAAACTGATACAGCATAAACGGGCGCTGGATCACATAGAATAAAACAACTGCCGCCACCGGCAAGGCCAGCCATTTTTTGAATTCAAGCAACCGGATCAGATCATTAAACCCCCGTAATGCTATCAAGGCCCCCAACGGCGCCACACTGGAAATAAAACGGTGCGAACCCAGCACGGCCATAATCCCCTTATACCATATTACGGATTGAAACAGGATATACCCGAAAAACAGCATCCATACCAGCATCATTTCATTGAGCGACGGGGTGAACTGCAATCTGTCAGTTCGAAATGCCCTGAAGATGTTATATAAAATGAAAACAGATCCGGCCAGGATTAAATATTTAAGAGGGGTACCGATTATCTGTCCTGATTCTTTCCAGTAAAAAAGCAGTTCTCCGGTTCCATAGATGGTATTGGCCGATGAATAAGGGATTTTGGTAAACACCCAGAAAAAATCATGATGGTAATTCCATCCGGCCAGGCTGAAAAGCAGGGTACCGGTAAGTAAAAAGGGCAATGACCTGAATTGCCTGTTTAGGAGCAGAATGAAAGCAAAGGCAGCCAGTATACCATATCCTTCGGTTCTGGCAAAAGGGATCAGGGAAATTACCACTGCGCTCCAGATGAAGTTTTTACGAAGAAACAGGAATACTGCCACCATCAATACCAACGCAAAAAGAATCTCGGTGAGCGATGAAATCATGGTAACCGCATACACCGGGAAAAACATCAGAAACACCGGAAAGAGATATGCATACCGGATATTCAGCTGTATGGCTGCTTTATATCCGAACCAGGCTGTAAGAATAATCAACAGAAAGTTAAATAATTTTGCACCGTCGTAACCCAATTGGGCAAAAGGGGCACACAGAATGGTAAACAGCGGTTTTCCCCATAAATCAAGAAAGAGTTCCGGTTGCTGAAAGGCCTGCATGGCTATTCGGTAGTGTATCAGGCTGTCGGCAAAATCGGTTCCCCCTTCCGATCTGAAAGAGATGATCAGCCAAAAAGCCGATAGTACAGGTAAAATGATGAGTACCGGGGAGGAAAGCAGTTTTGCAGGAAATTTCATTTGATTTGGGCGCTGTTTATTTATTTAAATTAAAGACCTTAAGGACTTTAGCGACCCTGAAGATCTTATGGCAACCATTCGGTTGCCTTGCGTTATTAAAATAAAAAGGCTATCCCCCTTCAAGAGACAGCCTTTACATAAATTGTTCATAATCCTATTCGTCGGGGATTTCGATATTGGTCTGGGTGATGCCGGCTAATTGTTCGAGCATCTCCAGTGTCAGTGATTTCGGACGTTCCAGCGGGGCGCCGAGGGCGCGGTCCCAGATCACATTGGCACAAATACCGATGGCACGGCCAATGCCAAACAATACCGTGTAGAAATCATAATCCCGGATTCCGTAATGCCATTGGATTACCCCAGACTGGGCATCCACATTGGGCCATGGGTTCTTGGCTTTCCCTTGTTCCATCAGAATTCCCGGAACGATTTTATAGAGTTTATCCACGATCTTGAACAGATTGTCGTCCGGCATATATTTCAGGCAAAACTCACGCTGGACGGTGTACCTGGGATCGGTTTTGCGCAATACGGCGTGGCCGTAACCCGGGATCACCGAACCTGAATTCAGGGTAGCCCAGACATATTGTTTCAATTCTTCTTCGGTGGGATCATCGGTTCCGATTTTTTCCATAAGTGATTGCAACCAGCGCAGCACTTCCTGGTTGGCCAGCCCGTGCAGCGGCCCGGCCAGGCCATTCACCATAGCGCTGATACTTAAATAAATATCCGACAATGAACTGGCTACCAGGTGTCCGGTGTGGGCGCTTACGTTACCGCTTTCATGATCGGCATGGATGATGAAATTCATACGCGAAACATCATCATACGGTTTGGCTTTGCCCATCATATGCGCAAAATTGGCTCCGAAATCCAGGTACGGGTTCGACTGAATCCTTTTTCCTTCCCGGTACAACTTGGCATAAATATAGGTTCCGATTTCCGGAAGTTTGGCCAGCAGGTTCAGACTGTCTTCATACATCGGGTCCCAGTACTGGTTTTTGGAAATACCGGCATGGTACTTTTTGTTGAAGAAGGATTCGCGGTTCATTTGGGTGATGGCCGATGAAAAAATGGCCATGGGATGGCTGCAGCAGGGAGCTGCATCAATGATTTCGTACACATACCGGGGAAGAATTCTCCTTTTACTGAATTCATCCACCAGGTCGAGAACCTCAGTTTCAGTGGGAATTTCACCCGTAAGCAACAGATGAAATGCGCCTTCAACATAGGGCATTTCAGCACCTTTGGGTTTGGGCAGTTTTTCAAAAACTTCCGGTAAGGTATACCCTCTGTAACGTATTCCTTCCATGGGATCAAGGTAGGAAATATCGGTGTGAAGGCATTTCAGCCCGCGCAAACCTCCGAGGATATGACCGATAGTGACCTGATCCACTACTTTTTTGGAAAACTCGGTATTAAGCCGGTGAATACGCTTTCGGTTGATTTCTATTTTTTCAGCTAATTTTTCTTTGAGTGTAGCCATGTAAATTATTGATTATCGGGTTGATATTTAGAAGAAAATCACATATTCGATATGATGGCGCTTCCGAAACCGGAGGTACCCAGTTTTTCGGCGCCTTCCATAAGCCGGTGGAAATCGTACGTTACTTTTTTTGCCTTGATGGTTTTTTCAATTGAGGTGTAAATGATATCTGCCACTTCGTTCCATCCCATATATTCAAACATCAGGGCTCCGGATAAAATGACCGAACCCGGATTTACCATATCCAGATTGGCGTATTTGGGAGCCGTTCCGTGAGTGGCTTCAAAAATGGCATGACCGGAAACGTAATTGATATTGGCTCCGGGGGCAATTCCAATACCGCCAACCATGGCTGCCAGGGCATCCGAAAGGTAATCGCCATTGAGGTTCAGCGTAGCAATTACTGAATATTCTTTAGGTCGAAGCAGGATTTGCTGGAGGAAGGCGTCGGCAATCACATCTTTCACAATGATTTTTCCGGATTTCACAGCAGCTTCCTGGGCTTTGTCGGCAGCTTCCTTGCCTTCCGTTTCAACAATACGGTCATACTGGGCCCAGGTAAAAACGAACTGCCCGAATTCCTTTTCGGCCAGTTCATATCCCCAGTTTTTAAAGGCGCCTTCGGTAAACTTCATGATATTGCCCTTATGAACAAGCGTAAGTGAGGGTAATTTTCGGGCTAAAGTATATTCAAGGGAGGCTCTGACCAATCGTTCTGTACCTTCTTTGGATACAGGTTTTACCCCTATGGATGAGGATTCGGGAAACCTGATTTTTCTCACATTCATTTCTTCGATAAGAAATTTTTTAACCTTATCGGCTTCCGGGGTACCAGCCATAAATTCAATCCCGGCATAAATATCTTCTGTATTTTCCCTGAAGATATGCATATCCACATTTTCAGGATGTTTCACCGGGCTCGGAACACCACTGAACCAGCGAACCGGCCTCAGGCATACATACAAATCAAGCACCTGGCGAAGGGCCACATTCAGCGACCGGATACCACCACCCACAGGAGTAGTAAGGGGTCCTTTAATACCCACCAGGTATTCTCTGAAATCATTCAGGGTTTCTTCCGGTAACCAGTTACCGGTAAGATTGAACGCTTTTTCACCGGCCAGAACTTCTTTCCAGACAATTTTCCGGCGGTTGCCATAGGCTTTTTCAACTGCAGCATCAAACACCCTGACAGAGGCTTTCCAGATATCCGGACCGGTTCCATCGCCTTCAATAAACGGAATAATGGGGAAATCAGGTACAATTAACTGATTTCCAGACTTTAAAATTTTTTCTCCATGCATTTTATCAACAAGTATAAAGTATTTTTTAACAGTTTTCAAAAGTATAAAAAACCGCTGTATTTGAAATACATGCAGGTATTTTAATATTTATTAACAGAATCATTTTCTTTAAAGAATGAGTGTTGTTTTTGGGAATTTTCCTATTTTTGGAAAAAATTTGTTTGATGAAAATATTCATTGTTGAAGACGATACATTTTACGGAGAAATGTTAAAGTATCATGTATCGCTGAATCCGGAATATGAAGTAGAACGGTTCGCTACCGGAAAAGAATGTCTGAACAATTTATATAAGAATCCGAAATCCATTACCCTGGATTATTCTCTTCCCGATATCTCGGGCATGGAGGTACTCAGGAAAATCAAGGAATTTAACCCTGAAATACCTGTCATTATCATTTCCGGACAGGAAGATGTCAGAACAGCCGTAAGTCTTTTAAAAGAAGGGGCTTATGATTATTTTGTAAAGGATGAAGATACCAAGGACCGGTTGTGGAATGCCCTGAAAAACATCAAGGAAAGCATTGAACTGAAGCAGGAAATCAATGTTCTTAAAGAGGAGATCGGAAAAAAGTACCAGTTTTCAAATGTAATCAAGGGAAACAGTGAACAGATTAAAAGTCTGTTCAACCTGATGGATAAAGCCACACAAACCAGTATAACCGTTTCGATAACCGGAGAAACCGGTACCGGAAAAGATCTGGTAGCTAAAGCCATTCACTATAACTCACCGCGGTCAAAATTTCCTTTTGTAGCTATTAATGTTACAGCCATCCCTCATGAACTGATTGAAAGCGAGCTTTTCGGTCATGAAAAAGGGTCATTTACCGGGGCCAACACCCGCAAAATCGGAAAATTTGAAGAAGCCAGCAAAGGCACTCTTTTTTTGGACGAGATTGGCGAGATGGACCTGAATATGCAAACTAAATTGCTTCGAGCCTTACAGGAAAAGGAAATCACGAGAGTTGGCGGAAACGCTGTGGTAAAGATAGATCCGAGAATTATCGTCGCTACCCATAAAAACCTTTCCGAAGAGGTTAAGAAAGGAAACTTCAGGCAGGATCTGTACTACCGCCTGCTCGGTCTGCCCATCTATCTGCCACCGCTAAGAGAACGGGGCAGTGATATTCTCCTGCTGTCCAAATATTTTATAGATGAGTTTGTAAAAGAAAACAAACTTCATAAGAAAGTCATATCACAGGGAGCTCAGGAAAAACTGATCAGCTATTCGTTTCCGGGTAATGTTCGTGAACTTAAAGCCATTGTTGAACTGGCCGTAGTACTGTCAAATACGGATGTTATTGAAGAGAATGATATTTCTTTGAATATCACTACTATCAATAATGATTTTTTGCTTGAGGAGGACTCGCTCGACGGCTATACCAAAAAAATCATCAACCATTACCTGCGTAAATATAACCAGAATGTACTTGAAGTAGCAAAAAGACTTAAAGTCGGTAAATCAACCATTTACCGTATGTTGAAAAATAATGAACTGTAATACAACTCAACAACACTCACAAATTTAATCACTTAATAAATGAACAACGATCAAATATTCGATCTTTCAAACCTCCGAAAAATGGTCGGCGATCCCGAGGTGGTGAACCGGCTTATGAAAATTTTTCTCGATTCAACCCCTACAATGCTTGAAGGATTAAATGAGGGACTTAAAAATGGTAATTACGAAAATGTGGCTTTCTATGCACATAAAATGAAATCCTCCATCGACATTCTTAAAATTAAGGATCTCGATGTGATTGTAAGAAAGATCGAAGAAAACGTAAAAACCAACTCCAACCTCCAGGATATACCGGCCATGGTAGAACGGGTCAATCATGGACTTACCAAGGTATTCTCAATTATCAAAAGCGAACTTAAACTCTAAATCTGCTTTCAGCAGGTTATTCTCAAACAAATTGATTATATCCTCGCCGGGTTTCAGATGATACCCGGTGAGGCCCGCATGTACTGCTCCATGCACATGCATCAGGGTGTCATCAATAAACAGGGTTTTGGCAGGGTCAAGCCGGTTATCGGCCAATACCCGTTCAAAAATCTCCCTGTCAGGTTTTCTCATGCCTGTATGAAACGACCAGTAAGCCCTTGTAAACAGGGTTTCAAATGGGAAATGAAACTGTTCCAAAAACAAATCCGAATAGTATTGATAATGAATTGAATTGGTATTGCTGAGCAGGAAAAGCTCATAGTTATGGTTGATATTTCTCAGAACCTCGATACGATTCGGAGGATAATCCAAAAGCAGTTCATTCCAGGCCTTGTCAATTTGCTGATCGGTTAACGGCAAATGGGTCCATTCCCTGATCTGATCCCTGAAGTCTTCAGGACTTACCGTGCCTTTGTCCATCCTGTCGAACAGATCGGATTGCTTAAGCTTTGAGAACAACTGATCAAAATGAATGATTCCAAGTTCTCTGAAAGCCGATACCGTTCTTTCAAAATCGATATTCATGATCACCCCTCCAAAGTCAAAAATGATATTCTCGATTTCTGTACTACGCATATTTTTTTGTGCTATGTTGAAAGTCGTTCGTAAAAATGATTAATTTTGCGCTCCTGTTTTCAGGGCCTATAGCTCAGTTGGTTAGAGCAACTGACTCATAATCAGTAGGTCCCAGGTTCAAGTCCTGGTGGGCCCACCCTGTTTAAAGCCATTATAAGAAATCCACTTGTAATGGCTTTTTTGTTTCATCCAGATATTTAACTATTTTCACGGCAAATAAAAACTAAAATTCAATCATGGCAGGAATTTGTTTACATAAATGAACTTTTTCTTCCTATAATTGTTGTAATTCACATAGTTACAATAATCAAGTACATTTTAACCATTAATTTTTTTTACATGGAAAATAATTCTGAAACCTCAGGAAAATGCCCGGTTACGGGAGCATCCTCAAAACCGGCAACTGGCAGCAGCGGTACCAAAAACCGCGACTGGTGGCCCAATCAGTTAAAATTAAACATCCTCAGACAGAACTCCTCCCTTTCAGACCCAATGGGTGAAGAATTCAATTATGCTGAAGAATTTAAGACCCTCGATTATGAAGGGCTGAAACAGGATCTGCGTAAGGTGATGACTGACTCACAGGACTGGTGGCCTGCCGATTTCGGACATTACGGTCCTTTATTTATCCGTATGGCATGGCACAGCGCCGGAACTTACCGCACCGGTGACGGACGTGGTGGTGCAGGAGCCGGACAGCAGCGTTTTGCCCCTCTCAACAGCTGGCCCGATAATGTCAACCTCGATAAGGCACGTCGGCTCTTATGGCCCATCAAACAAAAATACGGAAAGAAGATTTCCTGGGCTGACCTCATGATCCTGGCCGGTAATGTGGCTCTCGAATCAATGGGATTTAAAACCTTTGGATTTGCCGGTGGCCGGGCTGATGTCTGGGAGCCGGAAGAAGATGTTTATTGGGGCTCTGAAACCAAATGGCTGGAAGGCGATCAAAGATATTCCGGCGAACGTGATCTGGAAAATCCGCTGGCAGCCGTGCAAATGGGGTTGATTTATGTGAACCCTGAAGGACCCAACGGAAACCCCGATCCGCTGGCAGCTGCCAAAGACATTCGCGAAACTTTTGCCCGCATGGCCATGAATGATGAAGAAACCGTAGCCCTGATAGCCGGAGGTCATACTTTTGGTAAAACCCACGGAGCCGGCGACACCGCTCATGTTGGCCCGGAACCGGAGGCTGCAGGCATCGAAGAACAGGGTCTGGGATGGAGTAGCTCTTTTGGTTCGGGTAAAGGTGGCGATACCATTACCAGCGGACTCGAAGTCACCTGGACCAGCACTCCGGTGAAATGGAGCAATAATTTCTTCTGGAACCTTTTCGGCTACGACTGGGAACTCACCAAAAGCCCGGCAGGCGCACATCAGTGGATACCCAAACACGGTGCCGGAGCCAATTCGGTACCCCATGCTCACGATCCTTCAAAACGTATTGCTCCGGCCATGCTCACCACCGACCTGGCCCTGAGATTTGACCCCGCTTATGAAAAGATTTCCAGACGATTCTATGAAAACCCTGACGAGTTTGCCGACGCTTTTGCCCGGGCCTGGTTTAAACTGACCCACCGTGATATGGGACCCAAATCGAGGTATCTCGGACCGGAAGTACCCAAAGAAGAATTGTTATGGCAGGATCCGCTGCCCGCCGTAGATCATAAACTGATTGAGGAAGCAGATATCACCACCCTGAAAAACAAAATCCTGGCCTCCGGATTAAAAGTGTCTGAATTGGTTTCAACAGCCTGGGCATCTGCCTCTACTTTCCGCGGATCAGATAAGCGGGGAGGAGCCAACGGCGCACGAATCCTACTGGAACCACAAAAAAACTGGCAGGTTAATAATCCATCCCAGCTGGCCAAAGTGTTGGAAAAGCTTGGTAAAATTCAGCATGATTTCAACAGTGCTCAATCTACCGGAAAAAAAGTATCCCTGGCCGATCTGATCGTGCTTGCAGGCAGCGCGGCCATTGAAAAAGCTGCTCATGATGCCGGATACCATGTTTCAGTTCCCTTTACCCCCGGACGTACTGATGCCTCCCAGGATCAAACTGATGTGGAATCTTTTTCCGTACTGGAACCGGTGGCTGATGGTTTCCGCAATTATCTGAAAGGAAAGTACAGCATTAAATCAGAAGAATTATTGATCGACAAGGCGCAACTGCTTACCCTGACAGCTCCCGAAATGACCGTTTTGATAGGCGGATTGAGAGTGTTAAATGCCAATTTCGATCATTCGGAATACGGGGTGTTCACCCATCGTCCCGAAAAACTGACCAATGATTTCTTTGTCAACCTCCTCGATATAAACACCCTGTGGAAAGCTCAGGATGATTCCAGAGAAACCTTTGAAGGTGTTGATCGCAAAACCGGCGCTGCCAAATGGAAAGGCACCCGCGTGGACCTGATTTTTGGTTCCAACTCCGAACTCAGAGCCCTGGCCGAAGTGTACGGAAGCGCTGATGCCGGCGAAAAATTCGTTAAGGATTTTGTAGCAGCCTGGCACAAAGTAATGAACCTCGACCGGTTCGACCTGGCTTAAAAGAAATAGGTCTGTAAAAAAAATCTGCGTAAGTCTGCGCGATCTGCGGGAGATGTATTTTCCCGCAGATTTCGCAGATTGACGCAGAATTAAAATACCGGGAAATCTTGTTTCTCCGGGTTTACCTCAAAGACATTTTAATGACTTTTTGCACCACGCTTTGACTTTCTGTTTTGATCTGCAGAAAATATATCCCTGGTTCAAAATTGCTGAAATCAAGGGTGGTTTGCATGGTAGATAAAAGGAGCCTTCCATTAGTATCAGTCACCCGGATTTCTGAAATTGGCTGATCACTCAAAATACTTAGTATTTCATACACCGGATTCGGAAATACCCGGATTGGGGTTTTAATCGGATCATTAACGGTATTTACAGCATTAAACACCCCATGAATAGTATCCAGCAAGGGTGTACAGGCTATAATCCCTGAGCCCGGGGAGGTTTCTATATAATCGCCGGTGATTTCCCAGATGATGATACCGCCAATATTATGATCCTTAACGTATTGTGCTTTGTAACCAACTGAAAGCGGATCATCGAAAGTAACAAAAGTATTGATGGAATTGCCCAGCAAATACGGGCATTTCACCTGATCGTCCCAGAAATAGCTGAACATATCCATCCGTTTCAGGATATTATAGTACAACGGAACACCTTCATCTTCCCAAAAAGTAGCACCATCGTAACCCGTATGTGGTCCATAGAGTTGGCTGCAGTTGGCCAGACTCTTTCCATAAAAGGCAATCCCGATATTGATTATTTCGGGTGGAACATTAAAATTTTGGGTCAGTACCTCAAACGAGCGGTCAAAACACCAGTCGGGATTACCCACGGCCGGTGAGTAAAGCGGGGTATTGTGATTGCTTTCCGGGTCCCAGGAGCCATGGTAGTCGTAGGTCATCAGATTGATTTTATCCACCAGCGGAAGGATATTTTCCCATTCAATATTCTGCATCCTTTCCTCAACGGCTCCGAAACAGGAGGTAAGCATGAGTTCTTTGCCAATCAGAGAGCCATGCTGATTAAGCGCCTGGCGTAACTCCTGAAGCAGTATCGTGAAATTCTGTTTATCGGCCGGGGTTCCGCCATTGGGGGTATACCCCGGGTATTCCCAATCGAGGTCAATGCCATCAAAATGATAAGTGTCGATCAGATCAATACAACTATTGATAAAATTGAAGCGTTTTGACTGATCGGCTGCAATTCCGGGAAAGTTGTAAGAGTCGTTCCATCCGCCAATGGAGGGCAATACCTTAACTCCGGCCTGATGGGCCAGATACGGCAAACTCCGGGTAGAGTCATGATATTGAACCGGCCACCAAACCATGGGTCCCAGCAAAAGGTTTTCATCCGCCCAGCTGTCGGTAGTAACCACACTACCATCGGCCATGGGTCTGAAAAAGGCATAGTTAATCACTGAATACTTCTCATAAAATATTGATTCGGGATTCACCAGCTGGCTTCGGTCATACCATTGCCAGTTGGGATAATAACCCACAATTTGCTTTCCCGTTTGTGCATCAATCCGGAATATTAAAGAAAATAATATCAGAACAACAATAGTAACCCGCTTCATAGTTCATCATTTAATTGGCTTTACAAATATGCGAAAATTAATTGACTGAAATTCAAAAACGAGTATATTCAGAAAAGTGTGTCAAATTTAAAATGAATTAAAGATGTTTAATAATTTTATTTTTGACACATGGAAACTAAAAGAAGAAAAAGGAAACCGAGATTAGAG